>Ga0316604_10001026_pt1 | contig 27167 bp, 23 predicted proteins | sample OWC_soil_day20_C_FD_207650 | JGI IMG/M metagenome (GOLD analysis project Ga0316604, IMG submission 207650) | Wetland soil microbial communities from Old Woman Creek delta, Ohio, United States - OWC_soil_day20_CT | ecosystem: Environmental > Terrestrial > Soil > Wetlands | place: USA: Ohio... | reverse complement strand
CAGCACTGATTCTCATCGCTATAATGCGCGCTCGTTTTGGCCAATTAGCTCAGTTGGTAGAGCAGCGGATTGAAAATCCGCGTGTCCGTGGTTCGATTCCGCGATTGGCCACCAAAGCATTCCAAGCGAAGACGGCAACCCTCACAGGTTGCCGTTTTTGTTTGTGGCGGACTAAAGTCCGCGTGCCGGTGTGATCCCGAAAGACAGGTCGTCGACTTCGCGTGCATTAATCCCAATGGACTATACTGGCTACCAGCCGGCTAGGAGCCGATGCTAGCCGAGGACCACATAGAGCAACTTTTGTGGCTGTCCTAGGGTGCTGCTACCTTACGGATATATGCTCGATCATCGTATCTATCTCCTGGCCGATCCGCCAACTTGGTTCTTGAGCAATGAACTTCTTTCACGTCGTCATCGACACCAGCATGCTGCGCCAAATGCATTTCCAGCATTCGGACTTCGAGCGGCTGTTGCTCCGCTCTCGCAAGGGACTCCTGAAGATATACATCCCGCACATCGTTCTGGAGGAAGAGCGCACTTACCTGCTCGCCAAGTTGGTGGGGCACGTGGATCGTATTCATGCAACGCTCAAAAAGGTGAACGAAGGGCTGCTAGCCATGCTCTCCCAAGGCCTGCCTAGGCCTTCGCTGGACATCTGGACCAAGGAGGAGTTGGCGCGCAACTCTAAAGATACCTTCGACAGGATCGTTGCCGAGAACAAGATCGAAGTGCTGGAAATTTCCGAAGCTCACACGACGAATGCTTGGAAGCGCTACTTCGACTGCGCGCCGCCGTTCAATCCCGACCAGCCCCGCGAGACGAGGCGTCAGGACATCCCTGATTCGTGGATTCTTGAGGCCGCCCTTGATCTCAAGGGCAAGAAAGGAAGGCTTTGCGCGCTGGTGGCCGATGGTAAGCTCAGGCAGGCCCTGAAGGATCTGGGTTTCGAGGTCTACGAGAATGTAGAGTCGCTGATTGGTGAGGTGGAGGGTGCAAACACCACTCTGCCGATCAATCCCCCCGCACCGGCCGAGCCGATGCCGCTACATCAGCTGCGTAGCCAGGCGTTTCAGAACGTTGACCTAATCGTCCTGGGCGTAAACGAGGTTCTGCGCTCGCCGGATAAGGACAAGCTATTCGACATGCTGGAACGCGTCGGTATTGACAGGGCCATCGCAGAACACGAAGCCCGCACGCTGGTGCTGTCCGGCATATTCAAGGACACGGGCCACCACCTGATCCCAACGAATCCAGCGCAAGCTGCGCAGGCTGCGGACAGCGAGGCTGTCCAGCTCGTCTTGCTGAGGGGGCTGTAATGCATGACATTGAACTGCGTCTCGCGGCGCTCGCTAAGCTTGTGACAGCCAGATCTGAGTCAGTCGAGCAACGCCTAGGGGAGGAGATGACGCGCGTCGAGCAGGCCCTGCTCACCGGCACAGACTATGACGAGTTAATTAATGCTCTTAAGACGCTGGTGGTGCTGACGCCCAAGTTCCATGCTGCCGTCCTCCCTCTGTTGGAGCGCTTTGTCAAATCGGTGTCTCAACGCTCGCTCACCATGAATGGCGAGCCGATCCAGGAGTCCCGGCTTCGCTACAGGTCACCAGGGCACTTGATTAGAGAGGCTATCGAGGTGGCCAACTCGGTGCGCTACTTACATACGGTGGCGCTGGTGGACTTCCTGCTAGAACTATGTCGCTCCTCCGACACAGAGGTTGCTGGCAAAGCCCGGCGTGCGTTCGAGTCGCTGGTTGAATTTGATTTGAACGTCTTCTATGGCGAGCACGGCCTGGGTGCTCAGCCGCAGATTGACATCGTGGCACACCTAGCGCAGTTGGATGACGAAGCCCTAGTAGCCAACGCAGACCTAGTCATCGGCGGGTTACGCCGGACATTGGCCGCTTCAATGGAGGGGCACAGGTGGACTTACAAGGCGGTTACTATCAGCCGCGGTGCCGTCACCAGCGATTGGGGTGTGGCCCTCCTGCGCAAAGCTGCGATCGCGCTGCTGAAGCGCATGTACCCGCTCGGTGAGTCCGTCAGCTACCGGAAGAACATCCTGAGCACCCTCGGTGACGCGATGCGACGCGAGCGGCCGGCTGTCGATGAACAAACGGCCGCGATGTTCGAGCGGGATGCGCTGGAAGTACTGGCGTTTGTGGAAGGACTCGTGAGTACCGAGGCGCTTCCGCTGGTTCAGTTCATTGAGCACCAAACCTATTGGAATTACTACCATGCAGCATCGACGAGCATAGCGGTAGCTGCGCTGAATATTCGCGACGCCCTAGATCAGCACGCCGAGTACCTGATCTACAAGCAGTTGATCGGCTTCGAGGGGATCTTCGGCCGGTGGGAGGACTTGAGGCGGTCCGAGGCAGCCTGGGAGTATTCTGACGAGAAGCGTCGCGAGTTTGCTCGCCAGTACGTCGCAGAAATCGAAGACACCAACGAACCGCAATGGCGTGCGCGCATCCTGACGTTCAGCGAGACGCGTTCGGATGACCTTGCCACATTCCCGGTTTACTACGAGTTCCTTGAGTTGTTGGGGCAGCGCAGACCACGGCTAGCACTTGAACTTCTGACGGCCCACGAAGAAACGATGGGGCCCTTCCAGATCGCATTGATGGCTGGGCTCTGGGGTGGCCCCCAGAGCGACGACGTTGCGGTAATCACCGACCGCTGGATCGCCGCCGGCACACACCTGATTGCGATCGCAAAATCGTTAATCAAGGGTGGAGAGAGAAGGTTGGGGACGCTGTCCGCCGTGCTCGGTAGGGGTTCGGAACTCGACAATCAAGACGTGATAGTTTGCTCAATGGGTACCGCCGCCCACCTACATGGAGAAGGTGTCGTCGAGGCCAAAGGTATCTTTATGAATGGCCTTCGCGAATTGGCCAAGCGTCGCAACGCTGACTGGGCGCGGGCGGTATGGTTTAACCGCGACTTCAAAACGCTGATCGCCAGCATGGACGCGGACGAGCGGTCCGAGGTGCTGCGCAGCCTGATATCGCTGAGCAAACTAGACTATCAGGCCGAGGAAGTGCTGGCGGCGGTCTGTGCACATGACAGTCTATCAGTGCTCGACTTTCTCGTGAGCCGGCTGAAGCAAGAAGCGGCCAATTACAAAGTCAGACGCGACACCGGCGTGTTCGAGGAAGACGCATTCGAAGCGATTCCAGACCATCTGCACCAACTCAACAAGGTACTGGACAAGGTGCCGCAGGCCGTGCTCAAAGCGGTTCGGGATGGGTTCGACGATGAAGATCGGTCAATGTTTCCCTACCGCGGCGGCGCCCGCTTGCTGGAGGCAGTATTCCCGAATTTTGCCGATCCTCTTCCGGCCTTGCTGCAGGAACTAATCTCTGACGCTGATCCGACGAATATCGACTTCTCGCTGAGCGTGCTACGGGCCTTCGGAGGCGGAGCCCCCATCCTGCAAACAGCAAAGTCAATCGTCAAAGTAGTACCCGAGAAATCCCCTGCTTGGAACGAGTTGGCTGCTGCACTGGAGACCACCGGCGTGGTCATGGGCGAGTACGGCATGGCAGAGGCGTACGAGCGGAAGCGTCAAGATATGCTGATTTGGTCTACCGACGAAGAACCGCGTGTGCGAGAGTTCGCCACTTGGCTGATTGAAGTACTGGACCAGCTCATTGTTTGTGAGCGTCAGCGCGCGGACGAAGGCATTGAGCTACGCAAATACCGGTATGGCGCCGGCGAGGATGAATTTTAGCAACCCATCAACGATGAAGGAGTCCTGTTGAGAGCCTGACAACCGGCGCCAAGTTCGATCCCGGTTGTGCCAACCGATCCACAACTGACTTCCGATGCCAAACACCATTCATTCTCTGTAGCTGCACCAGAGCACGATACTTTTCATGGTCCGGAGCTGGCCGCATCCGGTGCCGTGTTCGATTGCAATGAAGACACGCAGCGACGATGTTGGTCGATGAATCCCTTCCACCATCACATCGGGCCTGAAGGTGTTCGGCGGTGCATCTCAAGCGTTGAGCCTGAGCGGGACTAATGCCATACGGCCGGGAAAGTTCGTCTGGAGATGACTCCCACATTGGGAGACCACAGTAGAAGCAATGCCCGGATTGGGCTAGGAAAGCAGAGTGGCGTCGGCGAGCCAGCGTGTTGGCCATGACAGGTTCCTTTCAGAATCAAAATGAACCCCGGTCGACCATCACGGACATCACGGGTACCAGCCGAACCACTCGGACTGGCCCTACATGCGTTCATCACGAAAGCGCACGCCATGATGATACTCAATTGTCTTCATGATGCAACACCTGCCCAGATTCGGGGCTGGCTAAAGCGGATCACGTCTCTACAAAAAAAGACACCCGAACGGCATTGGCCGTTCGGGCATTTGTCGATACGTGCTTACTCGATCACGGCTGGCGTTTCGGCTGCCGCCTTCATCGCAGCGCCGACCACATTCGCCAGCGATGCGTAGCCGTGGCGCAAGTCGAGGATACGGATATGCGGCAGTCCGGCCGCCACCAGTGCGCGCTCCATCGTCATGCACACGTTGTTGATCGGTTTGTCGGGATTCTTCCCCGGGAAAGGAAATGACTACGGACACCCATCATCACAATCTGCCCACCAAACGCTTAAAACAACCGCCTTTTGCCAACTCGTCCAGAACATTTCCGTAGGGAATTTTCCCGTACTCACGAGAAGGCAGCATGCAAACCCCTCTGCGCACCCTCAAAACTTCAAGTTGGCTCGCCCAACGCCTTGGCGTGTCGATCACGACGATCGAACGACTGCGTGTCGCTGGTCCAGCGTACCTGCCACCAGCCATCGCCATCGGCAACTCGATCCGCTACGACGAGGACCAGGTCGAATTGTGGTTGCTCGATCGCCAGAAAGTCTCGACACAGCAGCCTCAGGGAGAAAATCATGTGGCTTCCTGATGACATCGAAATCGAGATTGCCCTACCGAAAGGGCCGTTCCGGATTCATCCGGACAAAACACGCGTCGCTGGCCCCTTGCTGTGCACCTACGCCGATAAGCAATGGTGGCTGGCTCATCCTGAAGGGGTAACTCCCGGTCAAATCCGCCCGGCGGCTTGGGTCGATCTTTATGAGGGGATTCTGGCCGACGGCACCAGCTTTTTGATGCCGGTATTCCGCTACGACCAGCACGACGCCGCCGATCCTCACGCTTTTCTCAGCGAGGCTGTCCGGCTTGCTCGATCACAATGGACAGTAATCGAGGGCGTCCTTCACGAGGAAGATTGCCGCATTGAGCTTGCCCGGGAAAGCATTCCCGAACCGCTTACTTGGTCACGCTACGCATTGGCCGATCTGATCGATATCGGATTCGGAGGGCGATATCTGGGCTGTTGGCGTGATGTTGCCGTGCGCCTCATGGGGGCACGCGAGTTCGCTGTCCATGTTCCGCGTAGTGATTTTTTCTGTTGGATGCGCAAGCAGTTCGACCCGGACGACCTTCTGCTTGATAGCGAGCGTTACATGCTGGACGATTGACTTCAATTGCGCTGCCGCCAATGGTGGTCAGCAGCGAAACGGGCGCAAGAACTTCACCAAGGGCGGCTTATGTCCCCACAAAAAAAAGACGCCCGAACGGCAACAGCCGTTCGGGCATCCCTTGACACATGATTACTCGGTCACAACCTGCGTTTCGGCCGCAGCCAGCATCGCCGCGCCGACCACATCCGCCACCGCCTGGCTGGCCCGGCGCAGCCCAGAGTCGGCCAAGTGGGCGTACCTCATCGAAACTTGCGGCGAGGCGTGGCCGAGCAGGTGCTGCACCTCGTATAGCGTCGCCCCGGCATTGACCGCAAGGCTTGCGTACCCGTGGCGCAGGTCGTGGATGCGAACGTGCGGCAGGCCCGCAGCCGTCAGCGCACGTTCCATCGTCTTGCGCACGTTGTTGATCGGCTTCTCAGGATTCTTCCCCGGGAAGACCCACTTCGACTTATCGCGGCTGGGCTGTGCCGCCAGCAACTCGACAGCCGCAGCATTCAGCGTCACGTAGCGGCCACGCCCGGATTTCGTCTTCGGCAGCCACCACAGGCCAGACTCCAGCTTGACGTGCTGCCATTCGGCCTGCAGAGCCTCTTCCCGGCGAACTCCAGTCAGTGCCAGGAACTTCAGTGCCGATGCCGCCGTCCGGCTCTCGTCGGTGTCCAGCGCGGCGAACAGGCGGGCCAACTGGTTCGCGTCGAGCACCGTCGTTTCCTTGATGTATTCCTTGAACTGCTTGACCCCAGCAGCCGGGTTTTTGTCGATGACACCCCATTCGACCGCCTTGCGAAAGGTGGCACTCATGACCGCGAGGTGGCGGTTGGCGTAACCCGGCGAGTGGCTGGTGCGCATCGCAGCGTGCAGAGTCTGGACGTCGCGGGTCGAGATCTCGCTCAGGCGCAGGTGTCCCAGACGCGGCTCGATGTGCAGCCGGAACTTCGCCTCGTCGTCATGGGCGGACTTCTTCCCCGCCTGGATGGCGAAGGGCAGGTACTGCTGGCGGGCGAATTCAGACAGCGTCGGCATCGCCTTGATGCGATCCCGCTCTTCCAGCGGATCGCCACCGCGGTCGATGATAGCGCGCATCTCGGCGGCTGCGGCGCGGGCCTCGGCCACCCCGAAGGCGGAACTGAAGGTGCCGATCGGCGCGTAGCGGGTGCGGCCGGAGGCCAGCGTGTAGCGCATGGCGAACCGCTTGCTGGCATTCTTGCCGACGAGCAGGCGCAGGCCCGGCGTCGCCGAATCGGAATACTCGGCCGACTTCGACGGCGAATCCGCCGGGTGGGCCGGCAAGGCGTTGATAGTGCGATTGTTGAACGGGAATTTCTTCGACATGGGTAACCTCTCTATCCAGTAAAAAGAAGCCGCCACCGGCTGGGTGCCGGCGGCGGCGTGCTGGACGGGAAAGCGCATCGGCCAACCGTCTATGTGGCTGTTCCGAATTCGTCCTTTTTTAAAAAAGAAGACGCGCGGACTACTGATGCGAATGCGGGGCAGGAAGCCCGATCAGGTAAGGGGAAAGCGGGCGTTTTGGTGCAGGTCTCTTAAATCCGCGTGTCTGCGACGGCCGTTCCTGACGCCGCCACGCATCAGGTCAAGCGGGGCTTGGCTTTCGCGGCAGTGGCCGAGTCGCACGACACCGGCTTGCAAGTGGCCGCCGACAGAATCCCGGCAACTGGTGCAGCACTAGGACGGGATCAGCCGAACGTGCCCAGCAACGCGATGCCGCCGAACTGGTCGCGGACGACATCGGCGACCGAAAGGCAGCCGACCTCTACGCCGCCGATCTCGCTAACCACCTGTCGGGCGTGCGTCAGGTCGTCGGTCACCAGCCATTGCGTGCCGCCGTCGCGGTCAACCGCCAGCACCTGCACCTGGCTCAGAATGGCTGGGTGCCGGCGCAGCAACTCGATCAAAGCCAAGGCTTCCGCCAGCGGTCTGGACAGGCCAGCATCGAACTGAAGTACAGCACTGCGCTCCTGCCAGGAATCCATCTGGCCAGCATCGAGGCGATCGAGCACCTTGCCGACGAAGGGCTGAAGATCCGGCTCGCATACCTGTACGCCCATGGCTCAATACTCCTCGGGCAAGAGGAAGGTCGTCGTGCTGCGGTCGGCCTCGGTAATGGCCCAGATACGCACATCGCCGAGCCGGTAGGCTGACATCACGCGATTGCCGTAGCGCAGTGCAGCTTCGTTGGCCTGGCGGTCTTCGCTGCCGACGTCCTCGCCCCAATCGCCCGTGACATGACGGACAAGCAGGTCGAAGAGGCTGATGCCAGCCTGTTCTAGGCTGGCGATTGCGCCGGGAGTGGCCAGCAGCTGGCCGGTGGCGAAACGAGGCTCGCCGGGGTGCTGCGCTTTCGGCAGCGAGGTGTCGATGGGCAAGGTCATGATCGAGTCTCCAAAATAAAAACGCCGCCCAGGCTTGAAGGCCTGGACGGCGGTAGTTGAGGAAGGACAGAAAAGTGAGGATCAGCCCGGGGGCGGGCTGACAAGGTCAAGGCACATGGCGAGCAAGTCGGGGTCGATGGCATCATCCTTGGGGATCAGCAGCGAGACCCCGTACCCGTCGTCAGACCAACAGATGTAGGCCTCCAGGACGCAGCCCAGGTCGGTGACCCACTCCGCGGGCAAGACGAAATCATCATCGGCGGTGTGACCGAGCAGGGCGGCGACGGTGGCGACGGAATCGCCCGGTTCCACCAGTGCCACCAGTGCTTCGTAATCTGCTGGTCCGAGGTGAGTGCTCCGCCAGCGTGCAAGGCTGCTGACGACTTCCTGGCGTAAGGGCTCGGCCAAGTCGCTGAGGTCGCGCTCAGTGAGCGGGTGACGCATGGTCGTGGTCCGGTTCGGCGTGTTTCGACGGACGGCCGCGGCGTCCCTTGCGTCCGACAGGCGTATCGTCGGCTTCTGCTTCGCCGGGCATCTCCTGACGGGTCATCGCCGCCAGGGCATCCTTGCTCGCCTTCGCGGGTGGAACATAGGGTTCGCCGGCCCCTTGGTTGAGCAACCCTGCCTTGAGCTCGAACCAGCGGTCGGCGATCTGGTAGCGGTTGGGATGTTCAGCGGCACGGGCCAGGAAGCCCAAGGCAAGCAAGGCCGCCGTGGCGAAGGGGCCGTTGTTGGCCGACTTGCCTACGAAGGCTTGGGCGAAGGCCTTGGCCGGCACGGGCGCTTGGCGGTCATCGGGGAGGCAGCGCTCGATGGCATCCCAGGGGAGGATGTCAGCTGACCAGCAGCCTCCGCCGCTGTTCGAGGTGATGGTCAGGGCCAGTTGCTGGCCGGCAGCGTCGCGCAGGACACGGAAACCGACTTCGCCACCGTTGCGGCCGAGCTTGCCGGCGGTGCCGGACGTGATGGTGAGCCAGGGGGTAACAGGTTCAGATGACATGGGTGTCTCCAGAATCAGGAACTGAAAGTAAAAAGCCCCGATGACCTTGGCGGTCATCAGGGCTTCAGATGGAATGAAACGGTATAGAGGATCAGTCGTGTCGGCTGGTCGGCTCGTCTGCCTTCAAAAGTTTTTGGACTGCGAAGGTCGTTAGCGCCGTTGCGATTGCTTCGACGACCGGAGTAAGGACAATGGCTGGAAGCATCGGATCTCCTTGGTATTGTTGAAAAGGTGCTCTGGGTCCATGTGGGTCATGCGCCTAAGCAATCATATTCAAGGGATCAGTTGGGCTCTTACGGTCAAATGTTTCCCATATTGCTTTTCACCTTTGCCCGACTAGGCAGCAGGCTTGTATCGGAAGGCAGTGATGAACAACGCCCCCAAATTGTCGGAGAGGCGGACAGCGGCGCCGCACATTGACGTTTTGTACGCCATTTCATCGAGTGCCTGCTGGACAAATGTTTGCCGGCAAACATTCAGCAAATGATTGGTGTAAGCATCTTCTGCGGAAAACTGAACGGTTTTTCCAGTGCTGATTGCGATGACATTGGTGATCGTCGGCATGAGCCACAAGAAGTCTTCGGCATTTTCCGGCTCTGCATGCGGGTTTTCCACCCAATTTCCGGTTTGGGTAAGTTCGTGAACGGTAACTTCGTATTCATCATTGATACCGAATACGATGTCGCCCGCTGATGCGAAAGACTCTTCATGCTCAGCGGCAAGAATCATGGGGTAAGTGCTTCCAACAACGGCTGTTTGATTATTTGTCTTGGTTACCCAGTATGTAAGGTTTTCCTTGTTTTTTAGCATGTGATTTCCTTATGGTGATTGAGATCGCTGGCCAACACGGTGGTCGGCCACGTCGATGACAACGCATCGAATAATTTGGGCTACCGCCGTTAATCGATGCTGGTCTTGAGAGCAGATCCAGTCACATCGGACCGATGACGTCTCGGCGAGTAGGCATTGGTGCAGTCCCTGGCAGTGGTTGCTGGGTGTATTGATCAAATGCATTGACATAGCCGGCAGCAATTTCGTCGTGGGTGGCCACCAACCAATGCGGGTGGTTTCGGATGGCCCAGAGATTCGGACGCGCACCGCGAACGCGGCACTGTCCGAGCGAGATAGCGCCGATTTGACGTAGAAAACGTCGGACTTCGGCGTCGGAACAGCGAATCTGGTGTACGCGGAGGTACTGGAGAATTTCGCTGGCGGTGCAAAGATCGCAAGCAAACGGAGGGTGGAAGGCTTCCAATGCGTCGCGCAGGAAATTTTCCGCTTCGGTTCGGGAATTCGCGATGAGGCGTTCCCGGCCTTGGGTCTTTGGTGGCGCGGCATTCGGATCGAATTCCGAGATGTCACGATTTTTCAGATAGTCCAGTACGATGCCCTTGCCCTGTCCGTCGAAAAACCACTGACAGAGGTTGGCGTAGAACGCTGGGGGCTGCTTCTGGGCCTGGCTGGTCCAGGTGAACATTCGGCGATCATCTTCGTCGAGATGGGCGATATCATCGTGATTGCTACAGGCAATGACGTTGGCGTAGTTGCGGACGTAAAACTCGGGTACGTTTTTCGAGTTGATCAGCAGGTCCTGACTAGTGATCCAGTGTTTCAAACGTGTCCCGACATCACGGTTCATGCGATCCAGTTCATGCACCACCACGAGCTGAGCGTTGAGCAGCCAGCCGGTGAAATTTCCCTTGATCGCTTCCGTGGTCGGAAACGCCGTATTTCGGCGGCCGACTAGTTCTGCAAGAATTTCGCAGAGAATGCTCTTGCCAACGCCTTGCGCGCCAATGATCAAGACCATAAACGCCCATTTTTTTGTCGGAGTCTGGATCAGTGATGCGGCGGCATTCAGAAAAAAATGAATGGCCACAGAGTCATGATCGAAGATAAGACTGACCAGCTCTAGGAACGGCCCCGGGTCTCCTGAGGCCGGAATGATCTCTGGCGGCTGCCAGGTGTTCAGGCATAGTTGCCCCCTGAACAGAACGCTTTCCGCCTCTCCGGGGATGAAGACGAGGGAAGCGTATTGGCGAATGCCAAGAGCGGTCGTGTAAAGAGCATCTTCGATCCGCATACGATTCGGGATTTCACGCCAGTGCATATTAAATAAGGCGCGTTCCTTGAACAGGTCACCACTGATTCGGTGCCTGAAGCGATCGAGGGTGGCGATATAGTCGAAAACGTTAAGTCCTTTATCAACGGTCCTTCGGATCAATTGATAGGCTTCCGTTCCTGGGTCGGGAAATGCAGGCGTAATGCCGCCTCCCGGAGCTCGGAGATTGGCCATATGTAGTCCAGATTGTTAAAGAGCGGTGTTGCGGTCAGATTGCTTTGATCAACGTTGCGACTGTCGTTGATCCTGTTGAAGTGGTGTTTTTCTTCTGCGGTCAATGCCTACGGGGCAGGGGCGACCGAAGACCAGCCTGTGCTCGTTTCTCTCGAAAGTTGATTAGGCAGCTGCATTCAATCGCTCCATTTCGGCAATCATTGCGGCGATGTTTTTCTGAAAACGAGCTTGTTCCATTTCGTCAGCCTGGGCTTGCGCCTGGTAGGCATCAATTTCCTGACGCTCCATCTCCGTCCAATAAACATTCCGGTACGGTGCGTGTACGAACGGACCGATTTGCTTACGAATACGATCTGCTTCGTCACGCCCCAGTTGCAGAATGCGGCCGTAGAGATTTTCAGGTTCCGTATCTGCTACAAATGCGAAGCCGAGGGGTCTGGTTTTCCCCGGCAGAGAGGGGCGATGAATCGACACATTGGTATGCTTGATGGCTGAGGCAAATATCTCGATAGATGGAGCCACCACGTCTTCCAGGTCGCTGGTGACTGTGCCTACATGAGTGAGCTTGCCATTCGATGTAATCAAAATGAGTCCCCCAATTTCGTAGTTGGGCATAGCAGCGCGGGGTACGGCACCTTGAAAGCGGCTGGCAGCGAATTGCTGCTCGGTCAGCTGGATGTTGGTTGATAGACGCTTTGCGGTAACGGGGGTATTGGTTGTAACCAAATACACCGGAAAAACGGGACGGCCAGTTTTGGGCTCGCATTTGAGCTCGGTGTTCTGGGTGATGTTTTCAGTCATGTTCGATCCTTTCGTTTTGAAGCGACTGGTTGGAAAACTGCGGCCTAGATGTTGGGCCGCAGACGAAAGGTACGTGTCGGAAGAACGGTGGGCAGCGGGTGGCTTTAACAGGTTGGACGTTTGAACTCCTCACGGGGAGGCTTAGATCTAGTCTGTGTGGGCTATTCAGGTGGAGAAATTATTTCTTGCCCTATATGCCAATGTCGATCTGTGTAGAATGAGGCAACGGAACGGGGGCGCCGCGCACGCCCAGTAGGGCAGGGGTTAAACGTGTGTGTTGTTGTTTGTGCTAATGGCGTTATCGGATGTCTGATTTGAATCGGCAACTGCTTCAGCAGAGTTGTGAGCGGCAACTCGGGACGTTCGGCGCAATGCTGTTTTGTCACCTGATTCGTTTTTCGGGCATGCCCACTAAGCGTCTTTTCGTGTGGGCCAAGCTCATGCAAGCGCTACTGCAGCCGTACGGCAAGGGGGCCTGTGACGGCAAGCTGAGCCGTCAGTACGTTTCCAAATGGAAATCTCTCGTTCAATTAGATGGCAAGACCGAGCGAGAATCAGAGGGGGTCGAGCTTGAATTCACAGCGTCAGACTTCAAGCTCAATGATGGTCGACAACAGGTGACGGTCCTGCTTGCTTTCGAACGGGTGTCGGAAACCTTGCTCATCAATGTAGCCAGACAACCATCCACCATGCCGATGATCGTCAGTAGGGTGATCGAGCTCGAACGAGAGGTGGCCAGCAAGCTGTCGTTGGATGGAACGGTGGGGCGGACGGGAGGAAAGCTGATCTGGCTGCCAAGGCAAACAGCCTTCCAAGAGGCTGCTGCCAATTTATGTCTCGTTTCCGTGCCATCAGGTCCAGGCAACACGGCTAGTCTGCTGAAGCGAATGGTATGGGGCGGCGGTGAAGTTAAATTTTATCCAGAAGACTGGACGTGCAACTGGCTCGAAATGCCAGTGCTACCAGCGGAGTATGTCGGGGCCAAGGGGCAAACCTTGGCAGGATATCGACGGCAGACCGAAAAGCTCGTTCTCGAATTCAATGAGAAGGCACGGGTAGAGATGAACCCGAAGGGCATGTCGCCGAGCATCATTTCGAATATTCGGTCACGCCTTGTTAAAGAAACAATTCCAGGCTAATGGGAACTGCAGTAGATGCCACCCTGGGCATGATTCTCAGTCTTTGAATGAGCCGTCTGTCTGTCTTACTTCTCTTCGGAAAAATTGTAGGAAGTAGACGTAATCAGAAAGTGAAGAGCAGCGTCAGCCAGACAGGCAGATCTGGTTTCAGGTGACAACGAGAAAGTGCCTTCGGCCCCTTGGCCGAAGGCACTTTTCCTGTGACAGCGAATCGTAATGGCCGTCTGGCTAGCGCCACCCTTCGAGTTTAAGTTCCCGTCCCTCTCCGTCCAGTAACACCACAACCGGGCGCCGGCCGCGGCGACGGTCGGTGTTGACCAGGCCGGCTTCTGCCAGGCGGGTTAACGCATCAAAGGTGGCATCTGGAGAAATCGAGAATCGGGCGAGAGCCCAGCGCCCCAGCGTGACTTTCGGTGAGCGTGCCAGGTCGGCGAGGGATGATAGAGCAACGGCGACGGCGAGTGTCTTGCCGGGGAGTGTCGCCGCGCGCGACAGAAAGGTCATGGGGAGCGTCTGGGTAGCGGTTCTACGTAACTTTGGCTTTTGCTTAGTGGGCGAAGTCTGGATGGGGGATTGGGGCGTCATTCGGCATTCCTATTGTTGGCTTCGATGACTTGTTCTGACAGTTGAGGCTGCAGGCCTCAGGTACTCACGGTGCCATGTGCCACCGGCATTTTGGCCAGTCTGACTACAACGGTTGGTCTTGCCGGTGTAACCTACTGGTTTTTCGTCAACGACGACAATGGCATCGCTATGTGGCGTAGGTTGCGCAACAATCAGCCAGTCGAATTCGCTGACCCTTGCAACACTTTAGAAAGCCGATTGGTTCGCATGCTCGACGACATCAAGAAAACACTCTGGGCAACTGCCGACAAGCTACGCGCCAACATGGACGCGGCCGAATACAAGCATCTGGTCCTGGGCCTGATCTTCCTCAAGTATGTCTCCGACACGTTCGCCGCCCGACGGGCGGAATTGACTCGCCGTTTCGCCGACGAGGCTGACGATTACTTCCTGCATGACTGCGATGACGAACTGCTGGCCGAGGAGCTGGAGGACCGCGACTACTACAAGGAGGTCAATGTTTTCTGGGTGCCGGAAGCGGCACGTTGGGAGGCGATCCGCGCGGCAGCGAAGCAGCCGGATATCGGTAAGCGTATCGATGAAGCTCTGAGCTTCATCGAGCAGGAGAATCCGCGCCTCAAGGGCATTCTCGACAAGCGCTATGCGCGTGCCCAGCTACCGGATGGCAAGCTCGGCGAGCTGGTCGATCTCGTCTCGACCATCGGTTTCGGCACCGACGTCGGCCAGGCCCGCGACGTGCTCGGCCAGGTCTATGAATACTTCCTCGGACAGTTCGCCAGCGCCGAAGGCAAGAAGGGCGGCCAGTTCTACACGCCGGCCAGCATCGTCAAGACCCTGGTCGCTGTACTCGCGCCGCACCACGGCAAGGTGTACGACCCCTGCTGCGGCTCTGGCGGCATGTTCGTGCAGAGCGAGAAGTTCATCGAGGCCCACGGCGGCAAGCTGGGTGATGTGTCGATCTATGGTCAGGAGTCCAACCCGACGACCTGGCGCCTAGCGGCCATGAATCTGGCCATCCGCGGCATCGACTTCAATCTCGGTCGGGAACCGGGTGACACCTTTACCCGCAACCAGCACCCAGACCTGCGCGCCGACTACATCCTCGCTAACCCGCCGTTCAACATCAGCGACTGGTGGCACGGCAGCCTGGAAGGCGATCCGCGCTGGGTCTATGGCACCCCGCCTGCAGCCAACGCCAACTACGCCTGGCTGCAGCACATGCTCTACCACCTCGGGCCGAACGGGCGGGCGGGAATCGTGCTGGCCAACGGCAGCATGAGTTCCAGCCAGAACAGCGAAGGCGACATTCGCCGGGCAATGGTTGATGCCGACGTGGTCGAGGTCATGATCGCGTTGCCCGGTCAACTCTTCTTCAACACCCAGATTCCGGCGTGCCTGTGGTTCCTGGCCAAGCGGAAGACCGTGCGACAGGGTGAAGTCCTGTTCGTCGACGCGCGCAAGCTCGGCTGCATGATCAGCCGCGTACAGGCGGAACTGACCGACGAGGTAATCGAACGCATCGCCGCCACGGTGACCGCCTGGCGTGGCGAAGGCGGCGACTACGCTGACCAGCCAGGCTACTGCCGCAGCGTGAAGTTGGCGGAGATCGCTGAACACGGCCATGTGCTGACTCCGGGGCGCTACGTTGGGGCCGAAGAAGTCGAGGACGACGATGAAGCCTTCGCCGACAAGATGCTGAAGCTGACCGAGAAGCTGGGCGAGCAGATGGCGAAAGGGGCGGAGCTGGACCAGTTGATCCGGCAGAGGCTGGGGGGGCTGGGGTATGAGCTCTGAGCGCAGTCTCGAATCCAAGACGGGCGGTAGAGCAGCTACTACCGGTGTTATTCCAGGAGATTTCTCCATCTCTGTGGGTAATCCCAAGACAGCTCTGCCACCGGGATGGTCGTGGCGACTGTTGACGGATGTGGCAAGGCTAGAGACTGGCCATACACCGAGTAGAAAGCACCCTGAGTATTGGGGAGGCGACGTGCCATGGATAGGTATCCGTGATGCAACAGGAAACCATGGAGCTACGATCCACACAACAGCTCAGTACACCAATGAACTAGGAATCAGGAACTCGTCAGCCCGAATCCTGCCAGCCAATACGGTATGTCTTTCCCGTACAGCGTCAGTTGGGTATGTGGTCGTGATGGGGGTGCCCATGGCGACCAGCCAAGACTTCGTCAACTGGGTTTGTGGTCCGCAGCTGAACCATAGTTTCCTGAAGTATGTGCTGTTAGCTGAGCGTGCTAGCTTCCTTCGATTCGCTTCCGGTACCACCCATCAGACCATCTACTTTCCTGAGGTGAAAGCGTTTCACATTGCGTTGCCACCGAGGCATGAGCAGGACCGTATGGTCGCGGTCTTAGAGTCCTTGGACAACCGTATCACCCTCCTACGCCAAACCAATTCCACTCTCGAAGCCATCGCCCAAGCCCTGTTCAAGTCCTGGTTCGTCGACTTCGAACCTGTCCGCGCCAAACAGCAGGGGCTGGCGCCGGAGGGGATGGACGAAGCGACGGCGGCGTTGTTCCCGGATGGGTTCGAGGAGTCTGAGTTGGGCGCGGTACCTGCAGGATGGAGCTACGTCAGTCTGAAAGATGTTGTCTCGATCTTTGACTCGAAGAGAGTACCGCTGTCAGGCCAGGACCGTGCCAGACGTCAAGGCCGTTACCCTTACTATGGTGCTGCTGCGCTTATGGACTGGGTTGATGACTACCTTTTCGACGGTGTCTACTTGCTGACGGGGGAGGACGGTTCGGTTGCTGACGCAGAGGGATATCCAATTACCCAGTACGTGTGGGGAAAACTTTGGGTCAACAACCATGCCCATGTGCTGCAGGGAAAAGACGGTGTGACTACTGAACACGTCATGTTGGCTTTGAAGCGCACCAACATCCAGCCCTATATTACCGGTGCTGTGCAGGCAAAACTTAGCCAAGCAAACATGTGGCGGATTAGGTTCCTACGTCCGCCACAGGTCGTGTCAGAGGCGTTCGGTGCAATGATCGAACTGCTTTTCACCAAGGTCCGCTACAACTGCGACTACGCCGACACTCTGACTTCCCTCCGAGATACACTCCTTCACCGCCTGATCTCGGGCCAACTCCGCCTGCCTGACGATAGCCAGGCGGAAGCCGAGGCCATTCTTGAGGAGGTCACCTGATGCGCACCACCGTGAAGGCGGCAGCATGACGACCCCGGGCACCCAATACTCCCTGTTCGAATCGGTTGAAGCGATCCCGGTCGAGCAGACCGCCTTGGAGCCCGCTGACCGTCGGTTCAGCGACTACATCGTCTATGTCGATGAGAGCGGCGACCATTCCCTAGCCAGCATCGACCAGGGCTACCCGGTGTTCGTGCTGGCGTTGTGCGTCTTCCACAAGCGGCACTATGCCGAGAAGATCGTTCCGGCCGTCGAGAAGCTGAAGTTCAACTACTTTGGTCACGACAGCGTCGTCTTGCACGAGAACGAGATACGGAAGCAGAAGGGGGACTTCGCGTTCTTGAGCCATCGGCCGACGCGCGATGAGTTCATGGGGCGCCTGTCGTCGGTGATGGATGCCAGCAACTTCATCCTGATCGCCTGCGTGGTCGACAAGGTTCGCTTGAGTCGCAGCGAGGGCGCGAACTCGAACCCGTATCACATCGCCCTTGGTGTCTGCCTTGAAGCACTGCGCGAGTTCCTGGCCGAGAAGAAGCAGGACGAATTCAAGACGCACGTGTTGGTGGAATGTCGCGGCAAGAAGGAGGATGCCGAGCTTGAACTGGAGTTCCGGCGTATCTGCGATGGGGATAACCCCGGTGGTCGGGTGCTGCCGTTCGACATAGTCTTCGCCGACAAGAAGACCAACCTTGCCGGGCTGCAGCTAGCCGATCTGGTGGCCCGTCCGGTGGGCATCAACTACATCCGGCCGGATCAGGACAACCAGGCGTTCGAGATGCTGAAGAAAAAGTTCTTCTGCGATGGCGGGAGAGGGAACGTAGGCTGTGGCTACGAGAACGTGGGCCTGAAGATTCACCCACCCAGAAAAGCGAAAGGCCCCGATGAACCCACCGAGGCCATAGCGCCGACCGGGAACCCCCAATCCACTTAGGCCTTAATTTTAGAGCAAAAAAATTCGACTGTGGAAGAAATCTTGAGCGAGCGCGTGGCATGACCGAAGACCAACTTGAACAAGAGGCTTGGCTGACCGATTTTGGTGACACCCGTCTGTTCGGCCAGAACTTTACCTAGGGAGGCGATTAGTCAGAACGCCAAAGCTAGAGGCCGCGATAAGGCCCAATCCGTCGCCATTATTCGCTACACCTTACTTCCTCGCCTGATCTCCGGCCAGTTTCGCATGCCGGAGATGCGACCCTTGTTAGGACTCAAAACTATATGAATGGATCTATCGCCGAACGTGAAGCGATCTGGGATGACTTCCTAAATCGCTGGCCTCTGCAAGATCTTCCGGCGATGCCGCTGGAGAAATACAGCCAACCAGGAGGGCAGGATGGTTTTACCTACTGGCTGGAGGCAAAAACGGAAGGTGTCGGCTCGGTCTGGGGGGGCTCGTCGTTCAAGTTCGGCGTTTATGTTCGTAAGGACAAGAGCCAACAAAAAAACGCTCGGGGAAAGTGCTATGACGATAACTATGGGTGGCTGAGCAAGTACGGCAAGACACCCCAAGAGGCATTTGCCAAAGTGCGCGGTGAGATTGTTAGGGTCGCCCAGGCCGCACGCGCCGGCAGGCTATCGGACATCGACTCAATTGACCTCGGCAATGCAATTAAGTGGAAGATCGCTTTCCTGTATCAGGACCGAAGTAAGCCAAGCATTGTTCCTATTTTTAAGGCGGACTATCTGCGCGTGGCGCTGGCTAATACAGAGAAACGGATTTCCAAGCTTCACGAAATGCTGATGCAAGAGGCGGCGGGCCAATCCGTCTTGGCCTATGGCGACGCGGTTTGGACGAGAATTCAGCCCTTGATCAGGACTGAGCTGAGCGCAAAGCAAGCTCTGGAGTTTTTTGAGCAGTCGGAGCGCTTTGGCGCAATCAAGGCACCCAACCAAAAAATGGCGGGCTTTGCGTCGGAGGAGGGGCGCCAACTGGCCCTCGCACTCGATAACATCAAGACGACGCTCTACTTGAGCGACGGGGAGTGGCTGAGCCAGGTCAGGCCCCTGCTTCAGGACGAAGATCACTACCCTCCCATCCGGTCACGCAGCAGCAATCTTGCTGCTAATGCACCCCAACTCGCCGTGGGTAATCCGATCGTCAAGGTTGTTGTGCCGAACATGGAGGCGTTGATTGCCCTTTGCGACGCCTATGAAGACTATGAAGAAGTGCTCATCCAGGAAGAGCAACCTACGATGTCTAGCGAATCCAACAAAACTGTCCCGCCACTGAACCAAATCCTCTTTGGTCCGCCGGGCACGGGCAAAACGTATACGACGATCGATGCCACCCTGGCGGTGCTTGATCCCGGGTTTCTAAGTGAGAACCGTCAAGACAGAGGCGCACTGAAGTGGCGCTTCGATGCACTTGCAGAGCAAGGGCAAATTCGCTTCGTTACCTTTCACCAGAGCTTCAGCTACGAGGACTTTGTGGAAGGATTGCGCGCTCAAAGCAACGAAGATGGAGAGATCGAATACCGGGTCGAGGACGGAGTTTTCAAGCAATTGTGCGATGCAGCCCGCACCTGGGCTACCCGCCAGCAGCGCCCGGAGATTGCCGGCAATCCGCGGATCTGGAAGATTTCGATCGATGGCACTGGCACTAGCCCGATTCGCCAGTATTGCCTGGCACACGGAGAGGCCCGCATCGGTTGGGGCGATACTGGCGATCTACGGGAAGGGGGGCAGGGCAACGCCTATTTGAACTCGCTCGGTACCAACGACCGAAATACGCTGCACGCCTTCACTGAGGAAATTGCCGTTGGCGACATTCTCGTGTGCATCGACTCAGCGACCGAAATCGGTGCGGTGGGTGTGGTGAGCGGTTCATATTGGTACGACGGCGCGGCCGCCACCGCGCTGGGCGACAGGCGGCACGTGCTGCCGATCAATTGGCTTTACAAAGGGCTCAAGATTTCAATTCTGCCCTTGAACGACAACAAGCAATTCACCCAGAAGACCGTTTATCCCCTCGACCGTTTTGGCTGGGGCGATCTTCTTGCCCATCTGGAAAAATCTGGTGCTCTGCCTGTGGAACCAGTGCAAGAAGCCAGCATCCGTCGCGAGCCTCACGTGCTAGTGATCGATGAGATCAATCGTGGCAACGTGTCGCGCATCTTCGGGGAACTGATTACGCTGATTGAGCCGAGCAAACGTGAAGGGCATTTGGAAGCCTTGAGCGTCCAATTGCCGTACTCCAAGCGCCCATTCAGTGTGCCGGACAATGTCCACCTGATCGGCACCATGAACACTGCCGACCGTTCCCTCGCCGGACTCGACATCGCTCTGCGTCGCCGTTTCGACTTCGTCGAAATGCCGCCTCGGCCAGAGTTGCTCGACGAGGTGGAGATTGCAGGCGTCAACATCGGCAAGCTCCTGCGCGTGATGAACGAACGCATCGAGGTTCTGTTGGACCGTGACCATTGCCTCGGTCACGCCTACTTTATCCCGCTGAAGGAAGAGAAGACTTTGCCAGTGTTGGCGCGAATTTTCCGCGCTAACATCCTGCCTCTCCTGCAGGAGTATTTCTTTGAAGACTGGCAGCGTATCCAGTGGGTCTTGAACGACCATCGTAAGCCGCAGGCGCAGCACCGTTTTCTGGTCCAGCCAGCGACAAACCTTGCCGCACTTTTCGGTGACAAGGTGCCGGTCAACGAGCACGGGCTGCGCTGGTCACTCAATGATGAGGCCTTCGGTCTGCCGGAATCCTACGCGGGCGTAATCTCGGCAGCTGGAGAAGATGGCGCGTGACGACGCTGATCACCGTCCGGGAGTACGCCAGACTTACCACTGAACAGGTGGACGAGCCGTCCCTGGATCGAGCGCAGGTCCCGTTGAGCGCCTTCGATTGGCTGTGTCGCTTGAACTCAGGTTTCAGTCGCGCCGGTGCATCGCTGGTGCAGATTGAGGATCGGCGCTGGCTGCGCCTGGACAGTTACGTGGGCGTCCTGGAAACCCCTTGTGGCACACGTCTGGAAATCCTGCCCAAGCACATGGAGGATGATGGTGATCCGGCCGTTAGCCGCGCGCTCCTCAAGCGGATGATTTCTGCCGCGCTTGATTTGCCTGCACGGGACGCCGGCCCGGCCGCACTGCAGCGGTTTCAGGCGCCATTGAGCGAATGGGTCATGGGCAAGTTCCTCGACGCCCTTGACCACTTGGTCAAGCGTGGTGTGCGTTCCGAGTACCTGCGGGTGGAGTCCGCCGAGCGCTATCTCCGGGGGCAACTGGACACGGTTCGACAACTTCGTCAGCCGCCCGGTCGTCAGCACATTTTCCAGATTCGCCACGATATCTTTGTGCCTGATCGGCCGGAGAACCGATTGCTGAAGTCCGCATTGGAGAGCGTTTGCCGCGCGACTCAGGAGCCTGCCCAATGGCAATTGGCCCAAGAGTTGCGCAGCCTGCTGCACGACATTCCTGGTAGCCGGGACGTGGACGCTGACTTCAACTGCTGGCGTTCTGACCGACTGATGGCCCACTATCGGCCCTTGCGTCCCTTGTGCGAATTGATCCTCTATCAACAGATGCCGTTGGCACTGGCGGGCGAGTGGCACGGCATCAGCATGCTCTTCCCGATGGAAAAACTATTCGAGCGCTATGTGGAGTCAGCAATTCGGCAGGAACTTGCCGACGATGCCGAGCTGACCCCCCAAGCTGCCAGCCACTCCTTGTGCCATCACATGGGGGGAGCAATTTTCCAACTTCGTCCCGATCTTCTGGTACAGCAAGGAAACAGGCGCTGGATTTTGGATGCTAAGTGGAAGCTGCTGGACAGTGCTGATCGAGATGGGAAGTATGGGTTGAGCCAGAGTGATTTTTATCAGCTCTTTGCATACGGCCATAAATATCTCGGGGGGCAGGGTGAGATGGTACTGATCTATCCGCAACACAAACGCTTCGCCGAGGTTCTGCCCATCTTCGACTTTGGTGGTGGATTGCGACTCAGCGTAATTCCCTTTGACTTGGCTAAGGGATGTCTTGTGCATAACGACTGTACCGGTTTACCCTTCCGGGTTACGAAAGAAGATTTTGCGGAGCCGCGCGTCGCGTAGGCCTAAACCCATTAGCCCTTGGCGAACAGCGAATGACCGAAGACCAACTCGAACAGGATGCCCTGGCCTGGCTGGCCGATGTCGGCTACACCCGCCTGTTCGGCCCGGACCTTGCCCCTGATGGTGACCGGCAAGAACGCCGGAACTACCAGCAGGTGCTCTTGCTCGAACGCCTTCGCCACGCCATCGCCCGGCTGAACCCAAAGCTGCCAGCCTCGGCTCGGGAGGATGCTCTCCAGCAAGTCGTCGATCTCGGTATCCCCGCCTTGCTGTCAGCCAACCGCCGCTTTCACCAGTTGCTCATCGCTGGCGCACCGGTCCAGGTGCAGAAGGACGGCGAGACCCTCGGCGACTTCGCCCGCCTGATCGACTGGGCTGACCCAAGCAACAACGAGTGGCTGGCGATCAACCAGTACACCGTCAAGGGGCCGCACCACACTCGCAGGCCGGACATCGTCCTCTTCGTGAACGGTCTGCCGTTGGTTCTGGTCGAACTGAAGAACCCGGCCGATCTGAACGCTGACATCTGGAAGGCCTTCGACCAGATCCAGACCTACAAGGCGCAGACGCCGGACATCTTCCAGTACAACGAGGTGCTAGTCATCTCCGATGGTTCCGACGCCCGCCTGGGCTCGCTCTCCGCTGATGCCGAACGCTTCATGCAGTGGCGCACAATCGACGGCGTCACGCTTGATCCACTCGGCGAGTTCAACGAACTGGAGACCCTGATCCGCGGCGTGCTGGCACCGGCCTACCTGCTCGACTACCTGCGCTTCTTCGTACTCTTCGAGGACGACGGCCAACTGGTCAAGAAGATCGCCGGCTATCACCAGTTCCACGCGGTGCGGGCAGCGATCCAGCAGGTGGTCACGGCCTCCCGCCCTGGCGGTTCGCACAAGGGCGGTGTCGTCTGGCACACCCAAGGCAGCGGCAAGAGCATCACCATGACTTGCTTCGCGGCACTGGTGATGCAGGCGGCCGACATGGAGAACCCGACCATCGTCGTCATCACCGACCGTAACGATCTCGACGGCCAGCTCTTCGGTGTGTTCTCGTTGGCTCAGGACCTACTGCGCGAGCAGCCGGTGCAGGCCACGACCCGTCAGGACTTGCGGGCTCGGCTCGGCAATCGCCCTTCCGGCGGCATCGTCTTCGCCACCATCCAGAAGTTCATGCCCGGCGAAGACGAGGATGTCTTCCCGCTGCTCTCTGACCGTAGCAACATCGTCGTCATTGCTGACGAAGCGCACCGGACTCAGTACGGATTCGAGGCGAAGCTGAAAACCTTCAAGGCCCCCAAATCCAGCGCCAACGACGATCAAGCCCTGCGGGTTGCCGAACCCATGGCCCGCTACCAGGTTGGCTACGCCCAGCACCTGCGCGATGCGCTACCGAATGCAACGTTTGTGGCCTTCACGGGGACGCCCGTGTCCAGCGAGGACCGCGACACCCGCGCGGTCTTTGGTGACTACATACACGTCTACGACATGCAGCAGGCGAAGGAAGACGGCGCCACGGTGGCCATCTACTTCGAGTCGCGGCTGGCCAAGCTTGGCCTCAAGGCGGAGGAACTGGCGCACATCGACGAAGAAGTCGACGAACTCGCCGAAGACGAAGAAGAAAGCCAGCAAGCCCAACTCAAGAGTCGCTGGGCCGCTCTGGAAAAAATCGTCGGCACTGAGCCGCGCATCGCCAGCGTAGCCGCAGACCTTGTCGCCCACTTCGAAGAGCGCAACCAAGCGCAGACCGGCAAGGCGATGGTTGTCGCCATGAGTCGGGACATCTGTGTGCACCTCTACAACGCCATCGTTGCTCTGCGCCCCGAGTGGCATGACACCGACTCCGAGAAGGGGGCAATCAAGATTGTGATGACCGGCTCAGCCAGTGACAAGGCCCTGCTGCGCCCCCACATCTACAACGCCCAGACCAAGAAGCGGCTGGAGAAACGTTTCAAGGATCCGACTGACCCGCTGCGTTTGGTCATCGTGCGCGACATGTGGCTGACCGGCTTCGATGCGCCCTGTGTCCACACCCTGTACGTCGACAAGCCCATGAAGGGCCACAACCTCATGCAGGCGATTGCCCGTGTGAACCGGGTGTTTAAGGACAAGCAGGGCGGGCTGGTCGTCGACTACATCGGCATTGCCAACGAACTGAAGAGTGCACTCAGGGACTACACCGCTAGCCAGGGCCGCGGCCGTCCGACGGTGGATGCCCATGAAGCTTACGCCGTTCTCGAAGAGAAGCTCGATATCCTGCGTGGCATGCTGCACGGCTACGACTACAGCGACTACCTGACCGCTGGCCACAAACGCTTGGCCGGTGCTGCCAACCACGTGCTGGGTCAGAAGGATGGCAAGCAACGCTTCGCCGACCAGGCTCTGGCCATGAGTAAGGCTTTCACGCTGTGCTGCACGCTCGACGAAGCCAAGGCGGTCCGCGAGGAGGTTGCCTTCCACCAGGCCGTCAAGATCATCCTGACCAAGCGCGACATCACGCAGCAGAAGAAAACCAACGAGGAGCGCGAGCTGGCCATCCGCCAGATCATCGGCTCGGCCGTGGTGTCCGAGGAAGTCGTCGACATCTTCGATGCGGTCGGGCTCGACAAACCGAACATCGGCATCCTCGACGAAGACTTTCTGGCCGAGGTGCGCAACTTGCCGGAACGTAACCTAGCAATCGAACTACTGGAGCGGTTGCTCGAAGGCGAGATCAAGTCGAAGTTCGCCAGCAATGTCGTTCAGGAGAAGAAGTTCTCCGAGCTGTTGGCGAATGTAGTCAAGCGCTACCAGAACCGAGCTATCGAAACGGCGCAGGTCATCGAAGAACTGATCGAGATGGCCAAGAAGTTCCATGCAGCGGCCAGCCGCGGTGAGGAGCTCGGCCTGACCGACGACGAGGTTCGCTTCTACGATGCGCTGGCCGACAACGAGTCGGCCGTGCGGGAGCTGACCGACGAGACGCTGAAGAAGATCGCCCACGAACTGACCGAGAACCTGCGCAAGAACTTGAGCGTGGACTGGTCGGAACGTGAGAGCGTTCGCGCCAAGCTGCGCCTGATGGTCAAGCGCATCCTGCGCAAGTACAAGTACCCGCCGGACCTCCAGGAGGGGGCGATTGAACTGGTGTTGCAGCAGGCCAAGGCCTTGGGCGAAGCCTGGATGGCGGCGTAGAGGAAAGGTATGTCTGATCGGATTCCATGTTCCTGTGGGGGCAATAACCCACGGTGCTTCAAATGCGACGGTCGGGGCTGGATCGATGGGGTCATCGAGGAGCCATCCCTCAAGTTGCCGCCAGTTCGTAAAGAGCTGACGATGGTGGAGGGGGGCGGGTATTCGGCCGGTTGGCTGGGATCGCTTCCCCCGCTATCCCAGAAAAAACGAAAGCAGAAAGTCGAGAAGGTCCCAGATGATGAAGCGGCGAGGGCTGCGCAGAAAAAGACCAAGCAAAAGAATGAGCATGTAAAGTGCCCAGACTGTGGTCAATCGGTGTTTGCGAAGAACCTAGACAAACATCGCGCCAAGGTCCATCTGCCTACTGTCGCTGGTAAAGCTGAGGCGCAGAAACTGGTTGCGAAAGTGACTCGTCAACTGGAGAAACGCTCACTTATATGTGACGTATGTGGCTTGCAAGTAGACCGAGCGACGCTGGATAGGCATCGCCTGGATGCGCATGGCATTCAACTTCCGTCAAAACAATCGAAGAAAAAGTCGAAGGACAAACCGACTGGTGCAGTGGCTGCAAGGCAGCGCACTCTGCGGGCGTTGAGTGACGAGCTAGTTGAGATGCGAAAAAGGCTGAAGAGGGCTTCACCCGATGAGGTTCATGTAGGTCTGAAGCTGAGAATCAGCGAGCTTGAGCAGACTTTGAGAAATTCGAAGCGCCCGAAAAAAAAGACATGGTCGCCGTTTTTGTCTGGCTCGTTCGAGTCTGCAAAGCGCTAACGCGGATGCACGATGAGCAGACAAGTGTTGCAGCCAGCGAAAACACCGTGCAAGGCCGGGACGGCTGGATGGATTAAGTGAGCAAGAAAACAAACGACAAGAAAGGGAGTCTCTATGGCACTTCAGGTATATCGGATTGACCGTTCATTCATCGGTCGAGTCGGCCATTTTTTCAAGAAACCGGACCTGCCCGTCATGGCTGTTGCGGGGTCGGTACTCGGTCCTCTGGGCCACATCGCCCAAGTGTATAAAGAAGTAACCACGGACAACTGCTACATCCTACATGAAGAGGACGAGATTAAACGATTCCGCAACCCTCTTGGTGCCAGTTTGCTCGATGACGTTTACTACATCCGACACCCGAAGAAGTCACGAACCGACTGCCTGATTCCAGCAGAGCAGTTTCATTCTTACGTCGTCAGAGAGCAGATCGCGGACATCGTTTCTTACGTTCGCGCTAACGCCCGAGTCAAGCGCTTACGAGTCTCGATCGATAGTGGCGTTGGCGCGTCCATCAATGCGAAAGGAATCGTCGAGGGCATCCCCCTAGAGGGCAGTGCATCCGTCAAGGAGTCGCGGGCGCATGAGGTAATCATCGAGTGTGATGTGCCCTTGAAGGCATCGGAAAAACGGCGTGACTTCATCTGGTTGGACGATTTCGCATCTACCGTCGCCGCTGTAGACGACGTTAGTGGCGGAACAATTGAGATCAATGAGCACTATGACCTCTCATTTGGATTGGATGCGAAGGTGGCAGAAATGATCTCCGTAGCCTCGTCTTGGATGCGGAACTATCGCTACCACGTCAGTTGTGAGCTAGGTTAGCCATCGCCGGCATTGCGCCGATGTGAGGTGATTCGTTCTGCCGACCGGTTTCCTGATTCCGGTACGGATCGCCCGTTCAGCCCGAACGGGCGATTGCCGGCAGTGTGGCGACCTGATCCCGGTTTTTTGCCGGTGAATTGTGCGGCACTCGCGTTCGATTGGGGGCAATGAGCGCAGGCAGTTCGCCGTCCGTGATGCGGTGTACGATACACTCGTCGGCGTCTGCATGAATGAGCCTTGCCGAGCATGCTAAAACCGGGGTGTCCCGGGCGTGCTATCAAGGACCGTATGTTGCTCGGCGTTGGCGTTAAGTTATTGATTAATTGTGGCTAATTCTTGTCTTGAAAATCCGCGTGTCCGTGGTTCGATTCCGCGATTGGCCACCAGAATTATCCTTGTTCGCAAGGTAGAAAAAGCCAACCAGCAATGGTTGGCTTTTTTGCTTTTGGGGTACCCGATGAGCAC
>Ga0316604_10001025_pt1 | contig 27174 bp, 26 predicted proteins | sample OWC_soil_day20_C_FD_207650 | JGI IMG/M metagenome (GOLD analysis project Ga0316604, IMG submission 207650) | Wetland soil microbial communities from Old Woman Creek delta, Ohio, United States - OWC_soil_day20_CT | ecosystem: Environmental > Terrestrial > Soil > Wetlands | place: USA: Ohio... | reverse complement strand
CAATCGGTTGACCAAGGCAAAGGAGATCCCATCATCTATCCCTATCATGACTATTTGTTCCGCTCTTTTATGGAATATTGGAACCGCGCTACGCCGGAAGATATTTTAGATTGGTATAGCCAAGGCCCTGCTGTGCTAGAACAAAAACTAGGCTGCCAATCTGGTCTTGTTAAGCGATTATTTCCCAGCCCGCGTGAATTTATTGAAGATCTGGAACGCTGGTGGCGTCTTTATACCGGTATGGCGATAGCCAAACGCATTCAAGCCCCGCCAATATTAGCTGTCAGCCGCCGGGTCTATGGTTTTGATCACCGCGAAGCACAAAACAGTGTGTATTTTACTCAAAAATACCTAAAAATAAAACATACCTTACTATCTGGAAATCAGCAATCTTATTAACTTATCCATCAGTAAATAAAAAACACGGCAAAGGGACAGTCCCTTTGCCGTGTTTTTACTACTATTTTATTAACATCCGTAATAGCCAAATGCCAATGAACGCGGCACCAATTACCAATATGATAAGCAGGAGCACAGGCAGGAAAAAGAATAACAATACAGCTAAAATAGCAGCTACCATCAAATTTCCAGCCCAGCCGTAAGAACCAAAGGAAAGATTGATGCGTTTAACCCTTGGCGCAGCGCCTGATTCATAACTGCTCTCCTGCTTGTGGCGGGCATGAACATTGTCGTCTTCAATAGTAATACCGTTAAAACCATCCCGTTCCTGACGGCTTAATACAGTAACTGCCAATGTATGGCCGCAGTGCGGACAGGTATCTGCTCCGTTTTGTATTAACTCATTACAGTAAGGACATTGCATGGTTTACCCCTCCTGGCACTTATTGTAGATCATACAGCAAGGAAATCATGCCTTCTTCACTTAAGTATCTGGGATCATATTTTTCCAGTTTTAATACATTGTAAAGTTTACTGCTGCTGGCACTAATACTTGATTTACCTACCTTCATTTCTTCGGCTAATATGTTTATCGGCATATCGGCCTCACCATTATTAATATGGGAATAGACCTGAATGACAGCAGCAGCCCATACAGCTGGTTTTCGAACATTTACGGTGGTAATCCGAGAAAAATCCTGCCACATCTTCTGTGCTAAAAAAGCATCATGCAATGAATAGCCAAATTGGGGCATATAAGTTGCAATGGATTTGGTCACTGCCATATTAACGGCTTTTTCATCAGTTACCGGTTGCGGAAAGTTGCGTTCCATCTGTGCGTAAGAAGTAACATTAACCCTAGCCCAAGTAGCTAAAAGATCAATTGTGTGTCTTACCGCATTAGCATGTCGTTCAATAAAGTCATCCCAGGTAACACCCGGTTGTTGCAAATCTAACATCGCTTTCTGGCGATTAATTTCTTCCTTGATCCGTCGGCGCAAATTATTGCTAATTTCAACACTGGTAATGAAATTAATCATAACTAATTCGTGTTCCTCTTGTTGTAGAAATACGTGTCCATAAAACAGCAATTTTTTTACAAGTTTATAATCATAATTGGGATTAGGCAAACGAATTTTTTCGTCAGTTAGCAGATTAATACAATCAACCCAATCCTGATTAACTACGCTCTCCACGTAAAATACTGTAAACTTGGCTCCCATAAGCTCTTTCAGGATCTTTTGTTCCTCGTCATTCAACTGCTTACTACAATCCAATTCAAACTGCGTTATCGGCGTGCGGTCATTTGCCAGTAAATGATAATCAAATAAAAAATAATCCCAAAACCCGAGCCAAAATTCATCGTCAGTTTCATTGTCCGGCATTTGCCCAAGCGGTCCTAAGTATAGTGAAAGCGCCCGGTCAAAATCATCAATGAAATTATCTCGCTGGAAATAAGAACTAAACTTATGCATCAACCGTTCTACCGCTTCACCAACTATGATTCCGATATCTTTCGGTATAGTAGTAAGTGACGCTTCTTTGAACAGCATGCTGTCCTCGTCCCCTGGCTCAATAAACTTAAGCTGCTTACCTCCAGTCATAAATGCCGCTGCCTGCTCAAGTTCTGCAGTATCAAAATGTATTTTTTTAGTGGCCAAATAGTCATAAAACTCTCGCAATACGTCGAATAAATGATTTACCATCTTAATATTGGGCTTAAACCCTTCGGTTTGTACAATCATCCATTCAACAGCCAAACTATATTCGACAGCTGTCAGCTCGTCAAGGGTTATATCACCCGAATAAGACAAATAAGATACAAACAGCTGCAGATTGTGCCACCTATCACTTAATACCTGGTCATCGGCTCCCTGCCAAGCCTTATGACGCAAAAAACCTTCAATCCAATCTCGTTTTATTGCTGAATTCCATTCCAGTTCTTCAAAAAAGACCTGGACTTCATCATAGACATTTTTTATGTTAATCATGGTAAATTATTTAACTCCTTTAAGCACGTTAACGAACCTTATTATAACACGTTTACCCCCTCTAAACCAGTAGTATTCCACTTATTGGAATTGTTTCCCATTGGTTAGTGCATTTAGGAATGTTTTCCCACTCCGTGTTTTAAGTGATAGATCACTAACAACCACGCGCATAACTGAAATGCGGCCCGCCTCTGTACTATATCCACCCAATGAATGAATAGCATAGGGGTGACCGTCCTGTTCTTCACCCAGATAAATCATAACATGGCCTGGCATGTAGATAGCATCCCCTGGCTCCAGTTTTTTGATTTGCGTTACTCGATCGTTTTCTGAAAATGGAATAGTACGGCCAGCGGCCAACTCCTGTTCATCAGCATTGCGCGGCAGTTTTAAGCCAAAACTCCGGTATACATCAAGCACCAACGACGAACAGTCCCAACTATCATGCATTCCGCCCCAGCCATAGCGCTGACCATGTAATTTAAACACCTGACTAATAATATTAGCTCTGGTATATGGCAGATACCCGCGAACCACCTGATTATCTAGCGGCACTGCAGCCCGCTCGAAAACTAACTCGCCCTGCGGACCACGCACTGGCAGCTTAACAGTATAATGACCGTCTGCCTTTACTTGTTTTTCGCGAAGCAAAGAAACCTTGCTGTCAGCCAGAGGTAGTTTGGCTCCCATGGCAAACACATTATCCCCGATAGTAATTTTACGGGCTGTCACAGTTAGAAATTCGGCTGCATCAAGATATTCCAGCCACTCCTGCCGATTGGCAGCAACAGCTAACGCCTTGACTGGCAGCCACCCCCGATAGTTATAGGTTTGAACATAATACCAATCTTTGTTCAAGCTTTCATGTAATATAACAACAGGTTCAGCCGGGTCTATCGCCGTTTCCTGCAGCAAGTCAAATTCATGATCATCACTCTTGTCTGCCACAAAATCATTTGTAGGATAAGTCCTGATATTAGCACGAACCACAGTAAACGCAAACCGCACTGGGGTGCTAGGTGCAATCGCATCTATATTACACTTAGCCGCAAGCGTACTGTAATAATCAGCTGTAACCGTTTTACCATTTACATATTCCATATCCTCAGGCGACTTAGGTATAGCGATCAGGCTTACCAATTTTTCCTTTGACAGTTGTCTTGGGTATTGGCGCAAATCAAAAACTGTATCAGGTGATTTGTCGATTACTGCCTGATTAAAGGCAGCAATCTGCTTGTGTTCCAAAATTACTTGATTAGGTTCTTGCAATTTATTAATCCAAAAGGTTTCGTTAAGCATCATCGGGGCGACATTAGGCATCACCTTATATGCATCTGCCGCTGCAACCGGCCCTGCAAAGGCTGCCATGGTAACCATAGTAACCATGGTTACCAACAACAACAATCTTTTCATTCTTTACTTCCTCCTTCATTCGGCTAATCAGCCATCATCTCCATTAAAGCATAATTCACCAATTTACTCGCACTATCCTGCAAGCACTGACAGAAATGATTGTCAGCTACTGTGAAAAATGCTATTCTGAAGAAATAAGGAGGATAGGTATGTCTGAACAATTACTATTAGAAATGATTCAACGACTAAGCGTAGCTGCCACGCTTGCTTTTGTATTATCTCAAACTAGCATATTTCGACGTCTGATTAACCGCCGCAATACTTGCCAGGATGCCCTGCTGCTTACTATTTTTTTTGGTCTTGTCGGCATCTCTGGAACCTATGCCGGTATACCCATCAATGATGCTATTGCCAATTCCCGGGTTGTCGGAGTTATGGCGGCCGGCCTTATCGGGGGACGCCTTATGGGAATATCAGCTGGCATCATTGCCGGCGGCCATCGTTACCTCTTAGGCGGCTTCACTTCCTTTTCCTGCGCGTTAGCCAATATTTGCGAAGGCCTGCTGGCTGGCATGATTCACAAACACTACCCAGGGCGGCCAATTCCCTGGTGGCTCGCACTTGTTGCCGGCGTTTTTGGCGAAATCATGCAAATGGGTATTATTTTATTAACAGCACGTCCCTATTACCTTGCTGTAGAACTTGTCAACGAAATTGCTTTACCCATGATTGTTGCCAATTCACTGGGCTTGATGGTATTTATGCTGATTATTAAAGCAACCACCGATGCACAAGAAAAAATCAGTGCCGAACAATCCCATAAGGCACTTCATATTGCAAACAAAACATTACCTTATTTAAGGCGCGGCCTCACTGCAGAATCGGCACAGGCAACAGCCCATATCATTTTGGCTACCGCCAGCTATGATGCCATAGCTATTACAGATACCGAGAAAGTAATAGCGTTTACAGGAGCGGAAAGTTCTCATCATGCCCCTGCTGTAAATACCAGTCTGACAACAGCTACCCGCCAAGCGCTTGCCACCGGTCAGGTGCAGCTTGCCCGGGACAAGTCTGGCATTGGCTGTGCCCACGCTGGTTGTCAGCTTGCAAGTGCTATTGTTGTGCCACTAAAAAGCGCTGACAGAGTGATTGGTGCTTTAAAGCTATATTATACCCATAAGAGCAACCTCGGTCAGGCAGACATCGTTTTCGCTACCGGCCTGGCTCACCTATTTTCCACCCAGCTTGAACTTACCGAGATTGACCATCAGGCTAAAAGGGCTGACAAAGCCAAAATGAAAGCCCTGCACGCTCAGATTAACCCCCACTTTTTATTTAATACCCTTAATACCATAACTTCGCTTATTCGCACCAAGCCTGATTTAGCGCGAGATTTGTTAATCAAATTAAGTATGATCTTCCGCTACACACTGCATAAGACTGGCCATAATATTACCATCTATGAGGAGCTGGCACAAGTCCGCGCTTATCTTTCTATTGAACAAGCCCGCCACGGTGAAAAGCTGGTGGTAATAGAAGCCATCGAGCCCGAACTTGGTCATTACCTGATTCCATCACTTACGATCCAGCCGCTGGTAGAAAACGCCATAAAACATGGCTTGCAGCCCAAACCTGCCGGTGGCTCACTTACGATTAAAGCTACTGATTGCGGGGACGATATCGAAATGAATATTATTGACAACGGTGTTGGTATGGATTTAGCAGTCCACAATCCACTTGAGCATCCAAGTGGTGAAAGTATTGGCTTAATCAATGTGCATGAACGCCTCTGCGGACAATATGGCAATAATTATGGCTTAACACTTACGAGCCAACCTGGCCAGGGCACCACAATTACATTGCGTTTTCCTAAACGCCTTACTGACGAGGTGGATGATTGTGCTTAAGGCCATTATTGTTGATGACGAACTACCGGCTCGCGATGAACTAAAATTTTTGTTGTCCCAGCTGCCAGCTATCACCGTGATTGGTGAGGCGGACAACGGCCCGGCAGCAGTCGGCCTTGCAGCCCAGTATAACCCTGATGTTGTATTCTTGGATATTCAAATGCGGGGTATGAACGGCCTTGATACCGCACTAGCACTACGCACAGCCGCGCCACAAGCCCTTATTGTTTTTGCTACAGCCTATGATGAATATGCACTTAAAGCATTTGAAATAGGCGCTGTTGATTATCTGCTAAAACCGTTTGAAAGTGAGCGAGTAACAGCTACCGTACTGCGTTTAGAAAAGTATCATCCAGAAGAATGGCAAGTAGCCACCACACGCCTTGATCAAACATTGGCTTCAGCAGTTCAACAGCCAGTACACAAACTGGCTGTTGAAAAAAATGGCAAAATCATGTTAATTGATTATGATGATATTATCTATATTCATACCCTTACAGGTTTAGTTAGAATTATAACTGTAGCAGAAGAATATGGCTACTCTGGTACGTTGACAGAACTACAAGAACGTCTGCGGGACACGCCCATTTTACGCGTACACAGAAGCTACCTTGTCCATATAGAAAAAGTTAAGGAAGTCATCCCCTGGTTCAAAGGTACTTACTGGCTAAAATTGTCTACACCTGGTAATAGCAGCTATATCGAAGTTCCTGTCGGTAAAGGCCAAATAAAGAAATTAAAGGAAATCCTGGGACTAAAATAAATTACCAAAAAATATATCTTGACTTTATAAATATATCATGATATATTGTAATAGATTATTGTCCATGTGGTTTTAAACCCTCTATTTAGAAAAAGTAGTTCTCCGAATTTCTCTTTGTTCTAACTAGTAATTGGTAGTAGTCCATGGTAATGCGGCTGATTACGTTTTCGAACGTGATGATTACCAATTTAGAATTAAGGAGGAATATAGATATGAAACGTATTATATCATTAATTAAACGCCTAGCTTTTTTAGGCTATTGCACCTTTGAAATTGAAAGTATAATTAAAGAGGCTATTGGTATTGACATCGTCAGCAACTTAAATGGTATCCAAGAACTTGCTGTTATCCAACATCTCGAGATGTACGAACAATTAGGGCTAAGTTATCTGGATACTTATAGTAAATAAGTACGTATTAAAAAATCCGCGTTCACTAAGTGAACGCGGATTTTTATGCGTACTTAGGCGATCTTTTTTTGAAACTTCACGATGCTGATTGACAAAGCTGCCAGAATATATACAATCAGGGCAAATACCTGCGACCACAGGAAATTAATGCCAATCCCTTTAAGAATAATGCCTCGTAGTATTTCCAGATAAAAGGTCAGTGGCAGCAAATGTCCCAACTGGTAGAAAAGCTGCGGCATAGCTTCCCTGGGGAACATGAAACCAGATAACAGCACACTAGGCAGAAATACAAAAAAGGACATTTGCATAGCCTGCATTTGGGTCTTGACTAGTGTTGAAATTAGTACTCCCAAAGATAAGGAAGCAATAATAAATAGTGTGGTCAAACCGTAAAGTAAGCCAATACTTCCCTTCATGGGTACATCAAACACCAATGCGCCCACTACCAGCGCCAGGGTAGCCTGAACATACCCAACAAAAATATAGGGAATGATTTTCCCCAGAATCAATTCATGGGATTTCATCGGCGTTACAATCAATTGTTCGAGTGTACCCCGCTCCCGTTCACGAACAATAGCCATCGAGGTAATCATGACCATGGTCATGGTCAGTATAATTCCCAATATACCTGGCACCATGTAAAATGCAGAAATAAAGTCAGGATTATACCAGGGGCGAATGCGAATATCAATTGGTGAAGTTACCTGCTTTCCCTGCGAGATTTGCATCTGTTTTAACAGTATTTCTTGTGAACGTAGCTGCCCGATTAATTGCGCCGACGAAATGGCCGAAGAGGCTGCCATTGAATCAGAGGCATCGACAATGACCTGAACAGCTGCACTGCGCCCATGCTTAATACTGTCCGTATAATCCGGGGGAATAATAATGCCTACCTTGGCCCTCCCACTCTCAACAGCCTCGTTTACTTCCTGATAATTTTTTGCCACATACTTCATGTCAAAATACTCACTGGCTTGAAAGGCAGACAGCAAATCACGCCCCTCTTGCTGCAGCGATTGATCAAAGACAATCGTAGATAAGTGCTTGACATCAGTATTAATTGCAAAACCAAACAACAACAATTGCAAAATAGGCATGACTACCATCATCGCAAAAGTCAACCGGTCACGTCGCATTTGGATGAACTCTTTAATCAGCAAGGCTCTCAGTCGAATCACACGCTCAACTCCTTCCGCTTAGCTTTTACATAGAAAACAAATACATCCTCTAGCGACGGAGTAATTACCCGATAATCATAATTCTGATAGTCTGTCAACCGCGATTCATGAATGAGAACATGGACACTGGTTCCATAAGGGTACACATCCAGAACCTCCCGCTGCTCGGCCACCAGCTCGCTAAACAACTCCATGGGGTCCTGTGTTGGAATTTCAAGCAGCGTTCCTGGCAAATCGCGTTTGAGATTGGCGGGTTTGTTGTCTGCGATTAAACTACCTTCATAAATAAATCCGATAGAATCACAATGTTCGACTTCATCCATGAAATGAGTAGTAACCATAACTGTCGTGCCTTGGTTTGCCAGCTCATAAATAATATCCCAAAACATGCGGCGAGACTTAGGATCAACGCCACCTGTTGGTTCATCCAAAAATAAAATCGACGGCTCATGCAAAATAGAGCAGCCTAGTGCCAGTCGTTGCTTCCAGCCACCGGCAAGGTTTGCTGTCATTTCCTGCCGACGGTCTTTCAGTCTGGCCATGTCCAGCATATGCTCTATCCGTTCCTGCCGCTGAGCCCCTTGCAAACTATACAAACCGGCATAAAACTCAAGGTTTTCAATCACTGTCAGGTCGTCATACAAACTAAACTTTTGTGACATATAGCCGATTTTCGCTTTAATCGCTTCAGCTTGTGCCGCCAAATCCAGCCCCAGGATCTGACCACTCCCACTCGTGGGGGCCAAAATTCCGCATAACATGCGGATGGTTGTCGATTTTCCCGAACCATTAGGCCCCAAGAAACCATAAATACTGCCTTGTGGAATTTTTAGGTTAACCTGATTAACAGCTACAAAATCGCCGAAAACCCGGGTAAGGTTTTCTGTTTCTACAGCATACATTACGGTTCCCCTCCCCCTGCCAGGTGAACAAATATATCCTCTAGCGTCGGTGGAATCTCACGGAGAGCATATCCTGCCACTCCGGCTGCCTGTAGCGCGGCTTCAACTGACAGATTTACTTCTGCATTAGGTGCAGTTACCAAATGGTAGTGATCGCCAAATGCATTAATGTCCAGAATCGGACACTCTGCCAGGATTTTTTTTATCTGTTTACCCTCCGCTTTAAGCTCCAGCAGACGGAAAGGATATGTCGCCTTCAAACGTGTGGGCGTATCGCAGGCTACAAGCTGACCCTGATTCATAAATGCCACCTGTGTACACAGCTCAGCTTCATCCATATAAGGGGTAGAAACAAAGATTGTCATGCCTTCTTTGTTCAGCCGGTACAGCATTTGCCAGAACTCCCGCCGGGAAACAGGGTCAACGCCTGTGGTAGGCTCATCCAGAAAAAAGACTTGCGGTCGATGCATGAGCCCGGCAGCCAACGCCAGCTTTTGCTTCATACCTCCTGACAGATTGTCAGCCAAACGATCCTTGAAGGGCAGCAGATTAGTAAAAGCCAAAATTTCCGTTCCTAACTCATTTATCCGCTTCTTATCCGCTCCGTATAAAGCTCCGATAACGCGAATGTTTTCCATAACCGTGAGATCACCGTACAGACTAAACTTTTGCGGCACATAGCCGATTTGAGCTTTTACATTCTCGGCATTTTCACTCCCCAGCAGATTTATACTGCCTGACGTTACTGCCATAATACCGGTAATCATACGAATTGTCGTAGTCTTACCTGCACCATCAGGCCCCACCAAGCCAAAGATTGTTCCGGCCGCCACCTTCAGATTAAGATTATCTACAGCCGTCATAGCACCAAACCGTCTGGTAACATTGGTAAGGGTAATCATTTAAGCACCACATCAGCCGGCATACCAGGTTTTAAAATCCCTTCGGCATTATCAAGCTGTACCTTGACCGCAAACACCAGATTGGCCCGTTCACTTTGCGTAATACTCTGACGGGGAGTAAACTCGGCATTTTGACTAATTTCTTTGATTTCTCCGCGGAATACTCTGCCTGGAAAAGAATCTACTTTAACCTTGGCCTCCTGCCCAACAGTAATCAGTCCTAATTGGGTTGAAGACACATATATCTTTACCCAACAATCGTTCATATCCCCCACTGTCAAAATGGCAGCTCCGGGATTAACATACTCACCATTTTCAAAGTTTTTAGAGAGAATTAGCCCGTTGATCGGACTGATGACCACCGTATCTTCTAACAATACCTTGCTGGCTGCCAGCACCGCCTTACTGCGTTCCAGTTCCAGGCGCTGCGCTTCAATAGCTTCTGGTCGGTTGCCCTCATTTCCCAGACTTAGTCGCTGATTAGCCGCAGTCATACTACCATAGGCCACTTCCATGCTGGAACGAGCAGTATCCAGCTGCTGCAGCGAAATCGCGCCAGCCTGATACAGGCTTTGATAGCGTTCATAGTCCTGTCTGGTTTTTTCATACGTCGAACGGGCCGAATCCAGCAGGGCACTTAGCTCCTGCCGCTCCTGACTTCGCGGCCCGGCTTCCAAATCCCGCAGTTGCGCGGCCGCCTTGGCAAGTGCGGCTTCATCCCTGACAACCTGGGCTTCCAAATCCGCTCTGGTTATCTGGGCAACCTTTTGCTGAGCCTCAACCGCATCGCCAGCCTTGAGCTGTAGTCCTGTCAAATAACCGTTCACCTTTGGCATAACATCGGCCCGCGTTACTTCGATTGTGCCTGTAGCCGTAATACCAGTTTCCACTGGTCTTAGATACTTATAAGCCGCCCCCCCTGCTACAAGCAGGGTAAGCAGAATACCAACCAGTATTTTTTTATTTATCACCACACTCTTTCACCCCACTCAAAAAAATTTCTACTGCTTGCACGACAAACTTTTCACCCTCCTCAGCATCACCTGGCACAAAGTGCTGCGAAATAGGACGAGCGATAAAATAGAAGTTCATCATACCAGCCAACGCCAAGGCCGCTGAATTAACATCCATATCGGCGCGGAATTCACCACAAGCAATTCCCGTTTGCAATGTTTCCGTCAAAAACCCGTAGACTCGGTGAATATACTTTTGGATAAGCGGTTCGAAGAAGCGGGAGGGACTAATAATCTCGCCCATAAGAAATTTAGTAAAAAATGGCATTTTACCATGTACCATGGCTACACCCTGTGCATACCTGATGATTTTTTCGGTCGGTGAAGCCTTTATCCCCGAAACAGAGTCCAACAATATTCCAATAGGCGAAAACTGCTTTTCAAGAATTGCCGAATACAAACTCTCTTTGCCACCGAAATGATAGGATATCAAAGCACTATTTGCGCCTGCCGCTTGTGACAGCTCCCGTATCGATACCCCCGCCAGCCCTTTTGCGGAAAATAATTTTTCCCCAGCCTCAATTAATTTATCTCTTGTATCTTTTTCCACAAATCCACTCCTCTTGCATAATTAATTAATCGATTGATTAAATTGTAGCTATCAGCACTATCATTGTCAAGAAAAACCTCACCCTTCTTTTCTGAAAAGCCAAAAAGGAAGAGCACCTTCTGTACCCTTCCTTTTGGCTTATACTGCTAAATCAACTTGCTGCATGGTACCTACTGTACCATTTTCCCGTAGAAATACGCCTGTACTTCTCAGTTGGCCAAGTTGCTGGTTAGTACTGTCTTTCATAGCAAATTCTGTGGAAACATTCCCTAGGTATATGGCTCCTACACCCTTTTGGCCTAACGCCAACAGCTGGTCATTTCCCTGATCGTCTTTTGTCCAGATGCGTAGTTTTTCATAAATAGCGTCATTCTCATCAATCCAGTTGTTGCCATCACTATCATATGCCGCCAAATCAGAAAACCCATTGCCACTTTCCGGACCAAACAGTTCCCTGCCGTTATTAATTTTGCCATCACCGTTTGTGTCAAGAGCGAGAAAACCGCTGCCTGGTCCAGTAAAAGATATCTGGTCAGCTGCTCCGTCCGAATCGAGGTCAAAGCTGTATTTCGTTGTAGTAAGTTTGGCTGCCGGAGCATCAAAATTAATTACCAGCGGATCTTTTAAAGCATCTCCTGCTGCAATACTAATGCTTTGTTCAGACATAAACTGCCTGGTCATGGTTAATTGAGCGGAAAAATCAATTTCTTGTCCATCAGCTGTTTTCACTACCCCGGCAGCGCCAAAGGCCACACTCTCTTGCTCGGAATGAGCCTGATAAGAACGATAACGCAATCCCCAGCCAAGATTAGCTTGTCCTAGAACGCTTATCTGTTGTCCCTGAAAAAGTAAAGCCTGGTTTACAGTTGGTTTTAGGTTAAGTTCCCTTGTCGGGATGAGTAACTTAATCTTTTTTCCTGTTATCATTTGAATAAAATCCTGAATAAGCTGCAGCTTCTGTTGGTCCTTGTCACTGATTTCAGATGGCTCAGCCTCTGCCATCTGTACTCCTGACATTTGCTTTGCTTGATCAGAAATGTCAACTAAGTCCTGCGGCACAGCTATCTGTGTCGTCCGCGTTTGTGGATCTGCTTCCCCCCTTGACCATACCTGCAGCGATTCCTGCTGCACATCCTGCTCGACCAGATTATGCTGGCTAGTCATGGTAATAGTGGAACTAGCAATCTTCACTGTTATCTCCTCCTTGAAATAATAAGCTAGGTAGTCCTTTACCCAGTTTTTGCTGCAGCAAAAATTACAATATTGAAAATAGCAGATACTATTCTTTCTAATAGTATCGGAGGAAATGGAAATTATCTTAATCCTATCTTATTACAATCACAGCTGCCAAATAATTTCTCCCAAGCTTGACGAATAAAGAAAAAAGTAGGACTATAGTAGTAATACTATTGCATTTGGAGATGAAGTCTATGAATAAAATTATCATACCAGCCAAGTTTATTCCAGCCATCCTGATAACTGTCGTCCTCATAGCAGGGTTATTGGGAGTCCGCTACTTCGGTCTTTTTCCATTGGGGCATGTTGTGCCGCAACAAGGACCAGCCACTGTAACAACAGCACCTGTCAGTATCATCAATAAAGATGTAGCAATCATACTACCCGGCTCTGTTCAAAGCCGCCAGGCAGTCATTATCAGTGCCGAAATTTCCGGCCGCCTCAGTGAGATAAATGTTGCAGAAGGCCAGCAGGTACAAGCCGGACAACTGCTGGCTCACATTGAAGGCTCAGCAGCATCTGCCGGCATAGAAACCGCTGCTAATCCTATTCCGGCCAGCCAAAACGAGGGTTCACGGCAGCAGGCCCAAGCCAATTATGACAATATTGCTAAAGAATATGACCGTTATCAGAAATTGTATCAAGTAGGTGGCATTGCACGCCGGCAATTTGAAGATGTGTCCGCCCGCTTACAAGCAGCGCGCGAAGCCTTATCCAGCACCCAAGATACCCCAGATACAACGTCTACTAGCAGTTCTAGCTCCACTCGACTGCCTAGCTCGGCTAACCTTACTGCCCCTATTAGCGGCAAGGTCACCGGACTTGCCGCCGCTAACGGGAAAACAGTCCAGACAGGCCAGCAACTAATGATATTAGATACTGGTGGCGATGTTCGCGTCGTTGTTCACCTTGAGCAAAAGGATTTATATCTTGTCTCCTCAGGCACTCTGGCTGAAATTGTGGTTAATGATTCAGCACCGCAATCGCTCACCGGTCAAGTCGAGGCCATTTATCCGGTAGTTGGGACTGACACGCCATCATTTCTTGCCCATATCAGGGTCGATAATACCAATGGCCTGCTCAAAGCAGAACTCCCTGTACAAGTTCATCTGAAGACCGGTAATTCAATACCTGTTCGTGCTGTGCCGCTAACAGCACTTTTTCAAGACCAGGAACTCAACTATTTGTACCTGGCCATTGATGGCATAGCCGTCCGCCAGCGGGTAGATGTAGGCGCCACTATCGATGACTTCGTAGAAATCACTTCGAGTTTACCAGAACAAGCCCTCATCATAACCAGTGGTATAAACAACCTAAAAGATGGCGATGTAATAGCACTCCCATAGAAAACTAGCAAAAAAAATCGCCTCACCCAAAGGTAAGACGTAGAAGGTCACGTCATAGGGATGCGTTTCCTATGACTTTTCTAGCATACATGCAAATTGTTAAAAAAGAATTATAAAAGTGAATAAAATACAAAAAAATTTCTATTTTATTCACTTGGATATAGCAAGACACAACAAGAAACCGCCAAGCCTTACACAGGCCGGCGGTTTCTATGCAGTAACACGTCCGCAGCCTTAGAAGCGGAAGTCGCGTTTTCCAGCGTTAAGTTCTGTCAAATGTTCAATGGCAATCTTACGAACTTTTTCATTGGTAATACGGGGAATTTCGTTGGCAATTACAGTTTCACCCTTTGCTTTGGTATCTGCCGAAGCATAGTCCTCTAAATATTCCTTAAGAGTCATAAGGGCATTAGGCTGACAACAGTTAGCAATTTGTCCTGTCTTTACCAGACTCATAAACCTGTCACCAGTACGTCCTTCACGATAGCAAGCCGTACAGAAACTGGGAATATAACCCAAAGCTAACAGCCAATTTACAACTTCATCCAAAGTACGGCTATCATTTACATCAAACTGGGCAGAATTATCGTCTTCTGCTTCTTTTTCATAATAGCCACCAACACTAGTACTGGAAGCACCACTGACTTGGGATATACCTAATTCCAGCACACGCTCACGAGTTTTTTGGGATTCACGGGTAGAAACAATCATACCGGTGTACGGAACAGCAATACGAAGAACAGTTACTATTTTGGCAAATATATCATCAGAAATAGCATTGCTAAAGTTTTCGGGGTCAATATCATCTGCAGGACGAATCCGCGGAACACTGATGGTATGCGGGCCAACTCCCATAGCCGCCTCTAAATGTTCAGCATGCATAAGCAGACCAACAAAATCATAGCGGTACATATTTAATCCAAACAAGACACCTACGCCAACATCATCAATCCCGCCTTCCATGGCACGATCCATGGCTTCGGTATGGTAGGCATAGTCTTTCTTTGGCCCGGTTGGGTGCAGCTCTTCATAGGCTTTTTTATTATAGGTTTCTTGGAAAAGAATATAGGTCCCAATACCTGCGTCCTTGAGTTTACGGTAGTTTTCCACAGTTGTTGCAGCAATATTGACATTAACTCGGCGAATAGCACCATTTTTATGTTTGATACTGTAAATAGTTTTGATGCTTTCCAAAACATATTCAATCGGATTATTAACAGGGTCTTCGCCTGTTTCCAAAGCCAGTCGCTTATGCCCCATGTCCTGTAAAGCAGTTACCTCACGTGCAATATCCTCTTGTGAAAGCTTTTTGCGGGAAATATTTTTATTTTTAAAGTGATACGGACAGTATACACAGCCATTTATACAGTAGTTAGAAAGATATAACGGAGCAAACATTACAATACGGTTTCCATAAAGCTTTTGCTTGATTTCCTTTGCCAGTGACATCATTTTTTCATTCTCATCTTCTAAGTCACACTCCAGCAGTACGGCCGCTTCACGGTGAGTCAGGCCTTTGCAGTCCCTAGCACGTTCTATAAGGCTGTCAATAAGTTCGCGATTGCTTTTGTTTTGCTGAGCAAAAGCCAGCGTATCCAACACTTCCTGGTCGTCAATAAATTCAGTAGCAATTTTTGATTTACAATTATACATTAGTAACACTCCTTTTGTTATTGTTTATCTGCGATTGGAGATAGCTTAGAATACACGGTTTTACTATTGACGTGGGGAATCATTCCTAACTTGCCAGAGAGAGCACTGATAATATCATTGGGAGCATCCATGACAATACTAATTACTGAAACATTACGTTTGGAATAAGGAATTCCCATTCTCCCTACAATGTGTTCGCCATATTCGTGAAGAATATCGTTTATCTTTTTGGCGGAATCCTTGTTTTCAACCACAATTCCAATAAGCGCAATCCTTGTTTCCATAAGGTTTTTTATCTCCTTAAATATATAATAAAAAATCCTTGTGACCCAAAAGGCCACAAGGATAGACGTCAATAATTAAGGAAAGCAATATACAAGGCTATGCTTCTCCATAAATTACACCTATTCTCTCGCCTTCTCATTTGGGACGAACCCTCATGCAATCAGCACGATACTTTGTTTTATAAAATTATCTATGGTTTACCGCAAGAAAAAATGAAACTCATTCAATCTTAGACAGCTTACCAAAATATTGACTAAATCGTAACATATTTTCAGATAAAAAACAATACTCACTTTTCTATTACCTGCAATACTTCCTCGTATATAAGGACAAACTCCTGCCAAACAATTTGGCAGGAGTTTGTCTACTGTCCGGCAGTCTCAGTGAGCCTGTCAGGAATCTTAATTACATCACTTCTTCTACATTTTTACCAGGTTTTATCGTAAACCATACTTTTACGGCATCAACGATAACAAAGACGATGAGAATCATCATTACTACACTGGCACCAGCCAATAACCATTGCGCTTTTGGTACATAGAATTCAAATATGTTGTAGAAACCTGCGGTCATTGCTGTTACGAGCATAAAGCAAAGAGGGATAAGTGTAACCCACAGGTATTTTGCTTTCCCCATCCGCAGCAACATAGTAGTGCCAATCGTTAACGCCATGCTGGCAAGCAATTGGTTAGAAAGACCGAATAATGGCCAAATGGATGCAATCGAACCGCCAAATAGCAGGTAACCCCAGGCGAAAGAAATTAAAGCACTAGTAAAGATGATACCCGGAATCCAATGTGCGTCAGCAAGTGGCTTGTACACCATGCCGCCAACTTCTTGTAATAAGTAACGGCCAACCCGAGTACCAGCATCAATAATTGTTAAGATAAACAAAGCTTCAAACATGATCGCGAAATGATACAGGAAGGACATAAAGCTTTCCAAGCCAGGGATTTGTGCAAAAATATGCGCCATACCTACTGCAAGCGATACTGCTCCACCTGGCCGACCAGCAATATCTTCACCAACCAGTTGTGCTAAGATTGGAAGTTCTTGAACATTCATTCCCAGTTTTGCAAATACTGCAGGAGCACTGTTAATGGCAAAGTAATCGGCAGGAATCAAGCTGGTTGCTGCAATCAGCGCCATAATACTTATAAATGCTTCAGCAAGCATTGCCCCAAAACCGATTGGTAAAATCTCACTTTCGTTAGTAATCATTTTTGGTGTTGTACCAGTGGCAATAATGGAGTGAAATCCGGAAATTGCCCCACAGGCAACAGTGATACAAACAAAAGGCCAGACAGGGCCGGGAACAACCGGACCGCCACCACTGACAAACTGAGTGATTGCCGGCATATGAATTTGCGGATTAACAATGATAATCCCTATAGCCAAAGCTCCGATGGTGCCAATTTTCATATAAGTGCTCAAATAATCACGTGGCGCTAATAAGAGCCATACAGGAAGTGCAGCAGCGATGAAACCATATATAGGAAGAATAATATCTAATTGTGTACGACTAAGTGTGAACAAAGGCGCCCATGAAGAGCCTTGAACCCAAGCTCCGCCAAATACAGCAGCAACAACCATAACAACACCAACAAAAGATGCTTCACCAATATGACCAGGACGTAGATAGCGCATGTAAACGCCGATAAAGAGTGCAATTGGAATAGTTGCACCAACCGTAAATGCACCCCACGGACTGTTAAACAAGGCATTGGCAACGGCAATGCCCATACCAGCCATAGTGATAATCAAGATGAAAATGACGGCAATTGCAGCTGCTAAACCGGCGGAATTGCCGATCTCAGCTTTGGCAATTTCTGCAATAGAACGACCGTCATGTCGAACAGATGCAAATAGGATAATCATATCATGGACTGCACCGCCCATGCAGGCACCAATAAGTATCCAGATAGTGCTCGGCAAATAACCGAATTGTGCTGCAAGTACCGGCCCAACAAGTGGACCAGCGCCAGCAATAGCGGCAAAATGATGTCCAAAAGTTACCCATTTATTTGTGGGTACATAGTCATGACCGTCTTCGTGGACAATGGCCGGAGTCGGGCGATTAGTATCAAGCGCCAAAACTTTCGCTGCAACAAAGGCGCCATAATAACGATAGCAAAGAGTTAGCACCAAAGCCGCAATAATAACAAGAGAAAGACCATTCATAAAGCTTGCCTCCTTAAATTTATTAAATTATTTTACTTAATTAAATATAAAGTAAAAATTTGCATTAATAAATATAATCTATATGAATGATCTAAAATGATATATGAATAGAAATTATCACCGGGTGAATGGAAATGAGTTATCGTGATGCTCTCACATTTACTTTGACATCATAAAATGTGCTTCCATTTCCCTTATCTGTTAAGCGTTGTGAAGTCAGAGTATTGACTGAACGATTGCCTGGAGTATGTTCAAGCCACCATATTCCTTCAGTAACAACAATCCCTGGCGGAATTTTAGCTGAAATTCGTAATGTAAAAATTACCTCCCCTCGTTCGTTGCTGGCAATAACAATTTGTCCATCTTTTAACCCCATTCTTCCGACATCTTCCGGATTCATTTGCAAAAGCATCTTATTGTTCTTTGTCAGGTCTGCTCTTTCATTAAACGACGAGTTTAACAAGCGCATATCAGGCGAGTTGACCAGCCAAAATTCGGCATTATCTCCGTGCGGCTTGGTATAGTTAGGCAAAATATCGTCTTCTTGGGGATTGAGAATTTCTATTTTTCCTGAAGGAGTCCTAAACTGAGTCTTATAACCATCAGGCAGCGATAATTCCAGTGGTCGTCCTTCCTGCAATGTTTCGAGCTGAGTACTTACCAGCCAGGAAGATGGTTTAGCCAAAATAGCATCAATTAAATCATCAGCTGATTGTTTAAAGAAAGGTTTATTGATACCCATTGCATCTGCCAGCAAAGAAAATACCTCCCAGTTGGATTTTGCTTGCCCTACTGGCAAAATTGCAGGATAGGCGCGCTGCATCACATAGTTTCCATAGGAGCGGTACATATCGCTGTGTTCGAGTGAGGTTGTTGCCGGTAAAACGATATCAGCATATTTTGCCGTATCAGTTATAAAACGTTCATGAACTACAGTAAACAGGTCTTCCCGCGCCAACCCCTGTAATACCAGGTTCTGATCAGGCGCAATGGTTGCAGGGTTGGAATTATATACATATAGACTCTTAATTGGGGGATCAATCACTTCATTTAAAGCATGACCTAATTTATTCATATTAATAATTCGCGTTGGCTGTGCTTGAAACTCCTCATGAGTTACCATGTTAGTCGCAAAAGCCGCATCTGTCGATGTACCGGTCAACAGTCCTCCCCCCGGTTTTCCCCAGGCACCAACCACCCCAGGTAAACAAGTGATTGTTCTAACATTCATTGCGCCATTGCTATAACGGGATAAACCGCTGCCCATCCGAATAAAAGGAGCCGCTGCTGTCGCATACTGCCTAGCTATCTCTTCAATTGTGCCAACAGCAATACCGGTTATCTCACTAACTATCTCAGGTGAATAGTTCGGCAAAACAGTTGTTACTAATTCCTCATACCCTTGAACATGTTGATCTATAAAATTCCTATCCGCCAGGTTCTCCCGTGCTATTACATGCAATATTCCGAGTGCCAAAGCACCATCAGTACCTGGACGAACAATAATCATTCGATCAGCGATTTTTGCTGTAGGTGTCTCATAGGTATCAATTAGCCACACCTTGGCTCCTTGTTTTTTGGCAATATTTATATCATGCATAATATGGATATTTGTTGCCAGCGCATGAATACCCCAAAGAATAATCAGGTCGCTATTGTGAATCTCATTGGTGTGTGGCGCCATTGTCTGTCCCATAACGGCATTCCAGCCGTACCCTTTGGCTGGGGAACAAATAGTTCGCTCCAGGCGTGAAGCACCTAAGCTATAGAAGAACGGATGTCCGGCATTCCGCTGCACAACCCCCATAGTTCCCGCATAGGAATATGGCAGTATGGCTTCAGCTCCATACTGAGCAATTATTCCATTCCAGTTTGCTGTAATTCGCTCAAAGGCTTCCTCCCAGGAAATCGGCGCAAATTTGCCACTCCCCTTACTGCCAATACGCCGCAAGGGCGTGACGATTCGCCGCTCTGAATGGACTGCTCGTTCATAATGAACCATCTTCGGACATAGTGTTCCTCTTGTAAATGGATGATCCGGATCGCCCTCAACCTTGACAACCCTGCCATCAGCTACGTGAACAAGTAGACCACATGTGTCCGGGCAATCATAAGGACAGACTGAGCGTACTATTTTCTTCATAAGAAATTCCCCCTTACTATATTTCCTGCAATGAAATAATTTATTTTTCTTGTTCCAGCGGCAACAGTACAGTAATGGCCGTTCCTTGTCCAACATTGCTTTCCACTCGAATACTGCTATTATGCTGCTCGGCAATCCAACCGGCAATAGATAAACCAAGCCCGGTTCCACCGGTGGCCTTAGTACGGGATTTATCTACACGATAAAACCGGTCAAAAATCCGGGTTTGTTCTTCGACTGGGATACCGATACCGTCGTCCTGTACAGTGATAGCAAGCAGAGTACCCTGGTGCTCAGACGTAATACGGATCGTTCCCCCAACCGGAGTATACTTTACACTGTTTTCCAGAAAAATTCGGAGCATTTGTTTGATCAAGGCTCCATCGGCCTGGATAATCGTTGGGTCATTGCCGGCTAATTCAACCAGATGCTCTGGGGCGATTAGCCTAGTCTCACGCACAACCTCGTCGATAAGCTGTTCGATTGCAAGCGGCATTTTATTTACTACCTGCTTACCTTGGTCGGCACGGGCCAAAAACAGCAATTTTTCCAGTAATGTATGCATATTGATTGCTTCGGCTTTTATCGCGCTGATACCTTCTGTCAATATGGCCTCATCCTGTTTGCCCCAGCGGTCAAGCAGATCAGCATACCCGCCGATGACGGTTATTGGGGTACGCAGTTCATGGGAAGCATCACTGACAAACCGGCGCTGCTGCTCAAAACCGACTTGAATCCGGTTTAACATATGGTTAAAGGTTGTGGCTAGTTTGGACAGCTCATCTCCCGCTTCGCTGACCTTAAGCCGCTTTTCCAGGTTGTCGATTTCAATTAGCTTGGCAGCTTCGGTCATATCGCGTACAGGCCGCAGGATTCTGCGACTAATATATAGTCCGGCAGCAATAGCGATTACTAAACCAAGCAAGCTAGTTCCAGCAAGGCTGGCTGCCAAAATGCGGAGAAAGTGGAACTCAGCAGAGAGTGGTCTTATAAACTGCAAAGTGTATTGGCGGTCGCCAGACCACACGAGTTGTTGTCCATAAAGTTCCTCATCAGTATGGAATTTACGAAACTCTCTTTTCTTATCTGACACCATCTCCCGATGCCGGGGCGGTTCGTGCTCAAAATCTTTCAGGTAGGGAGCGTTGTCTAACAGTAAGCGGTTTTGTTCATCAAATATCCGTAACAATACACCTGCTGCTAACAAATCTTGCTCTAACAACCGCTGATCAATTAGATTGCCTGCTGCTAGATAGCGAATAACATTCTCCCGGCTACTATCCATGTCTTTTTGTGCTTGGTTGGCGAGAAAAAACTTTACTCCACCCATAGTTAACAAACTGGTCAGGAGTAAAATACAAAACAAAATTACAGCATAAATAATCGTTAATTTTATTGATACTGGCAATTTTGTCAACCTATGCTTAATCTTTGACCACATAACCTACTCCTCGGACGGTGTAAATATATTTTTGTCCAAACCTTTCATCTAACTTACTGCGTAAATAGCGGATATAGACATCAACCACATTGGTATCGCCAGTATAATCATAACCCCATACTTCGTGAAGGATACGCTCGCGGCTCATTACAATGTGCTTATTGCGAATGAGATATTCTAGCAAGTCATACTCCTTTTTTGTTAATGACACCGGTTGATCGCTGACCTCAGCTTCATAACGCGCGGGATATAAGGTCAGATTACCACTTGTGAGCGTGTCAGTCGTCAATTCATTGGGTGTTTCCTTGTTTTTGCGGAATGCGGCCCGAATACGGGCAAATAATTCTTGAACAGCAAAAGGTTTGGTCAGATAATCATCAGCACCAGTATCTAACCCCAGAACTTTATCCTCAATCGCATCTTTGGCAGTGACCATAATTATCGGCATATCAGATAACTCCCGGACGCGCCGACATATTTCCAGCCCGTCAAGTTCGGGCAGCATAACATCAAGCACCACCAAATCAAAAGCTTCCTGTACTATCCGGTCCAAAGCGCGGCGACCATTGGTTTCAATCAGTGTCTGATATCCCTCGTGCTCTAACTCTAGTTGAAGGAACCGGGCAATCTTAAACTCATCCTCGACGATTAGAATTCGTTTATCAGTCGTCGTCATATGCAACCCCCCTACTATATAAAACCATGTCTCCGGCTAAAAGAAAAGCATAGTCCGCTATTTCTAATCATATTTTAATCTTATTTTAATGGCAGTATAAGGATTATTCGTTATTCTATATTCAAAGCACAACACGAAAGGGGATTACGTTTTATGATTAAAGAATATTTTACCACAACAAAAGAAATGTTACAGCGCCACAAAAAGAAGCTGGGAGCCCTGGTGGTTGCTGTACTACTGGTAACAGCGCTGTCAGCGGGAGCGCATGCCATGTTCCATATCCAAGGAATAGTCACTGGTGTTGACACTAATAAAGTAACTGTAGCCAATTTTTTCTGGAGCCAAACAGTTGACTTAACTGGCGCTCCAGTAAATATCGCCGCAATTAAGCCTGGTGACCGAATTCTTATTCAGAAAAATCTGCAGGGCAATGTCCTTTACGCTGCCAGCTTTGCTCCTGGCCCCAAATCACGGTTTGGACCCGATCATATGCGTGGACATGGGGATACTCATCATGAGCTAGGTGGTTACCATGAAGATGGCCGTCGCTAAGCCACAGCCAACCCCAGTGCTACCAATCGCATTTGACATCTTAAACAAAGCAGCAACTTCTTACGAAGTTGCTGCTTTGTTTCTCCAGATGGAAAGTATAAAATTCCCTGGATTGAACGACTATACCCCTAAAGGGCACAGGCGGCTTCTGCCGATGTCCTAAGGGACTTGGCACAAGCCAAGTCTTATCCTATATGGCTGGAACTCTTACCGAAAAATTAAAATAGAACCGTTTGCGAATTCTTCAAGGTTTTTGTTATTCGTTCTGTAATTTCATCAGTTGCGGCGGGTCTGCCAATAAGCAGTGGTGAATTGATATCATGCCGCTTCCTATTTTCGAGCACAGCCTTTTCGCTGGAGGTGGCATAGCAATAAACACAACCATGCGAGCAGCAATCATAGGCGCCGATATCTACGCTATCAATGCACTGGCAATATTTACGCTGTCCTTTTGCCTTTTTCACATCAATAGCACAACCAATAATTGTCTCAATAGTGTGCTTATTAATGCAGGCGGAATGCCTTATGTCAAATTGACTAAGCTCAATTTGCTCAGAGCAAGTTTCAAGAGAGACGTTATTCAGCCTGGCAATCTCAGCAAACTCTTCCGCTATTTTTAACATGCCCAGTGTATCAACCTCGCTGCCAATAATGCCTTTTGCATTCTTGCTGGTTTTGGCATACAAATCAACATAGCTAAAAATACACTTGTTAGTATATCCTTTTAGCAAGTGGCACATCTCGGCAAAGGTATGGACATGATATTCTTGCGGAAACTGTTGACTGACAATGATAGGATCATAACGCCATATGGTGCGATGACTGCCTATTTTATTGCTGAGTGCTTTAAAGCTGTCAATAACCTTTGCTTTTTCAGGCAAATAATATTCGATATCTTTGCCGTATAGAGTCATCGTCCATTGAAAATAATACTGATAGCCGAGCGCGTCTATCCTATCTAACTTATCGAACATTGGTGCTGCGTTTTTTGTCCAAAACACAATACAATCTACAACCTCGGTGTTAAGCGGTATTTTGCTGATTTGTATAGGATTCATCGGATTTCTTGCATATACATAACCAGCCTTCAAGCGATTTACAAACCATTCCGAATAGAATGCTGGTATATCGGTCCTTCTGCTTGCACTGACTATCATGTTTTTTCCTGCAAGATTTTCGCATGGATTTTCAAAATCTTTTGCCCGTAGGTCGTACCTGGCACAGCCCATTTACCATTAAGTTCAGTCCAGGTTTTCGCTCCACCAAAGCTCTTGCTGAATTTTAAAATATTGTACCGGGGATCAACAATTTCTTTTTTCGGCGGTTCTGTGGACGCATAACCTAATAAATGCTGTACCTGAGCTCTGACACCGATCTGCGCTGAAATAAACCATGCTCCTCGTCCCCCATCGCCAACTGTCCCTAAACCACAATAATTATTCTGTAGCGGCATCACATCACCGCCATACTTAAAATTACCAGTTTCATTTAACGCCTGGGCAAATGCAACGTCAGGGCGGATACCTTCGTCAGTAGCCTCAGTATAAAAATCGTCAACTAATTCTTCCGCTGAAACAGTAAGCGCTGGAAATGGATTCTTGCTCAACAGGTACTGCAAACATTGCTCCTTGGTCGCCAGCGGCGGCCCCATAATTGATAAATCAAACACCATGTTGCTGTTAAGATCATCCCCCATTAGCGCTGACCCAGCAAACGCCACCGGCATAAAAGCAAATAAAACGATAGCAACTAACACTATAATACGCATTTTATTTCCCCCTCTACATCAACCTGCATTCTCTACAGAAAGCCTGCATTCCTCTAGCTTGTCCTGCCATTTCAAATAAAAAGTTCGCCTAAACCAAAAGTCTAAGCGACTATAACGAGAAAAACCCTTACGGATCAATTTGTATGCTGTTATTCAAATTCGCAATACTATTCGATACCACGATAATACTGGCCAAATTAGTAATCGGGTCTACCGCAAGTTGTTCAAGAACCTCTTCTAATAATAACATTGCAAAAATCACAACAGAGTTGCCGGCAGCTATGGTCGTCTTAGTCGAATTGGCTAGTCTTCTCGCTTGTTTTTCTAATTCCTCCAGGCACAAAACAGTACAGGGATCTGGAACGCTTTGGGATTGCATAAAAGTATCCCTCCTTGATTTAGTATATTCACTAAATTTTCAAGTGTCCCGTCACCTTAGACTGTCTGATTAACGAGAAAAGCGGTTTTTATGATACGGATTGTTCTCTTTGTCAGTAATTTTACCCCCATTAAATAATTGTCGCAGGACATAAAGCGTTTCCGCAGGATTCATCTCGGCTGTATAGCCCAATTGCGCAAATTCATACCATACGCGCTCTTGTACGTTTTGCGAAACCTCTGCCAATTTGCCAAATTCGGAAAAAATTTTTTTAATCTCAGTACTATCCATCAAATCCATAATCTTTCTACCTTTTTCCAAGCCAATCATAAAAAGAAATACCGCTACTTTTTGTAGTGGGTTCAACATATAAACATCTCCCTACTATAGAACCATAAAACGAATAGGATCAACAGCAGTGCCATTTACTCTGACTTCATAATGAACATGTGGTCCCGTGCTTCTCCCAGTGCTACCCATATAGGAAATAATCTGACCCTTTTTCACACTTTGACCAGCACTAACTAGTAGGCTGGAATTATGTCCATATATTGTTTCAATACCATTACCATGATCAATTTGCACAATATTGCCATAGCCTCCGGACCAGCCACTTTGTTCAACAACACCATCAGCAGTAGCAAAAATAGGTGTACCGATACTATTGGCAATATCCATCCCCGGATGTAATTCACTACCCCCGCCCCAAGGCGAACTACGCCAGCCAAAACTGGAAGTAACTTCTCCGCTTGTCGGCCAAATAGAAGGCGTAATTGCTAGCTTAGCAACCTTCTTCGCAATACTTTCAACGTCTTGAGCCTGTCCAATCCCATTATGCTGGATTGGTCCCTGTTTAATAGGTTCCTGCTTAACAGGTTCCTGCTCAGTTGTTGAAATACTGCTCGCACTAGTTATCTGGTGATGATTTGTGAAAATTCCTACCCCAAATATAATAAGTACGCACATTAGCGGAATCAGCCATTTGACAGAAATAGCGCTCATCCACCTACTGCCCACTTTCTGCTCGTTATGCGTTTCATCCGAACTATGCATTACTGAATCTCCTCCCCAATAAATAAAGTAGCCACAACCTATTGACAGAGCTAGGCACTAATACTATGCCCAACCATCAAAGTCATAACATGATCAATTTACATTATAACGGAAACTCGTCCATTTTACCATTTGATGATTTAATCTGAATATTATTAAAAATCAAACTGACGCCGCCTGAAGGGCGACGCCAGTTGCGTAATTTCTTAACCAATAACGATAGAATTTAATTTTTAGCCCTTTCCCGTTACCGAACAGGTGCGTTGGTAGAAGAAGCAGAATCAACTAATTTTCTAAAACTTGTAGATGCAATCAGCATTGCCAACGTAATCAGCGCAATGGCCACAATTAACTGCAAACCATCAGTCAAGAAAACAAAGCCGCCAGTGTAGATGATTTTATGGACGATACCGTAAATTGACATACCCAGCGAAATCAACGTAACTACCAACATAAAGCACATTGGAATGTAAAGCATTTTCCCCTGACGTCCAGTAACTTTCATGAAGACAGCCAACGCAATCAGAACCAACGCAGCACACAGTTGATTTGCTGCGCCGAATAATGGCCAAACATTCATATAACCGCCCAGACAAAGCAAATACCCAGAAAACAGTGTTATTACGGTAGCAACGTATTTATTTGTCAACACACGCTGCATTGGCGACATCTTTGCCGGATCAGTCGTATCACCTGTAAACAACTCCTGGAAACACATCCGTCCGATACGCCCGACAGAATCCAGCGTAGTCAGAGCCAGCGCAGATACGCACATAGTGACGACACAGGTCGCTACAAAACTGGACATACCAAACATAGACAGAAAATTGCCGACAGAAGCGGAGAATATCTGGAACGGCGTACCTTTCGGCATCACACCACCGGTAGCGGCAGCGCCAACAACGATCAAAGAAACGACAGCCAGGATAGTCTCAATCATCATGGAACCGTAGCCCACAAACAACATATCTTTTTCATTGGAAATTGTTTTGGAAGAAGTACCGGAAGAAACTAAGCTATGAAAGCCGGAAACGGCGCCACAGGCAATGGTAATAAAGAGGATTGGAAACATCGGCTTGCCATTTACTTC
>Ga0316604_10001021_pt1 | contig 27289 bp, 25 predicted proteins | sample OWC_soil_day20_C_FD_207650 | JGI IMG/M metagenome (GOLD analysis project Ga0316604, IMG submission 207650) | Wetland soil microbial communities from Old Woman Creek delta, Ohio, United States - OWC_soil_day20_CT | ecosystem: Environmental > Terrestrial > Soil > Wetlands | place: USA: Ohio... | reverse complement strand
TCTAGCAGTCCGCGAGGATGCAGACCTGTTCTTCACCTTCGCCGCCTCCGGCTTTCGCGATTTCACCCGCATCGCTGCCAGTCATCCCGAAATGTGGCGCGACATCTGTCTTGCCAACCGGACGGCCCTGCTTGGTGAACTCGACAGTTACCGGGCACAACTCGATGAACTGCGACTGGCCCTGGCGCAAAACGATGGCGAGCGGCTCGAAGAGGTGTTCGGTATTGCCCGCCAGGCGCGGCGAAGCTGGGTGGGCGACAACTGATGTCGCGCCTGTTACGTGCCTTGCTGCTTGGGCTCGCACTGGTCCAGCCGCTCTATTCATCTGCCGTGGAAGCACCAGCCATCCTGTTGGCGCAGATCTATCGCGGGCAAGTGGACGTCGCCCGCTATTTGATCAGCGAAAAACTGGATGGCGTCCGTGCCCTGTGGGATGGCAAAACCCTGCGTTTCCGTAGCGGCAAGGAAATCCAGGCGCCACGCTGGTTCCTGGATGCGTTGCCCAAGCAGTCGCTAGATGGTGAGTTGTGGATGGGGAGGGGGAGTTTTGAGCGCCTTTCCTGTGTTGTGCGACGTAATTCGCCGGATGATGCCGAGTGGCAACAAGTCCGCTACATGATTTTCGAACTCCCTGGTACCACGGGTGGTTTCCGGGAGCGCGCCGAGTCGATCCGGAAAATCGTCAGCCAGGCCAACGTTCGCTGGCTGAGTGAAATCGAGCAGTTTTCGCTAGTCGACCGCAGCGCTCTACAAACACGGTTCAGTAAAGTCGTGAAGGCCGGCGGTGAAGGCTTGATGCTGCACCATGCAGATGCTGAATATCAAACCGGACGTAGCGATGTGCTACTTAAAATGAAACCTTGGGACGATGCCGAGGCGGAAGTGGTTGGTCACAAGCCAGGCAAGGGAAAGTATGCAGGTGCCCTGGGGGCTCTGCGAGTACGAACACCGGAGGGGAAGGAGTTTTATCTGGGCTCGGGCTTTACCGATGAACAACGCCGCAATCCGCCGGAGCTTGGTACGGTGGTGACTTATCGTCATCGAGAATTCACAGAAAATGGCTTGCCTCGGTTTGCGACGTTTTTGCGTGTGCGCGGTGAGTGATTTATTACGTTGAGTATCGGGTTGAACCGCAATCGTACACTGTGGTCGAGTCTCACTCGACTGGCTGGCGTAATCGGGTGAATTGGTAATTGATTACTGTTCTGGAAATAGAGGTTCGGCGAAATGGATTCGGAGTTGATGCGGGATGTGGGATAATTTTTTGCGTATACTGGATAAATTGTTCAGGATTTCCCGAATGTTGTTTGTTGTTTGAAATGCTTACAGGCGTTTCAGGTGTCAGTCTGCCCTCCTTTGGCCAAGAAACGTTGCATTGATGTTCGATAATTGGTTTTTTATTATCGACGAGGGGTGGAAATGTGGCTCAATGAAAGCCGAGAGGCTAGTTGGTGCAATGGTAAATTGGATATGTCGTTAAGTTCCCTATATCTGTTTGCTGGTTAGTGCAGGCTTAGAGGGGTGCAACTGACGATGAATGGTTAAGAATGATAAAGGTTAAACATGCGAAACTATAATGCCCGTCAACGAGTCCTTGTAACTGGTGGTGCCGGTTTTCTGGGCTCTCACCTCTGTGAGCGGCTATTGCGCATGGACTACGATGTGTTGTGTGCGGATAACTTTTTTACAGGCGCCAAAGGCAATATCGCACACTTACTCTCCAATCCTTATTTTGAGCTTATACGTCATGACGTAACTTTTCCACTCTACGTGGAAGTGGATCAAATTTACAATCTGGCTTGTCCAGCGTCGCCAATCCATTACCAGCTTGATCCAGTTCAGACGACAAAGACAAGTGTGCATGGTGCCATCAACATGCTTGGCTTGGCGAAGCGCGTCAAGGCTCGGATTCTTCAGGCTTCGACGTCAGAAGTTTACGGTGATCCCGAGATTCATCCACAGCAAGAGCAGTACTGGGGGCGAGTCAATCCTATTGGGATTCGGAGTTGCTATGACGAAGGTAAGCGATGCGCTGAAACGCTTTTCTTCGACTACTACCGACAGCATCAACTTGACATCAAGGTTGTTCGAATATTTAACACCTATGGTCCCCGTATGCACCCCAATGATGGTCGGGTGGTCAGCAATTTTATTGTCCAAGCGTTGAGGGGAGAGGATATTACGATTTATGGGGATGGTTCTCAGACCCGTAGTTTCTGCTACGTTGATGATCTGGTCGAGGGATTCATTCGCATGATGTCGTCATCTGGGGATTTCGTCGGTCCGGTGAATCTAGGTAATCCGGGTGAGTTCACTATGATCGAGTTGGCAGAGGCCATACTCCGACTTACTAGATCACGTAGTCAACTCCGCTTCATGCCTCTTCCTCAAGACGATCCAAAGCAGAGGCAGCCAGACATTTCTCTTGCCAAGGAGAAGCTGGCGTGGGAGCCGACGGTGCCGCTAGAGCTTGGACTCGAGCGAACCATTGCCTATTTCAGAGAGTTCTTGAGGAATTAGAATGCGCTATTTGGCGATTATTCCGGCACGTGGCGGATCAAAGGGCGTGCCAGGGAAGAATATCCGGGAGATCGGTGGTAAGCCCCTGATTGCGTGGAGCATAGAGCAAACCAAGGGCGTCCAGGGAATTGAGCATATTGTAGTGTCCACGGACAGTGAAGAGATTGCCGATTTGGCGTGTCGCTATGGTGCGGAGGTTCCGTTCATGCGGCCGGCCGAGCTCGCTGCGGATACTACTGCGACGGAGCCGGTACTGCTTCATGCGCTCGAACACTATGCCGAGAAAGGCTATCAACCCGATGCAGTTATTCTCCTGCAGCCGACATCGCCCTTGCGGCTTCCTGGGACTTTGGAGCGAGCGATTGCCAAATTTGAGGATGATCAGGCTGACTCGCTGGTGAGCGTATGCGAAAATCATCATTTTTTCTGGTCAAACTCCAGTGAGCCTCGGGCGCTGTATGATTTTCGGAATCGGCCGCGGCGGCAGGACATAAGCCCGGATCAACGCTGGTTCCGGGAAAACGGATCCATATATATCACCCGCACGGGGATTTTGCGTGAGCAGAGAAACCGTCTAGGAGGGCGTATTTCCATGTTTGTGATGAGCGAGGAGGAGAGTTGGGAGATTGATAGCCTTGCTGACTTTGCAATTGTTTCTACCTTTATCTCCAGAGTGCTTTGTCCATGATCATCGAACGTAGCTTGTCAAAATTTATTGTCTTCTCCGAAGACAGCCTGCTGAATGGACTGCGGAAAATCAGCGAAAACAAGAACCGCTTGGTGTTCTCGGTGACTGAGTCGGGGGAGTTGGAAGGGATCCTTACAGACGGAGATTTTCGGCGTTGGTTGCTCGCGGGGAATCAGGTGAATCTGGACGTGCCGGTTAGCGCGGTTAGCAACAAGGGTTTTCTGAGCCTGCCCAGCGAAGCTTCTCACGAAGAGATCGAGAGCATCTTCAATGAGCGAATTTCGGTGGTGCCATTGATCGATCGCCATCGCCATCTGGTGGCAATTGCGCAGCAGCAACCCGCAGAGTTCAGAATTGGCGAATTCGTCATAGCGGCTGATAGGCCGGCTTTCGTGATTGCTGAAATAGGCAACAACCATAACGGCAGCGTCGAACTCGCTCGCAGGTTGGTTGACCTGGCCGTTGCCGCGGGTGCCGACTGTGCAAAATTTCAGCTGCGCAGTATGCGTGAGCTCTATCGCAATGCGGGCGATGCCTCCGACGCAAGTGAGGACCTTGGTGCTCAATATACCCTTGACCTTCTGTCCCGATTTCAGCTGAGTGTCGACGACATGCTCTCGGTGTTTGGCTACTGTAAGAGCAAAGGCATTCTTCCTCTCTGTACGCCGTGGGATAAGGAAAGCCTAGAGATTCTAGATAACTACGGTGTGCCCGCTTTCAAGCTCGCATCTGCAGACCTGACCAACCACGACTTGTTGGAGGCTATGGCTCGGACAGGCAAGCCACTTATCTGCTCCACGGGCATGTCGAACGAAGCAGAGATCGCTGATGCTGTGAATATCCTCCGACGCCTCAATGCCAAGTTCGTCTTGCTCCACTGTAATTCTACCTATCCGGCGCCATTCAAAGATATTCACCTTAACTATCTCGAACGACTCAAGCAGATTGGTGACTGTCCCGTAGGGTATTCGGGACACGAGCGAGGTATTGCCGTCGCCATTGCCGCTGTGGCAAAGGGTGCTAAGGTAATCGAAAAGCACTTCACCCTTGACCGTAACATGGAGGGCAACGACCACCGCGTCAGCTTGTTGCCGGATGAATTCCGTGCCATGGTCCAAGGTATCCGCGAGGTGGAGCAAGCTCTGGGGGCGAAGGAAACCCGAAGGATCACACAGGGTGAAATGATGAACCGCGAGGTTCTCGCGAAAAGCTTGATGATCAATCGTCCATTGCAGGCAGGTGAAACTATTACTGCGGAGATGATTGAAGTAAGAAGCCCGGGCAAAGGTTTGTCTCCTTCGCGCAAAGCGGAACTTATCGGGAAACCGGCAAGGCACGATTTTCTGGCGGGTGACTTCTTCTACCCCTCTGATGTCGAAGCACACCGGATTGAGCCTCGCCATTACGAATTCTCTCGTCCATTCGGTATTCCTGTTCGCTACCATGACCTGGTCAAGATGGCCGGAAAGTCAAATTTTGACCTACTGGAGTTCCACCTTAGCTACAAGGATATGGAGGAGGCACCGGAAAGGTTCTTTGATGGCCCTTTAGATCTCGATTTGGTTGTCCACAGCCCAGAATTGTTTGTCGGCGATCACATCATGGATCTTTGCTCGCCGGATACGGGATACCGCCAACGATCAATTGCTGAATTGCAGCGGGTGGTGGACGTTACGCGGCGCCTCAAGCCGTATTTCAAGCGGGCCCATAAGCCGCTGATCATTATCAATGCGGGAGGTTTCAGTCTTGACCGGTTCATCCCTGAGAGTGAACGTGCAGGACTTCATGACCTGATCGCTGAAAGCCTGGGGCAGGTGGACCAGGAGGGCGTTGAAATCATCCCGCAGACAATGCCCCCGTTTCCGTGGCATTTCGGAGGCCAGCGCTACCATAACCTTTTCATGATGCCTGAGGATATCGAAGGTTTTTGCAATCGGTATGGGTATCGAATCTGCCTTGATGTGTCCCATTCCCAACTCACCTGCAACCACTTTGGCCTATCGTTCCGCGATTTCCTGGAAAGGGTCGGCAAATTTTCCGCACACCACCATTTAGTCGACGCGGAAGGGGTCGATGGGGAGGGGTTGCAAATAGGTGACGGGAAAATGGATTTTGGTATGGTGGCGGAAGTCCTCAACCGTCAGGCGCCGAAGGCATCCTTCATTCCCGAGATTTGGCAGGGGCACAAGAACGATGGGGAAGGTTTTTGGGTAGCATTGGACCGACTTGAGCGGTGGTTCTGAAGCGGAGCGCGGTACTGCATGGGTTCGCGTGCTTCCCTTTTGAGCGTCCCGGCCGGAGTCGCCATTCCTCACGAGGTGGCCGCTATGCCTGCGCGCGAGGTTGCCGTTGATGGGCTGCGAGGTCTCTCCATCCTAGCTGTCGTGATCTACCACTATGTGGGAGATCATTGGCGATTGGTCAGTTACGGTAACTATGGAGTGATGCTGTTCTTCATGATTAGCGGCTATTGCATCATGATGAGCGCCGACAGTTCCCGCTCGCCCTGGCATTTCTGGTCGAAGCGCCTGGGCCGACTGATGCCGGCATTGCTGATCTGCGGCGCCCTGACCACGGGGTTAAAGCAAGTGCTGCCGGTGGCACCGGATCGCTTCGTTACCTGGGGCGATTTCGGTGCCACCCTTCTGGCCTTGCCCACCCTGAACCTGGCCAACATCGATTATCGGCCACCGGACGGCGCCTATTGGTCCCTGATTGCCGAATTTCAGTTCTATGCCCTGGTCGTGGTGTTCATGTTGCTCGGTGTTCGCCGCCATCTACTGGAAGCCCTGTTGGCGCTGGAGGCCCTGGTGCTGGCCTTTGCCAGCGTCCAGCAACTGAGCCTGCCTATGGTGTTCGTCTATCTGCCTGCCTTCATCGTCGGGGTCGCGTTCAAGCGGCTCATGGACAATGATGTCGATTTTCGACGGTGGGCCCGGCTTGGCCTAGCAGGGGCGCTCTTCACTATGTTCGTCGGTGCCGGGCTTGGCATTTCGGATGCAAGCATGCCTGTCGATTTTGCTTATACTGTGGCTTTTGTCCTCTGCGCTGGCTTGTTTTACTCGGCTCTCCGCTTCCCTGTAAGCGCGTTCAACCGAGTGGGGGCCGAGCTGATACGCGGCGCGAGCCTGCTGGGTGTGATCAGTTATCCCCTATATCTGTTGCATCAGGATATTGGCGAAATGTTGCGCCAACTGCTTACACGGGATTTCGCTCTCAGCAATGGCTATTTCCTGCGCCTGATCCTGATACCGGCAATCATGATCGCTCTGGCTATCATGGTCTATCGCATCGTGGAGAGGCCTTTCATCCCATGGCTGAGCCGCTTGTTGAGCCAAATACCGGCGCCTTTCATTGTGTTGCTGAATCGTTGTGAGGTGCGGCTCTTGCCGAGCCATCCGCTGCTGTTCCGTAGTTTGACTCTTTCAGTCATTGTCTTAATTGTCGTGACAACATTGTTAGTCAAGGACGGACCACAGCTTGATCAGGCCACGCAAATGGCTCGGCGCATCTCCGCTCGCCAGATCACAGGCAATCAGGACAAGCCCTGGGGAGGAATTCAATTCGCTCCGGGTGCCGAAGAGACGGTGGTTGATTTCCATAGCGTTCCGGTCAGTGCCTGTCCGGAACTGATGCAGCGTCTACAATGCCTGCAAGGTGTAAAGCGCCTAGCTGTGGGGACCCGGGCCAAGGACGAAGCTCAGGTTCCCCTAGTGTTTTCTGATATCGCGTGGCGTTGTGCCGGAAACCGATCCAAGACCGTCCGCCTGATCATGCACACCAGGCCTGTTGAGAGCAGGGCTTGCCGAGAGTCCGAATGAAAAAGACCTGCCGCTGCGGCCGCTTTCCATTCCTCTTGATGGAAGGTGTTATCAGGCCTTCCAAATTTAGACTGGTGTTGTGCGTTCCCGGCTTGCCAATGGCGACGTAGCTTTTGCGCATGGTAAACGGCTGTAATTCAGGCTTGCAATATGGGAAAATAGAAAAGGCTTTAACCATCCCCATGGCACGGCAGGCAGCATGAATGACGTTGTGGGGCCACGCAAGCAAAATTGCTAACCTGAGAATTGGTTCAGATTAAAAAATGTTTAACGACAAATCTATTTTGATTACCGGCGGAACCGGTTCCTTCGGCAAGCAATACGTGAAAACGCTCCTGTCTTGCTACAAGCCTCGGCGGCTGGTGGTGTATTCTCGCGATGAACTGAAGCAGTTCGAGATGCAGCAGGAGTTCGATGCACCCCAGATGCGTTATTTCATCGGCGATGTGCGCGACCGGGAACGTCTGATGGAGGCGATGCGTGGCATAGACTTCGTGATCCACGCCGCCGCTCTTAAGCAGGTTCCGGCTGCGGAATACAATCCCATGGAGTGCATCAAGACCAATATTCATGGCGCCGAGAACGTCATCCTGGCCGCCCTCCATAACAACGTGGGCAAAGTCATCGCTCTGTCTACAGACAAGGCGGCAAATCCAATCAATCTCTATGGCGCTACCAAGCTGGCTTCCGACAAACTGTTTGTCGCGGCCAACAACATGGCTGGCACTCGTCCGACCAGCTTCAGCGTGGTGCGCTACGGCAACGTGGTCGGTTCGCGGGGATCTGTTGTTCCCTTTTTTCGCCAATTGCTCGCAAAGAAAGCGGATTCTCTGCCGATCACACATGCCGAGATGACTCGCTTCTGGATCACTCTCCAGGAGGGTGTGAATTTTGTGCTGACTAATTTCAGCCGTATGAGAGGGGGCGAGATTTTCGTGCCGAAGATACCGTCCATTAGGATCACTGATCTCGCCGAGGCCATTGCTCCCGGAATGCCAACCCACTTCATCGGTATCCGTCCCGGGGAAAAGCTGCACGAAATCATGTGTCCGGCAGATGATTCGCACCTGACCATCGAGTTTGACGACCACTACGTTATTTCGCCGACCATCAAGTTCCATCATGCCGAAATCGATTACGCGGCAAATGGCTTGGGCGAGCACGGTAAATTGGTCACGCAAGGTTTCGAATACAATTCTGGAAACAATCCGGACTTTTTGAATATCGACCAGATCCGGGAATGCAACCGGGTAGCCGGAGCATGATTCCCTACGGCTGCCAGGATATCCGCCGGGAAGACATTGATGCTGTCGAGCAGGTCCTGCGTTCGGATTGGCTGACCCAAGGCCCGGCTATCGGTCGCTTCGAGGCCGAATTGGCCGGCTACTGCGGTGCCAGCCATGGGGTGGCCGTGAATAGCGCCACCTCTGCACTGCATATTGCCTGCTTGGCCCTGGGCTTGGGGCCAGGGGATCGTCTTTGGACCAGTCCGAATACCTTTGTGGCCTCTGCCAACTGTGGCCTCTACTGTGGTGCGGAGGTCGATTTCGTGGACATCGATCCGAGAAGCTACAATCTGTGCCCCAAGGCGCTTGAGGCCAAGCTGGCGCAGGCGGCGACGGAAAAGCGCTTGCCCAAAATCGTCATCCCGGTCCATTTTGCCGGCCAGAGCTGCGATATGCGCGCCATTCACGAGTTATCCCGGCGTTATGGCTTTGCCGTCATCGAAGACGCTTCTCACGCCGTTGGCGGCCGCTATCTGGACCAGCCGGTAGGCAATTGCCGCTACAGCGACATCACGATCTTTAGCTTCCATCCGGTGAAAATCATAACCACCGCCGAAGGTGGCATGGCCCTGACCAATGATGCCGCCTTAGCGGTGCGTATGGCGCGCTTGCGCAGCCATGGCATTACTCGTGACGAGCAAGAAATGGATGGAATGGCTGAAGGTCCCTGGTACTACCAGCAGACCGAACTGGGTTTTAACTACCGTATCACCGACATTCAGGCGGCTCTCGGGCTCAGCCAATTGCACCGCCTTGATGCCTATGTTGAACGGCGCCACGCCATCGCACGGCGCTATGATCAACTGTTGGCTGATCTGCCGGTGACGCTACCCTGGCAGTCGCCCGATGCCCATTCTGCCCATCATCTCTATCCTATTCAGGTGGATACTTCCCATGCCATTCGGGGCCGACGCGAGGTTTTCGAACGTCTGCGCGCCGCGGGAATCGGTGTCAATGTCCATTACATCCCGGTTCATTGCCAGCCATATTACCGCCGCCTGGGCTTTAAGCCCGGCGACTTTCCCGTGGCCGAACACTATTACGTCGGGGCGATATCCTTGCCCATGTACCCAGGCTTGGCCGAGGCTGAGCAGGATCAGGTCGTGCTGGCGCTACAGAAGGCGCTATCATGAGAATTGCCGTTATTCCGGCGCGAGGCGGCAGCAAGCGCATTCCACGCAAGAATCTGCGCCTGTTCGCGGGCAAACCGATCATTGCCTATTCCATTGCTGCCGCCCAAGCCAGCGCTTGTTTCGATCGGATCATCGTGTCGACTGACGATGAGGAAATTGCGGCCATGGCCCGTGAATTGGGTGCGGAGGTACCTTTTGTCCGTCCCTCCTCCCTGGCCGACGATTACACCGGTACCAATGCCGTGGTACGCCATGCCATAGAGTGGCTGAATGTAGGCGGCACGCCACCGAGCCACGTGTGCTGCATATACGCCACGGCCCCCTTCGTTCAGTCCCATTTCCTGAGTGAAGGCCTGGCGAGGCTGCAAGCCAGCGGAAAATCTTTTGCCTTTTCGGTGACGTCGTTTCCTTTCCCCATTCAGCGCGCCATCCGTATCAATGTCGAGGGTACGGTCGAGGCAATTCAGCCCGAACACAGTTCGACCCGCTCCCAGGATCTGGAAGAAGCCTTTCACGACGCCGGACAGTTTTATTGGGGCACGGCCCAGGCTTTTCTGGACAATGTGTCCTTGTTCTCCCCGGCTGCCCTGGCTATCGTCTTGCCGCGCCATCTAGTCCAGGACATCGATACCCTGGAAGATTGGCAAAGGGCGGAATACATGTATCAAGCGCTGCAACTGTCCGGTGAGTTCACTGCATGAAGATCGCGTTCCGGGTGGATGCTTCCCTGGAAATGGGCTCAGGCCACGTCATGCGCTGCCTCACCTTGGCCGATGAGTTATTGCGCCAGGGGGCAGCAGCCCGATTCATTTGTCGCCATTTGCCCCCCAGTCTGGAAGCTTTAATCCAGGCCCACGGCCACCCGATCCTGCGCCTGGCGCCGGCAGTCGATGCGAATGGCTGCAAGTCGCCGCTGTCCCATGGTCACTGGCTTCGCACCAGCCAGGAAGAAGACGCCGTTGCGACCCGGGCAGCGTTGGGCGATGAGGATTCGGTGGATTGGCTGGTCGTGGATCACTACGCTCTCGACCACCGATGGGAAAGTGCGCTACGCACCCATGCCCGTTACATCTTAGCCATCGACGATTTGGCCGACCGGCGCCATAACTGCGATGTATTGCTAGATCAGAATCTGCATGACCAGGCAGACCAGAGGTACCTCGGCCTCGTGCCCGGCCATTGTCGCTTGTTGCTGGGGCCGCGCCATGCTTTGCTGCGACCTGAATTCCATGCTCGGCGTGCCGGCTTGCAACGAAATCCGGGACCGGTGGGGCGCCTGCTGATCTTTTTTGGTGGTATGGATATGAGCAACCTAACTGGCCGCGTCTTACAAGCGCTGACTGCCGTGACTGATCCAAAGTTGGTCATCGATGTGGTGATCGGTGCTGCCCATCCGGCTATTACCAGCATTCGCAGCCTGTGCCACTCCCGCCCACGCACCTACTGCCATGTTCAGGTGGAAAACATGGCCGATTTGATGGTGGCAGCAGATCTGGCCCTGGGGGCCGGTGGCGGTAGCGTCTGGGAGCGGTGCGCTCTGGGATTGCCGACGCTGTCCCTGTGCCTGGCCGACAATCAGGCCGGGCAACTGCGGGCGGCAGCGCGGGCAGGACTGCTGGTCGCCCCAGATCAGCCCTATCCAGACATGTCCACGGTGCTGCTGCACTTGCAAGCCGTCATGGAGAACGAGGGGCTGCGCAGCCTCCTGATGCACAATAGCTTGGCTGCGGTCGATGCGCTGGGCACGTCCCGGGTTGCCCATTTCCTTTGGCAGTCAGAATTGACCCTGCGCCGGGCCTGCCGAAATGACAGCGTGGCTCTGAATGCCTGGCGCAATGCACCTGCGGTGCGCGCCGTGTCGCGGCAAGCGGATCCCATAGCCAAGGCCGACCATGAGCGCTGGTTGGATGCGGTACTGGGCGATCCAAGGCGCTCCTTGTTGATCGGAGAAGTTCGCGGCCAGCCCATAGGCGTGGTTCGTTTTGACCTAGTGGCGGATCGGGCTGAGGTTTCCATTTACTTGGTGCCCGGTCAGGACGGTCGTGGCCTCGGCTCGCTGCTGCTCTTGGCTGCTGAGCGCTGGTTGTACCAATCACACCCCGAGTTGAAGCAGATCGAGGCTGAAGTGCTGCGCGATAATGCCCGGTCGCATCAGCTTTTTCGCCAGTGCGGCTATCAACTGGATATTACACGATATAGAAAGGCGTTCGACACATGATTCGATCCGCTTGCATCCAAATTGGCCACCGTTTCATCGGGCAGTCCCATGCGCCGTTCATCATTGCTGAGATGTCCGGCAACCACAATCAGTCTCTTGAGCGGGCCCTGGCCATCGTGGACGCTGCTGCCGGAGCTGGTGTTCATGCACTGAAAATTCAGACCTACACTGCCGACACCATGACGCTGGACCTGGATGAAGGGGAGTTTTTCATCAAGGACCCGAACAGCTTGTGGCAGGGAAGCAGCTTGTACCGGCTGTACCAGCAGGCCTATACCCCTTGGGAATGGCACGAGCCTATCTTCGAACGGGCGCGGGAATTGGGCATGCTTGCCTTTTCCACGCCCTTTGATGAAACCGCCGTGGATTTCCTCGAATCACTGAACGTGCCTTGTTACAAGATAGCCTCGTTCGAGAATACCGATATCCCTCTCATCACCAAGGTGGCCGCCACCGGAAAGCCAATGATTATCTCCACCGGCATGGCCTCGATCGCTGAACTGGATGAGACGGTACGCGCTGCCCGCGCTGCCGGATGCCGGGAACTAGTGCTGTTGAAATGCACCAGCACCTATCCGGCGACACCGGAGAATACCCATCTTCTTACCATTCCCCATTTGCGCGACCTGTTTGCTACAGAGGTCGGCCTGTCCGACCACACCATGGGTATCGGTGCCGCCGTCGCCAGCGTTGCCCTCGGCGCAACGGTGATCGAAAAACATTTCACCCTGGCCCGCGCCGACGGCGGGGTGGATTCGGCTTTTTCGCTGGAACCGCAAGAAATGGCGGCTCTGGTTATCGAGAGCGACCGAGCTTGGCAAGCCTTGGGGCGGGTACATTACGGCTTGTCCTCGGAGCAAGAACGCAAATCGTTGGCCTATCGGCGTTCCCTGTATGTAGTGCGCGATGTCAAAGCAGGGGAAGTGGTGGATGCCGACTCGGTGCGGGCGATTCGCCCCGGTCTCGGCTTGCAGCCCAAATTTTTGACGACCGTCATCGGTAAGGCCTTCAAGCAAGATGTCAAGCGCGGCACGCCCTTGTCCTGGGGCATGCTCGGATGAGAGAGCGGGTCTGCCTGATAGTCGACAATCCGCTGCGCGATCTGGATGGCTTGGTGTTGGTCGCCTGGCAACTAGCCCAGCGTGGGGTAGAAGCTTGGCTTGTGCCGATGTACGAGCAAGGATTCGACGTCTTCGCCATTAATCCGGACTTGGTGCTGGCCAACTACGTCCGACCCAATAATCTGGACCTGCTGCATCTCTATCGCCGCGCCGGTATCCGTGTCGGTATTCTCGACACCGAGGGTGCTGGCGGCAAATCCGCCGATGAATTCGCCGGCATGGTAGCTACCAGTGGCGGCAGGCAGTTGGTAGATCTGTACTGCGTCTGGGGCGATAGCCAGCTAGAGGCCTTGCAGCGACGGCATGTGCTGCCTGATGAAGTCCTCAGCCTGACCGGCTGTCCGCGCTACGACTATTGCGCAACGCCATGGCGCGATGCGCTGCCGGCACCTACGGAAGCGGACGGCTACATTCTAGTCAATACCAATTTTCCTGTGGTTAATCCACGCTTTTCGTCCGGTTCTGGCAGTGAGCTACGCAACATGCGCCAGGCGGGCTTTGATTCGGATTTTGCCGCGAGCTACATCCGCGATGCCAGAACTGCCCATGACGGCATGCTGGCCTTGATGGCTGAGTTACTAGATCGTTTCCCCGGCCAGCGCTTTGTCCTGCGGCCCCATCCGTTTGAAAGTGCCGAGGCCTATGCCTCGCTCGCGAATTACCCCAACTTCCAGATTCGCCAAGAGGGCACCTCCTTGGAGTGGATCAACCGGGCCAAGCTTCTGCTTCATCTGAACTGCTCGACTGCGGTCGAGGCAGCTATGTTGGGTTGCGAATCCGTTTCGCCGGCTTGGCTCAATACGCCAGTCTTGAACGTTCCTGGCCCCCACGCTGTCAGTAGCCATGCTCATGACGTGGACGGCATTTGTGCCGTGATCAGCCAACTGGCTTCTTCTTCGGACGGCCATGTGGTTTCCGAGGAAACATCGCGTATCAGGGGCAAGGTTTTGCGCGAGGTATACCACGCCATTGATGGCCGGGCGGCGGATCGGGTGGCTGAGTCCATTCTGAAGGCGCTGACCGTGCCGGCTGGACGCGTGTCCGGAGGCCCTTCTCTGCGCGGCGTGGCCGTCCATCTTGCCAGGCGCAGTCTGGGATACCGTGTTTTGGTGGCATCGCGCCGTCGATTCATGCCGCCAGATCTGGAAAAACGCCGGGTTGCCAAGCAATTCTCCATCGAGCAGGTGCGTGCTCAACTTGATCGAATTGGCCTGGTTGATCCCAAGGCGGCGCGCCTGTCCGTCGAACTGGGAATGTCGCCCGGTAGGGCTAGCGGTACTTCGGTACGGGTGTGCTTACCCTAAAGCAGAGCTCCAGTCGTCATGTTCCGAAACTTACTGATTAATACCCTGATCTCGGCACTCGCCTATTTTGCGGTCAGCGTGGTCGGCTTGCTCTTGCTGCCGATGTTAGTGTCCAGCTATGGCATGGTGCAATTCGGCCTGATTACCCTGGCACGCCTGTTCCTGCCGACCGCCGTACTCGGCCTGTTCGATATGGGCTATGGGGAGATTGCGGCTCAGGTGGTTGCCGGGGCGCGGGTGAATGGCAATTGGTCCGTGGTTCGTGCCCAATTGCGGTTGCTGGCAGCTATCCTTCTGGTGGTGAGTTGTATCATCGGCCTTAGCCTATTCGCCCTTGATTCGCTCTTCTGCGACTGGCTCCATGTAGATTTCGCGTACCGGGACGATTTTTCCTCTCTGTTACGCTTCACTGCTCTGGTCCAGCCGGTGTTGTTTTTTTCCCTATTGCTGGAGGGGGTTGTCAAGGGTTTCGAGTGCTACCGACGCCTGCGCCTTCTGGAGGTGGTCTGCACCTTAGCCTATGCCGCCAGCGTCCTCCTCGCAGTCACCCTGAAATGGCCTTATCACTGGGTGGCCTACGCTTTTCTGCTATCACTGCTGCTTCGGGCGTTTCTGGGGGGACTTACCGCCAGGAGGTTGATGATGATAGAGGGTGGCCTGTCTCCCGCTACTTATTCCCCAGAAGCACGCCGCTTTGTGCTGGAGCGATGCCGCTTGATGTGGGCAGGTCGCATCCTGGGTGGCTTGCAGCATCAATCGCCCCCGCTCCTGATTGGCGCCCTGATTGGCCCGGCCGCTGTCGGCGCCTATGATGTCATGGTACGCCTGCCGCGCTTTGTTAAAATTATATTCAGCCTGCTCAATGTGGCGCTGATGCCCTTGGCTGCCCGCATAGATGCTGCTGGAGAGAGTGGGAAAATGCGTGCCCTCGGCGCGGCCGGCATGTTGCTGGTGCCCATCATTGCCTTTCCACCCCTGGCCGCCGCTGCCGCCTTTGCCGAACCTCTGCTTGCTGTCTGGCTGGGCGAGTCCTTCCGCAAGGATGGTCTGTGGCTTGCCATCTTGTTTCTGGTGCCAGCCATGAATACGCTCTTGGGCTTTGGCCAGCAAATTCTCTTGACCCGGTCAAGCTTCATCCGCTCCTCCAACCAACTGATGACTTTGCAACTAGTAGTGCAGTTCGCCGTATCCTTTGGATTAGTGGGGATGTTCCAGGAGCGTTCCTTCATGCTCGGCTACGTGCTGGCACCCCTTGTCGTGTTTATTCCGCAAATGCGGATGGTTATTCGGGAACAGGCCTTGGGCAAGAACGTGGCCCCCCGGGCTGCCCGTATGACCTTGCTCTTGTTGCTGGCTATTGTCTTGCTGTGGTTTTCCGGCTTGCCGAGTAAAATAGACAACTGGCTGGAATTATTCGGCATCTCGTTTGTCATGTGCGCTACGGCTTGGGCGGCGCTGCCCTTTGTCGGATTGTATCCAGCGGAACGCCAGCGAATCTGGAGGCTGCTGGCTCAGGGCAGGGGTTGATAGAATTCAACTGCACTGCGATTCAATAGTGAAAAATTATGGAGGTGGTATACCTAAATATAGTTTAAGGCGTGAGATGGGGCTTGGCCTGAAAAAATGGTTGTTTAAGTGGTGAGTGCCAACTTAGTTTTTCTTTTTAATGTCGAACGGCATCTCTCCAAAGATTTCTATATCCAGAATCTCTGAGCTGGGTGGTAGGCTATCCAGAGAATTTTCCCAGTCGGGGCTTGAAGGCATCGGATATTTTGATTTGTTTGCGCTTCGCCAGGAATGGCGCCTTCTGGTTCTGGTTTTTCATCCGGCAGCTCTAACATTCCTGATCACTGTTGTGCCCTATGTGGAGGAGCGATTCTCCTCTTTGCCACTTCTATCGTCAGCACCTTATGAACTTCCATACCCCCCCTCCCAAGCTGTTGATTACCACACTGGCCGCCTACCAGACCGAATTTTGGGCGGCCGTGGGCCATGAGCTGAAGCGGCAAGGCCGCGAAGTCGCCTTTCTGTCCTTCGATGATCGAAGTACCGAGACCCTTACCAGCCAAGGCTTCGAGACTTTCGCAGTGACGCCAGCCGATAAGGACATCGTTCTCGACGGTGCCGGTTTCTCGTCTGTACTGGTTCAATACGGCATCCGGGATGAAAACTACTTGTTTAGCCACGAGCGTATTACATTCGCCATTCGTGATAGCGCCGAACTGCGCCGCAAATTGCTTACCTACCTGGCGCTGGCAAATCGTGCCTGCATTGCGCTGACCCAGAGCGGCGGGTCGGTGGTGATGGTGCAGGAGTTGGGTGGCTTCATCTCGGTGATCGCGAGCTATTTTGCAGCCCGGCGCCATGGCATCGACAACTGGTTTATCGAACCGGCCTTCTTCCGCGGGCGCATGTTCTTCCTGCGTAATACCTTCAATGCGCTGCGGATCGACGAACCGGCAAGTGGGGACATCTCACCAGAGGTTACGAACTACCTGACAAACACCTTGGCTACCGGCAGCATCGTGGTGCCGCAAAAAGACCGCCATCAATACACCACGGCTTTCCGCAAGATCGTGAATCGGCGCAATGCCCGGCGCCTGGTGGAAAAACTAGTGGATAAGCACGTGCGCGGAAAACACCAGGAGTTTGGCTACATCGGCCGCCATGTCTCCGTGCATTCGCGCATGCTGCTGAACAGCCTGCGGCTGAGGGCTTCCTATACGCCCCTGGCCGAGGTGGGGCCGTTCGTCTATTACCCCCTGCATGTGCCCGGCGACATGGCGCTTACCCTGCGCTCGCCACAGTACCTGGACCAGCTGGCATTGATCGACTACCTAGCCCGCACTGTGCCGCACACGCACCGGGTGGCGATCAAGGAGCATCCGGCCATGATCGGCGCCGTCGATGCACGGCGCTTGCAAGCCATGCTGGCCTGCTACGACAACCTGGTGTTGCTACCGCCGTCTACCAATAATTACGAAGTCCTGCGCTTGGCCGATGCTGTGGTGTCGGTCAATTCTAAGTCCGGAGCCGAGGCAGCCTTACTGGGGAAGCCGGTGCTGGTTCTGGGCGACGCTTTCTATGCGGGCTCACCCTTAGTGAAGCAGATAAAGGTGGTCACCGAATTACCAGGAGCCTTGGCGTCCTCCTTGGCCGCACCGGCGACCGCGCCCGACCACGATGCCGCGGGACGCTACTTTGAAACAGTGTGGCGCCACTCCCTTCCCGGGGAGTTGTATGTTTCTGAACAGGGGAACGTGGCGGTTTTCACTCAATCGCTAATGTCCGCTGTCGACAACCCGAATATTGGAGAGCCTTCTTGCTATCCCTACTGAGCCTGGGGCTATTTCTTCTATTTCTGGGTATCCTAGCACTGCGTCAGTCGGCCACGGCGCTGGCTTTCCTGTTTGTCCTGGTCACTTTTCTGAGTCGGATGCTGGCTGGGACTTACATTGACGTGGCCGGTCCGGTGTTTGCCGAGGAGTTGTTCGTCGATATTGGCTCGGGCAATAGCACACCTTTGCTGCTGCTCTGCCAATTGCTGATTGTTTTGCCAGTGGCTTGGATTTTGTCGCCACGCCGCCTAGCACGAATGCTACTCCATCGGCATTCATTGTCCAAGCCGAGGTTTGCAAAGGCCATAGCTGATCTTGTCTTTTGGCTGAGTCTGGCATTTACCCTTGCCATTTTTTTTCAACTGCTGAGCGGTGGTGTAATTCCACTATTTCAACAAATAGAGCGCTATGACTTCAATCAGGATGCGGGGGCTTTGCATGGTGTTCTGCTTGAGCATGGCAATATTTTCGCTTTGCTGATTGGCGGTTTATGTATTTTTCCTCGTTTGCATGGAGGAAAAATTGATTGGCGGTTCTGCTTGATTTTGCTGCTTTGGTTAAGTTATTTCTTCCTCACTGGGCACCGCTTCTCACCCTTTTACAGCTTGGGTTCATTTTTCCTGATGCCGTTTTCCCTGGTTGTTGCGCAACGGAGGATACGGATTTCGCCAATAGCCTTGGTTGCTGGAGTTTCAATTTTGGCCATGGTTGGCTATGCCCTTTTCAACTCTTATACCGAGGTGCGGGGTTTTGAGGGGGATACTTTGTTATTCAAGCTGGAGCAGCGAATCCTGGTCCAGCCCGCGGAGTTGTGGTGGGTTACTTTTGAGCGCGTTGTAATCAACGACCAGTGGGATGGATTATCTGCAGCTCATTTCCTTTTCGTCGCTCCTTTCGAGGCTGGCCGGAATACGACTATTCAATACTTAATGATGCAGGCACTTGATCTTAATTATGCTTGGAGCGTGATTCAAGGTGGGGGGCAATATGCCGGTGGGTATCCAGAAATCCTATTCGAATTGTTGGGGTTCCCCGGCGCATTACCTGTTGTCTTGGGGATTGGATTGGTGACAGCGGGAGTCCTGCATGTTCTTCTGACCTCCTTGGCGCGCGGCTATTTTGTTAGTTTTTTATTTGCTTCGTACGTGTATTATGCTCTGACCATACTTTACATTGGTGGCATGCTTAATTTCTTGGTGGCATGGACTTTCTGGGTAAAAGTCACGGGATTGATGCTGGCCATGTTGCTGGAGCCAAGATTTCACCGCATAAATATAATATCCGTCGCTTCGGATTCAATATCATCCAAAACCGCTCCTGCACCTTCCCGATGACAACTATGAAATCTATTAATACACCTGATGTAGAAAATTTGGTGTCGATAATTACGCCGGCTTTTCGCGTGGCGAATATTATCGGCGAGACAATTCAATCTGTACTTGACCAGACTTATAGCAATTGGGAAATGTTGATTGCAGACGACTGCTCACCGGATAATACACGGCAGACTATCCGCGAGTGGTGTGGGCGCGACGACCGTATAAAATTGATTGAACTCGAACGAAATGGTGGTCCCGCAATGGCGCGAAATGCGGCACTGGAGCATGCAACAGGCCGTTGGGTCGCGTTTCTCGACAGTGACGATCTATGGTTGCCAAACAAACTTGAGCGCTCGATTGATCACGCACGTCGCACTCACGGAGCCTTGGTGTTCACCGGCTTCAGACGTATCAGCGCCAATGGCGGAGTTCTCGGCCGCTACATTGGCGTTCCGTCTTCCTTGAGTTATCGCCAATTGTTGGGCAATACGTCAATTGCTACATCGACGGTATTGATTGACCGTTCGCGTACGGGTGATATACGTATGCGTAAGACCTACTATGATGATTTTGATTGCTGGTTGAAAATCCTGAAACAGGGCCATGTGGCGCGGGGGCTGAATGAGGATCTGATGCGCTACCGCGTCATGAACGCTTCGGTATCACGTAACAAACACCGTTCCGCAAAGATGGTCTGGCGCGCCTATCGTGATCTTGAAAAGCTGAGTCTCCCTTCTGCAGCTTGGCATTTTGCGAATTATGCCTGCCGATGTGTATTGAAATACGCCCGCCATTGAGTTCAGTAAACTCACCGAGTAGGCTCATGAAAATCGCTGTCACCGGTGCAAACGGGTTTATCGGTCGGGCGCTTTGCAATGCGTTGTTTCTTCGCGGTCAGCCAGTGCGGGCATTGGTGCGAAAGGCTCCTACAGATAATTGCTATGAGACGATGGTCGTCGGAGATGTGGCTAGTGATACGGATTGGTCAATTGCCCTAGCGGGAATTGATTGTGTTATTCATTGTGCTGCACGGGCGCATGTTTTAAGCGAATCTGCTGCCAATCCTCTGGAAGCTTTTCGTGCGGTAAACCTGCGGGCGACTCAGCGATTGGCAAAGCGGGCAGCTTCGGTAGGAGTTCGCCGCCTAATCTTCTTGAGTTCGATTGGAGTGCTAGGCGTAAGAACCAATGGGCGGCCTCCATTTTCAGTACGCGACACGCCAGATCCTCCGGAAAATTACGGTATTTCCAAATGGGAAGCTGAGCAGGCTTTATGGGAAATTGCACAATCAACAGGGTTGGAAGTGGTTGTGGTACGTCCCCCACTGGTTTATGGTCCGGGAGTCCGGGCTAATTTCCTGCGTTTGATGCAACTGGTGGATAAAGGGGTGCCTTTGCCTTTGGGGGGGGTGGACAATAGCCGTTCGTTGATAGGCCTCGAAAACCTTGTGGATCTGATAGTTCGGTGCATTGATCACCCTGCGGCACCTGGGCAAACATTTCTTGTCTCCGATGGACAGGATATTTCGACGACGGAATTGATTCTCGAATTGGCTAAGACAATGGATCGGCCGGTGAGGTTGCTGTCGCTCCCGCGTGCTTGGCTGAGATTTGCTGCATGGGGAGTTGGGCGTCTGGCAGAAGTGGATCGCTTGACAGACTCATTGCGAGTAGATATTCGGCATACCTGTGAAACACTTGACTGGCAGCCACCAATTTCCCTTCAAACAGGGTTGCAGCGGACGGTTTGCGCATATAGAGGAGGCTCCGGGAATCCGGACATCCGGTTAAGTGAAACCTCTGCTTCAATGGGCGATGGAAATCGCCTGCCAAGGAGCAGAAGCAATGAGAAGACCTCGCCGTAACCACTCTGCCGCTTTCAAGGCCAAAGTGGCGATTGCCGCCCTCAAGGGTGACGAGACGCTTGCCGCGTTAGCTGAGAAGTTTTATGTCCATCCGAATCAGATCACGCAGTGGAAGACACAACTGCTGGAGAACACCTCAGGTGTCTTTGCGACGGCTGCCGAGAGGCAGGCTGCCACACCGGACTTGAAGGATTTGCATGCAAAGATTGGCCAGCGGGCGTTGGAGATCGATTTTTTGGCGGGTGCGCTCGGTCGCATCGGCGATGCGAGCGCAAAACGATGATCGACAAGGCTCACGATCTGCCTGTCGTCAGGCAAGTCCAGTTACTTGAGCTTTCGCGCTCTTCTGTCTATTACCAGCCGCAGCCCACATCCGAAATCGATTTGAGGCTGATGCGGCGGATTGATGAACTGCACCTTGAGCATCCCTTTGCCGGTGCGCGGATGTTGCGCGACGTGCTCAAGCTTGAAGGCCATGAAATTGGGCGCAAACATGTCGGTACGCTGATGAAGAAGCTCGACATCCAGGCCATCTACCGCAAAGCCAACACCAGTCGGCGCGCCAGGCGCACCGCATCTATCCCTACCTGTTGCGCGACTTCACTATCGATCGTCCGAATCAGGTCTGGTGCATGGATACGACCTACATGCCGATGCATCGGGCTTCGTCTATCTGAGCGCGGTGCTCGATTGGGCCACCCGTCGGGTGCTGAACTGGCGCCTGTCGAACAGCCTGACGGTTGATCCCTGCGTCGATGCTCTGGAAGAGGTCGTCATGAAATATGGCAAGCCGGAAATCATGAATTCCGACCAAGGCAGCCAATTCACCAGTTCTGCCTTCATTGTCTTGCTTCAGGAGCACAGCATTCAGGTCAGCATGGATGGCAAGGGCTGTTGGAGGGATAATATCTTCGTCGAACGCCTCTGGAAATCGGTCAAGTACGAGGAGATTTACCTGCACGGCTACGAAACCGTTTCCGAGGTTCGGCAAGCACTGGTTCGCTATTTCGATTTCTACAATCGCCGTTGCCCGCACTCAACGCTTGACGGGAAAACTCCGGATACGGCTTACTTCACCTCGTCGCTGCTCGCCGCAGTGGCTTAACCAGCAGAGATATCGCTTAAGAAAACCGAATTTCTGTCCAACTGCGTGGGGCCATCTCTTCAATTGGTTCCGAGCTCTGCCGCCAGATACTTCAGCTTAAGCCATCTCGTCTTGTGTTGATGGAGATTTCGGAGTTTGCGTTGTATTCGATTGAGCAGGAGCTAGCTCTGATGTGCGCCCGCACAAATTTGCGGATCGAATTGGTGCCCTTGTTAGGTTCCGTGATTTACCAGAATCGAAATAAAATGGTGATGAAAGGTTTCGGGGGGGGCAGACGGTGTACCACGCGGCGGCGTATAAGCACGTACCGCTTGTCGAGCACAACCCAATTGAGGTGGGGCGCAACAATGTGTTTGGTACGCTGTGCATGGCGGAAGCAGCGCTGGCGACGGGTGTTGAAGCGTTTGAGCTGATTTCTACCGATAAGGCCGTCCGCCCAACCAATGTGATGGGAGTTAGCAAGCGGCTTTCCGAATTAATCCTGCAGGCCTTGGCGCGCAAGGGTGGTAACGCGCTTTTGCATGGTGCGCTTTGGCAATGCGTTTGGCTCCTTAGGTTCTGTTGTGCCGCTTTTTCGCAAGCAGATCGCAGCGGGAGGGCCGATCACCCATGACCCATGCCGATATCACGCGTTATTTCATGACCATGCCCGAGGCGGCGCAATTGGTGATTCAGGCAGGGTCGATGGGGCAAGGGGGTGAAGTCTATGTACTAGACATGGGTAAGCCAGTTAAAATCATTGATCTTGAGCGTCGCATGGTGCGTCTGAGCGGCTTGGAGTTGCGCGACGAAGCGCATCCGGATGGCGACATTGCAATTGAAATCGTTGGTTTGCGGCCAGGCGAGAAACTCTATGAGGAGTTGCTGATTGGTGAAAACGCGGAAGGGACTTCGCGTCCGCTAATCATGCGGGCTTACGAGCATGAGTTGCCGTGGGCGGTGCTGACTGAACATTTGGCAAGACTGGATGAGGCCAGCCAAGATTTTGATTTTGAGAAAGTGCTCGGGGTGTTGGAGTCGTTGGTAATGGAATACACACCGGCTCGCCATGGCGATGATGAATTTCAGTGGCACGCTATGGCCAAGGCCGTTAAAAGGAATCTAGTCTAAATGAACGAAAATGAACTAATGGCGGACGACGAATTTGGTCTGTTCAATGTGTGGCAGACGCTACGGGCGGGTTGGCGCCACGTGATTGGGGGAGTGGTAATCGGTGTCATTGGAGCAGGGGCGATGATTATGCTGACTCCGGCAAAATATGAGGCGGTTGCCGTGATCCAAGTGGGGCAAGTGGGGCAAGTGGGGCAATTGGGGCAATTGGGGCAGGATCAGGTGGTGAGTCGTCCTGTTGAACCAGCGTCACAAACCATCGAACGGATGAAAACATCTGCTTTTCAATTGGGCGTTGCGGAAAAACTCGGGGACCAAGCTTGGATTGCTGATTTGCGTGCTTCGGCAAACGCAACTGGAAAATATATTTCGCCGCAGCTCATGAAAGGTACGATTGCCGGACCATCGCCCTTAATCGAACTGAAAACAACAAGCGATAGTGCAGAATATGCTAAAAGGATTGCAAATGCTTCGGTCCTTGAATTGGCCAATCGGCAAGCTGAAATTGCCAAGCCAATGATCGATAAATTGCGATTGGATTTGACGATTGCCAAGGAGAAACTGGGGAGTGTTGAGAACGAACTGGACGGTATCAACAAATTGGTGGCAAACGTCGGCGTAAAGGATGATCGCTTTACCCAGCTTTCCCTGATGACAACTCTTGGTGTCCAGAAAAAGTCCGAACTGTTCGCGCAGCGTCAACTGATTTCAGCGCTTGAAACGGCTTTGATGCCACCTGCTACGCAATCTGCCAAAGCAATTGAAGAGGTTTTTGTTACGGAAAGGCCGGTTTCTCCGAAAAAAGGCATGCTCATTACGTTGGGTCTGATTGGCGGGCTATTGGCAGGGGTCGTTTCTGTCTTTGTAAACGGTGCTGTTCGGCGTGCCACAGGAAACCGTATTATAAAAGCAGCGCCTGCATCTTAAAGCATATCCTTATATACAACTCTTGCAGCGATGTTGCATGAGTTGTATATGACTAAATGTGCTGAGCGTTAATTTTTGCTGTCACCTAATTAATTATGAAAGAAATCCAACTAGGTGATGGCCGTGTCTGGAAAAAAATGTATCTAGCCGCATCAACGCTGACTGGAGAGTTGATTCATCGACTTCAATGGCAAGCAGCCATTGGGCCTGAATCCCCCTCACGGAGGCATTCTGTGTACTTGCCTAGCGCAGGAGAGGGGGCTTGCGAGGCTTTGAGTGATCTTGATCTTGAGACCCGTGCTCCGTCTGAAATCCTGCAGAAATGAAACGCCGATTTGATTTAGCTTTGGCCTTGCTGCTCACACTGATCCTCGCCTTACCCATTGCGCTGGTCGCGATACTGGTTCGTCTGACTTCACCCGGACCAGCCTTGTACTGGTCAGATCGGGTGGGGCGCCACAACCGGATTTTCAGGATGCCGAAATTTCGCAGCATGCGCATCGGTACGCCGGCGGTAGCCACGCATTTGCTAAAGGATCCGAATGCATGCTTGACGCCAATCGGTTCGTTTTTGCGTAAATCCAGCCTAGATGAATTGCCGCAACTGTGGAGCATCCTTGTCGGGAACATGAGCTTTGTCGGGCCGCGCCCGGCGCTGTTCAATCAGGATGACCTGATTGAACAGCGTACTGAGTTCGGGGTCCATGAACTGGTGCCGGGGTTGACCGGGTGGGCGCAGGTTAACGGGCGGGACGAACTGCCGATTCCCGAGAAGGTCAAGCTGGATGTCGAGTATATGCAGCGTCGCTCGCTTTGGTTCGATATCCAGATTCTGTGGCTGACTTTTGTCAAAGTTCTTCAGCGGGATGGTGTTTCTCATTAAGGGCAGCGAGTGTCTTTCTGGCAGGTTAAAATAGTCAGTTTCGTTCATGCTCTGTCGGCAATTTAACTTTCTGGAATCTGCTGAATGACTAATCCACGTACCCTGGCTGCGTTTTTCCACGATCTGGTGGCGGCTGCATTGGCGTGGATGCTTGCTTTCTGGCTCCGTTTCAATTTTGACTTGTCATCTGAGTTTGCACAGTCGGCTACCTACTCGCTGCTTTGGGTGCTGCCGCTCTTCGGTTCGTTGTTTTTTGCTTTTGGCTTATATCGAGGATTGTGGCGTTTCGCCAGTCTGTCCGATTTGCAGCACATTTTTTTTGCCGTGCTGACCGGGGCGGTTTTAACCATGGTGGCCGTCTTTTTTCTTGGCCTAGGGCCGATTCCCCGTTCCGTGCTGGTCTTGCATCCGCTGCTCTTGGCATTGGTGATGGGCGGGAGCCGCTTTGCCTATCGCAGCTGGAAAGAGCACCGCCTTTACGGTCCGGCCAAAATGCGTGGGCAGCCTGTGCTGGTCCTTGGTGCCGGAGAGGCTGCTGATTCCTTGTTGCGGGAACTGAATCGTAGTGGCCTGTGGTATGCCGTGGCACTGGTCGATGACAATCCGGCCAAGGTGGGGCGCCGCCTGCGTGGTTTGCCCGTCTTTGGGCCTTTGGCCAATGTGCCGGAAATTGCCGAAAAATATAGTGTGAAGCATGTCGTGATGGCTTTGCCGGGTGCGAAGTCTGGCGAGCGGCGGCGGGCTGCCGAGTTGGCTGCGGCTGCTGGTTTGACCGTGATGACGATGCCTTCCTACGATGATTTGTTGGCTGGGCGTCTGTCGGTTTCCAATATCCGTCGCGTTGAGTTGGAGGATCTACTTGGGCGCGACGCTGTTTCTCTGGATGATGCCGGCTTGCATGAGTTGCTGACCGGGCGTGTTGTCCTAGTCAGTGGGGCAGGAGGGTCGATTGGCTCAGAGCTGTGCCGCCAGATTGCTCGTTTTGAGCCTTCGCGCCTGGTCTTGCTGGAGGCTTCCGAGTTCGCCTTGTATCGGATTGACGATGAGTTGAGGCAGTCCTTCCCCAAGCTTGAGTGTGGTTGCTGGGCGGGGGATGTGCGGGATGCCGAGCGAGTGGCGGAAACTCTGGCAGCTGAGCAACCAACTGTTATTTTTCATGCGGCGGCCTACAAGCATGTTCCTTTGATGGAGCATGCCAATGCTTGGCAGGCTGTGCGGACAAACGCCCTCGGTACCGTGACGCTGGCTCGGGCGGCGCAACAGGCGGGGGTCGACAAGTTCGTGTTGATCTCCACCGACAAGGCAGTCAATCCGACCAACGTTATGGGGGCGAGCAAGCGTCTGGCTGAACGTCTTTGTCGGGCGACACAGGCTGCTGGCGGGACGCGTTTTATTACGGTGCGTTTCGGCAATGTGCTGGGCAGCAATGGGAGTGTGATTCCCAAGTTTCGTGAGCAGATTTCTCGTGGTGGGCCGGTTACCGTGACTCACCCGGATATCGTCCGTTATTTCATGACCATACCCGAGGCGGCTCAGTTGGTTTTGCAGGCGGGCTGGATGGGGCAAGGGGGCGAGATATTTGTCCTGGACATGGGCGAACCGGTAAAGATTGTTGATCTGGCGCGTGACATGATTCGGCTGTCCGGCTTTTCCGAGGACGATATTCAGCTTGAATTCACCGGCCTGCGTCCTGGAGAAAAGCTTTACGAAGAGTTGCTGGCGGATGATGAGGCAACCTTGCCGACGCCGCATCCAAAGCTGCGCATAGCCAAGCTGGCTGACAGTATGAGTGATCTTGAGTTTCAGGAGCTTCTCGGTTGGTTGGCGCCCAGTGTGCGTGAGGCTGCTGCCGTCAAGGTTGGCTTGCAGCGTTTTGTGCCTGAATACGTGATGAATTGATTCGTTCGGAGGCGTGGCGCCTTCTTTCCCTGCAAATGGAGTCTTCCTTGAGTATCGAATTCCTTGATCTTCCCCAGTTGATCTCTGCCGGCGGCACGGTTCGCTTGCCTGGCTCAAAAAGCATTTCCAACCGGGTGTTATTGCTGGCTGCGCTCGCTGTGGGTGAAACCGAAGTTCGTGACTTGCTGGCTTCCGACGATACCGAACGCATGCTTGATGCCCTTAAAATGCTTGGCATCGGTGTTGAAGCGCTGGGTGGGGAAAATTGGCGGATCAAGGGTTGTGGCGGGGAGTTTCCGGTCAGGCAGGCTGAGTTGTTTCTCGGCAATGCCGGCACCGCCTTCCGGCCGTTGACGGCGGCGCTGGCGCTGGCGGGGGGCGACTACATCCTGAAAGGGGTGGCGCGGATGCACGAACGGCCAATTGGCGACCTGGTCGACGGCCTGCGCCAGTTGGGGGCTGATGTCACTTATCTGGCCAACGACGGTTTTCCACCGCTGCACCTGAAACCGGCGACGATCCGTGCCGGCGGTACGGTTAAGGTTCGCGGCGATGTCTCCAGTCAGTTTTTGACAGGCTTGCTGATGGCGCTGCCATTGACTGGCGAGACTGCTACGGTCGACGTAGTAGGGGAGCTGATTTCCAAACCCTACATTGAAATCACATTGGCCATTATGGCGCGCTTTGGTGTGCAGGTGCAGCGCGAGGGTTGGCAGCGTTTCACGGTGCCGGCCGGCAGTCGTTATGTTTCGC
>Ga0316604_10001019_pt1 | contig 27331 bp, 21 predicted proteins | sample OWC_soil_day20_C_FD_207650 | JGI IMG/M metagenome (GOLD analysis project Ga0316604, IMG submission 207650) | Wetland soil microbial communities from Old Woman Creek delta, Ohio, United States - OWC_soil_day20_CT | ecosystem: Environmental > Terrestrial > Soil > Wetlands | place: USA: Ohio... | reverse complement strand
AGTATCTTGCCGCCCGTCTCGACGACGCCGGCATCGGCTACCAGACCCCGGCCGGTGGCCATGGTGTGTTCGTCGACGCCCGCGCCATGCTTCCGCACATTCCTTACAACGAGTACCCTGGCCAAGTTCTGGCCATCGAACTCTACAAGGAAGCTGGCATCCGCTCCTGCGACATCGGCTCCTACATGCTGGGCAACGACCCGGACACCGGCAAGCAGCTGAAGGCCGATTTCGAGTTCACCCGCCTCGCCATTCCGCGTCGGGTCTACACGCAGGCTCACATCGACATCATGGCCGAGGCCCTGATCGAGATCAAGAAACGCGCCCACACCATCAAGCGCGGCTACCGGATCACTTGGGAGCCGCCGATTCTCAGGCACTTCCAGGCCCATCTCGAACCGATCGCCAACTAAGCGAGAGGTGAGGGAAAAGGAATACACGGTCGCCGTCCGATAAGGGCGGACCGACCGGGCCAACCAGGCGGGCGCCGCAGACCGAGGAGGGATGTCGGCGCCCGCCCCGACGGGGGATCGACCGGGTATCGGGCCTTGCCCATGCTATCCGGCTAACGGGAGGACAGCATGTCTTCAGATCAACAAACGCATCTCGCACGCGGCCTCAAAAACCGCCACATCCAGATGATCGCCCTCGGCGGAGCGATCGGCACCGGCCTGTTCTACGGCTCGGCCGCCTCGATCCAGCTGGTGGGACCGGGCATCATCGTCTCCTACATCATCGGCGGCTTCGTGATGTATCTCATCATGCGCATGCTCGGTGAGATGTCGACCGAAGAGCCGGTGGCCGGTGCCTTCAGCCACTTCGCCTACAAATACTGGGGCGAGTTCGCCGGCTTCCTGGCCGGCTGGAACTACTGGTTCCTCTATATCCTCGTCTCAATGGCCGAACTGACGGTGGTGGGCATCTACGTCGCCTACTGGTTCCCTGATTTCCCGGCCTGGCTGACATCGCTGATCGTGCTGGTGTCGATCACCGGGATCAACCTGATCAACGTCCGCCTGTATGGCGAGGCCGAGTTCTGGTTCGCCATCATCAAGGTGCTGGCGGTGATCGGCATGATCGCTCTCGGACTGGTGCTGATCCTGTTCGGGCTCGGCGGCGAGGCGACCGGCATCTCCAACCTCTGGGTGCACGGCGGTTTCTTCCCGAACGGCATGTGGGGCCTCCTCCTGTCGCTCGTCGTCGTCATGTTCTCCTTTGGTGGCACCGAGCTGATCGGCATCACCGCCGGCGAAGCCGACGATCCCAAGAAGTCGATCCCGCAGGCCATCCGCCAGGTCATGTGGCGTATCCTGATCTTCTACATCGGCGCCCTGACGGTGATGATGATCATCTTCCCGTGGAACCAGGTCGGCATGGAAGGCAGCCCGTTCGTCACGATCTTCTCCAAGCTCGGCATCGGTTCGGCCGCCAATATCCTGAACTTCGTGGTGCTGACGGCGGCGATCTCGGTCTACAACTCCGGTATCTACTCCAACGGCCGCATGCTCTACAGCCTCGCCGAGCAGGGCAACGCCCCCAAGGTGTTCACCAAGCTCGGCGCCAACAAGGTCCCCTACGTGGCGATCCTGTTCTCGTCGGCCTGCACGCTGGTGGTGGTTGCCGTCAACTACCTGATCCCGGAAGGCGCCTTCATGCAGGTGATGGCCGTCGCCACCACTGCCGCCACCATCACCTGGGTGATGATCGTTCTGGTCCACCTGAAGTTCCGCAAGGCACACGCCAAGGACGCCGGCCAGCTGACTTTCCCGGCTCCCTTCTACCCGATCGCCAACTACTTCTGCGTCGCTTTCATGGCCCTGATCATCGTCATGATGACCCAGATGCCTGATATGCGGATGGCGGTCCTGGTCCTGCCAGTCTGGCTGATCGTCCTCTACGTCGGCTTCCTCCTCCGCAAGCGCGGCAACGTCGGAACCGCCGCCGCCGAGTAATCGACATCGCCTGAAGACGAAACGACGCGGTCCCGAAAGGGGCCGCGTCTCTTTTTTCAGTCCGGGATCAAGCCATTTGCCAGGGATCAGGCATCGTCATCGAACTGGACCGACCTCAGCTTGTCGATACCCATTACCTGCAGCGCCAGCTTCTCGTAGAACGGCTCGGACTGACCGCTTCGGATCTTCCTGAGGAAATATTTCTCAAAGCCGATCTTGGCCATATGCACCCAGTAGCCCGACGATGACCAATTGACGTTGCGCGGCGGAATCTGCGGCTGAGCGACGAAGGCAACACCATTGTCGCCGAAATCGGCGAGGCAGATGGCGTTCCATGACGCCTCGGCATTGGGTGCCTTGCCCCTGATCATCCGCTCGATGTTGTGGGCGGTGGCCGTCACCATGGACTCGATCATGAAGCCGGTCTTCGGCACGCCGACCGGGACTGCCGTCTTGCCCATCGGTGGAATGGCGACGCAGACGCCGATGGCGAACACATTGGGAAACCGGGCGTTCTGCTGGTGCCGATCGACGGTGACAAAGCCGCGCGGATTGACGATGTCAGCCGCCGCCCTCACTGCCTCGACACCGCGGAAGGCCGGCAGGATCATCGAAAAGGCGAACGGCAGATCGTGCTTGCCCTTCGGCGCGCCGTCCTCGGTCAGTTCCTCGACATGCATGACGCCGTCGTCGACCGCCGCGATCTTCGCGTTGGTGATCCACTTGATGTGATGGCCGCGCAGTTGGCCTTCGAGCAGCCCTTTGGTGTCGCCGACGCCATCGAGGCCGAGATGGCCGATGTAAGGCTCCGGGGTCACGAAGGTCATCGGTACGCGGTCGCGCACCCTGGCGTCGCGCAATGCCTTGTCGAGCACGAAGGCAAATTCATAGGCAGGTCCGAAGCAGGACGCCCCCTGCGCTGCACCGACGATCACCGGACCAGGGTTGGCGATCAGACGATCGACGGCCGCCTTGGCCTGAACCGCGTGGCCGACCTGGCAGATCGATTGCGAGTGCCCGTTGGGGCCGAGACCTGCGACCTCGTCAAACGCCAGGTCAGGGCCGGTCGCCACAACCAGATAATCGTAGGAGACGCTGTCGCCGCCGATGAGGTCGATGCGGTTGTCTTCCGGTACCAGCCGCGCGGCGCCTTCCGTCCGGAGGCCGATGCCCGCCTTGGCGAACACCGGCGCAAGATCGACTTCGACATGAGCCGGGTCGCGCCAGCCGACCGCCACCCAGGGGTTGGACGGGACGAAGGAATAGGTCGCCCCCTTGTTGACAACGGTCACCCGATGATCGCGCCCGAGAGCCTTCCTGAGCTCGTAGGCCATGATCGTTCCGCCGAGCCCGGCGCCCAGCACCACTACGTGCGACATTGTCAGCCCCCATGTCCGAGCGTATGTGTATTTTAGTATTTTATAATATACTATACCTCGCAGGACTCGGCGATGCGACTTTGGTGGCGGCTCCGCCGCCCCTGCCCCACACATGCGAAGGGGCCGCCACCCGCGTGACGGCCCCAAGGCATCGGCTGTTCGAGTGCCGGTCAGATGAACAGCGTCGTCGCCGACGTCTGCGCTTGCCCGAGGAAAGTGGCGACGCCCCCGATCTCGACGCCGTCGATCAGTTCCTCGCGGCGGATCCCCATGACATCCATCGACATCTGGCAGGCCACAAGACTCGCCCCGCCGTCGACGAGCGAAGCGAGCAGGCTCGCTGGCGTGTCCACGTGCTTGTCGCCCATCATCTTGCGCATCAGCCGGCCGCCAAGACCGGCAAAGTTCATGTTGGAGAGGCGGTTGAGCCGGGCGGCGCCTTTCGGCAGCATGAAGCCGAAGGCGGCGTCGATCAGCGGCTTTCTGAGGTTGGGCGCATCGGGCCTCCTCAGCACGTTGAGGCCCCAGAAGGTGAAGAACAGCGTGACCTTCGAACCCATGGCCAGCGCGCCATTGGCAATGATCAGCGACGCCATCACCTTGTCGAGATCGCCGGAAAACACCACCATGGTTGTGCCGTCGCGAGCCGGCACCGCCGCCCCGCCTGCCGGTACCGGCGCCGCCTTGCGAATGCGGGCGGTGATCACGCCCATCTCCGTGCCGACGGCGAGCAACTCGTTGCCCGTCTTGTCCGCCCAGGCGCGAATGTCACGACCGAAGGCGGGATCGGAGGCCCTGATATCCAGAACGTCGCCCGTCTCCATCGCCTCAACGGCGCGGAAGGTCTTGAGGATGGGGCCGGGGCACTGCAAACCGGTGGCGTCGAGCATCCGTACGCCGCCTGTCACCGCCACGCGGCAGCCTTCGCGGTTTGGAGATAGCTCGGCCGGATCACGGCGCTTGATGTCCTCGTAATCGAAGAGATCGGGATTGGCCTGCTTCTCGGTGGCCCAGGCGTAGGTCTTGAAACCGCCGGTGAGGTTGCGGACATCCTTGAAGCCAGCCTGCTTCAGCACGCGATAGGCGAGATAACCGCGCAGGCCGACCTGACAGAAGACGATCAGCGGCTTCTCCCGATCAATCTCGCCAAGCCGCTCGCGCAGGTGGTCAAGCTCCATATTGCGGGCACCTGGCAACGTACGGACCGAGAACTCCTCCGGCGTCCGCACGTCGATGAGCTGGACCGACGTCGGATCATCCCTCAGGAGGTCGCGCAGGTCACGCCAGCCGATGATCTCATGGCTGCCGTTCAGCACGTTCTCGGCGACATAGCCGGCTATGTTGACCGGGTCCTTGGCCGAGCCGAAGGGTGGCGCGTAGGCAAGCTCCAGTTCTGTAAGGTCGGTCACCGTCAGGCCGGCCCGGATCGCCGTGGCGATGACATCGATCCGCTTGTCGGCACCATCGATGCCGATCGCCTGGGCGCCGAGAATCGCGCCGTCGAGACCGTAAACCAGCTTCAGGCTGATCTGCTGGCTGCCTGGATAGTAGGAGGCATGCGAGCCGGAATGGGTGATGGTGGCCCGGTAGGGAATGCCGAGCGCCTTCACCGCCGCTTCATTGAGGCCCGTGCAGGCGGCGGCAAGGTCGAACACCTTGAGGATGGCGGTGCCGAGCGTGCCACCATAGCTCTTGTAGCTGGCGGGATCGGCGGAGAGCATGTTGTCGGCGACGATGCGCGCCTGCCGGTTGGCCGGGCCAGCCAAGGGTATCAACGCCATGCGGCCCGACACCTTGTTCATCACCTCGATGGCGTCGCCGACGGCGAAGATGTCGGGATCGGAGGTGACGAGATGCTCGTCGACCTTGATTCCCCCCGTGGTGCCAAGGTCAAGGCCGGCGTCGCGGGCGAGCTTCACCTCGGGTCGCACGCCGATGGCCAGCACGATGATGTCGGCCTGGATACGCTTGCCCGAAGCGAGGAAGACGATGGAGTGGTCGGACCGGTCCTCGAAATGCTCGACCTTGTCGTCGAGATAAAGCTCGACGGATTTCTCGCGCATGTGGGCGTGGACGATGGCCGCCATCTCGTCGTCGAACGGAGCGAGGATGTGCGGGGCGCCCTCCACGACGGTGGTGAACAGACCGCGTTCGTGGAAGTTCTCGGCCACCTCAAGGCCGATATAACCGCCGCCGATCACCACGGCGCGGCGTGGCTTCTGCTCGGCAAGCGAGCTCATGATGCGGTCGAGGTCGGGGATGTTGCGCAGCGTGAAGATGCGCGGCGACGCGATGCCGGGAATCGGCGGCCGCAGCACCTCGGCGCCGGGCGACAACAGCAGGCGATCATAGCTCTCCACCGTGTCCTCGCCGCTGCCGAGGTTGCGCAACGTCACGGTCTTGGCGGCGCGGTCGATCGACAACGCCTCGGTGTGAGAGCGGACGTCGACGTGGTAACGCGCTTCGAACATGGCCTCGGAGGTAACCAGCAGCTTGTCGCGCGCCGGGATCGCGCCGGAAATGTGATAGGGCAACCCGCAGTTGGCGAAGCTGATATAGGGTCCGCGCTCGACGAGGATGATTTCGGCCCCTTCGTTCACGCGCCGCAGACGGGCCGCGGCGGTTGCGCCGCCGGCCACGCCACCGATGATGATGATCTTCATGGTCAACTCCGTTATCTCTAGAAGACGTATATACGTATTCTCTAAGATAATGAAGCCGTAGGACGACGGATGGCGTCATAAGGCCACTGGCGCGCCGCGGGTGAGTTTATGGGGCCTGGTTTTGGCTGACGGTCGTCGCCATCGATGCCCCTCGTTTAGGGTATACGTGCATAACCGACTGCCGTCCGCGTTGATATCGGCGCATGTTATGGGCGTATTCCCAAAATGGAGAAGAAATGGTGCGACCGCAGAAGCCTCGCCTTGTGGTGGACGATGTGCCGGCCGGCTACTTCAAGCCGCAGGGCATTCCGCTCGTCGCCCTCCGCGAGGTGGTTCTGACTCTCGATGGCTGCGAGGCGCTTCGCCTCGTCGACGCCGAGGGCCTCGACCAGCAGGAAGCGGCCCGACGCATGGGTGTGTCGCGGTCGACGCTGTCGCGGATTCTCGCTCAGGCCCGCCGGACGGCCGCCGCCGCCATCACCGGCGGACTGGCCTTGCGCATCGAAGGCGGGACGGTGACCCGGCCGCGCAAGGATCTTTGCGGCCATCGGCCGGCGGTGACCGGCGCGGATGACTCTTCTGAAGGGGATACGCCTGTCAAAACCGAAGGACCAGATCGATCATGACAACCTTGTTCGCCGTCCCCTCCGACGCGCCCGGCGGCTTCAACGCCGATGTGTCCGGCCACTTCGGCCATTGCGACGCCTTCTCGCTGTTCCGGATAGAAAACGGCGACGTCGTGGAAACGACGATCCTGCCGGCGGAGCCGCACGACAATTGCCTCGCCCCGGTGCAGCAGCTCGCCCGGCATGGCGTCACCGCCATCGCCGCCTACGGCATGGGCGCGCGGCCGCTCAACGGATTTCTCGCGTCGGGCATCCAGCCGTATCATGCCGGTGAGGCCCGCAAGGTCGGTGACGTAGTCAACGCCTTCATCGAGGGCCAGCTTCCAGCCTTTTCGAGCGATCACGCTTGCGCGTCGCATGCCGAGGGCGACTGCGGCCACGACCACTGAAACAACGCTCTGCGAAGCGCGGCCGGATTTCTCCGCCTCCGCGCTCCGCATCGCCGGTCAGGCGCGGCTTACCGGGCCGATCGGCCAGACGGTACGGCCGTAGACCTCGTTCAGAACCTGGGCGAGGCCGGCATAGATCGCCGAGGCGCCGCAGAACAGCCCCTCCCAGCCAGCGAGGTGGGTGATCGTCTCGTTACCGGTGGCATCGCCGAGGGCAAGCAGCGCAAACAGGACGGTCAGCGAGCCGAACACCACCTGCAGCGCGCGGTTGAGGCGCAGCGTACCGATGAACAGGACCGCCGTGAACACGCCCCACATGCCGAGGAAGGCCGGCATGGCGGTGTCCGGCGACGGACCGGCGATACCGAGCGAGGTCTTCTGAAGGACAATGAGACCAACGAGCGCCAGCCAGAACATGCCGTAGCTGGTGAAGGCGGTGGCGGCGAAGGTGTTTCCTTTCTTCCACTCCATGATGCCGGCGATCATCTGGGCGAGGCCGCCATAGAAGATGCCCATGGCCAGGATCATCGTATCCATCGGATAGAAGCCGGCGTTGTGGAAGTTGAGAAGGACGGTGGTCATGCCGAAACCCATCAGCCCGAGCGGGGCAGGATTGGCAGTGGCATCGGTCGAATGGGCGGAGGTCATGAAAATCATCCGGGCAGGAGAGGCAAGCGGCCGGCGCCCGTCGGCGCAGCTCTGCGCCCGTCACACGCACCGGCGGCGCTATCCCTAGAGGAGATGCCCGGAAAAACGAGTTGGGAAAGACGCATACCGGCGATGGGGCCTCAGCCGTCATCGCGGAGGAACATCACCGCAAAGCCCATCTGCACGCTGGAAAAGGTGAGCCCCACCGAAAAGGTCAGAACGGCCAGTGCCAGCGCCGCCGACGACGAGGCGAAGATCAGCGTGGCGATGCCGCCGATGTCGAAGACGAGCAGCAATCCGACAAACACTATGGCAAGTCCGAAACCGATCGCGGCGTGGCGGATCAGGAAGCGAACCAGGATCGGCAGGCTGGAGAGGCTCATCGTCTCGCGTCCATTGCCCGGCACCCGACGGTGCGCCGACGGCGAAGCGATGATAGCGCATTTCGGCTGGGCGCGCGAGAAAACCTGAAACTCGCCCTCACCTTCCAATTGTCTCGCGTCACGACTCCCCGGGCGCGTCTTCCGAATGGAAGCGCGACCGCTCGAACAGCAGCACCACCACCAGCGCCGTCATGAAGGGAATGAGGAGATAGAACAGGCGGAATACCAGGAGTGCGGCGATCACGTCGGCGTCGGGAATGTCTGGCAGGCCCATGACGAACACCAGTTCCAGCACGCCGAGGCCACCGGGCACATGGGAGATCAGCGCCGCCGAGAACGACATCAGGAAGATGCCGAGCACCACGAAATAGCCGGGATTGCCGGCGTCGGGCAGCGCAAAATAGATGATCCCAGCCGCCCCCAGCAGCTCTGAGGCGCCGACGGCGATCTGCGATAGCGTCACGTGCAGCGAGGGATAGACGATGGTGAAACGGCCGAGATGCAGCGGCTTCAGTCCCATCACGCTGCCGACGATGTAGAGCGCCACCAGAAGCAGCAGGAAGCCGCCGGTCGCCCGCGACGCCGAGATCGGCAGGAGGTCACCGAAGCGAAGCACGATGGTGGGGTCAAACACCAGAACGAAGCCGACCAACGTCATCGTGCCGAGGACGAACGTGAAGGAACAGAAGGCGACGAGGAAGCCGATTTCGGCCGGCGACAACCCCTTGGTCGAATAGGCGCGATAGCGGATCACGCCGCCCGAGACGACCGAAGCGCCGATATTGTGCGACAGCGCGTAGGTGGTGAACGAGCAGATGGTGATGAACAGCCAGCTGATTCGCTTGCCGAGGTGGAGGAGCGCCACCCGGTCGTAACCGGCGAGCGCCGCGTAGGCGACCAACGTCGAAAGGCCAGCAAGGATCCAGTCGAGCGTCGGGATCGCAGCCAGGCTGTCGCCGACATTTCCCAAAGAAAGCCCGCGGAGTTCCCTCAGAAGAAGCCAGAGGGAAAGCCCGATTGTCGCCGTCGCTACCACCGGCCAGAAATAACGCTTCAGCTTCATTCGCTCCGGCCGCTCGCTGGCACCTCATGTCGGTGGAGGGTCCGAAGACCCGGCGAAGCGTTCAGTTTACGGGCGGCAGCGGGACCGGATCAATGCTCAAGATTGTTCTCCGGGAAAAAGCGCGACCTTTGCGCCCGAAGTGCGATCGGAGACGTAGTATGTCTCTCGCCGACACCTTCCTCCAGCTTCGTCGGCTCCTGATCCTGTGCGACTCACCTAGTTGACTGGCGGGTTGGGCGGCATCGGAGTGCCGTTGAGTTGCGCATGTGTGGCCAGTGCATTCGTTGCCTATTGCTCACAAGTGATTTCCGCCGCGATCGCCTTGGCCCGATCGGCGAGGTCCGGCCACGACACCGGAGTACCCACGCTCCCAATCTCAAACTGAATAGACTGCGCTTCCAAGAACATCGTCGCCATCGAGGCTTTGATAGCGAAGTTCACGTTCTGTGGGATGTCGTTGTTCGCGACCGTGGCGATGAGCGAGTTCAGCTTTGAATCGACGACCCCAACGACGTTGCCATAGACATCAATGAGCGGACCGCCGCTGTTGCCCGGTTGTACTGCCGCATCCGTCTGAAGGTGGGCGATGTCGTCGCGGAGCCCCGCCGTGCCAGTCACTGCCCCGCGAGTAAAGTTACCGGAGCTGGCCAGCTCCCCAGACAAAGGAAAGCCGAAAGCTGCAACATCTTCCCCAAGCCGCACTCCGGGGCGCATCTTTGCAACGCTGGCCGAATGATAACCGGTGGTCTCCACGATCGCCAAATCGTTCGTCGTGTCTCGGTTGCGAACTGCTCCTTCAATACCTTTACCGTCGACAAGCACGTTCACCTTCTCGCAGCCTGCAACCACATGGGCGTTGGTCAGGAGCCTGTCGGCAGCAACAAAAAAGCCGGTTCCGCTTGATATAATCCGTTCCTTGCCTGGCGCCGCAGTCGGCGGCGGGGACGGCGAAATTGCTGCAGGCATTGACGGTACGGACGCGACGGGCGCAACGGGCGACGGCGGGGAACGAGGTGTTCCGAGTTCGACCTCGGACCGAAACAGGTCCGACATCGCGGTCGCCAAGCGGTCGCCATGGAACTCCGCCATAGACGGCCAAATGAGCGTGAACCCGACTACGCCAGTACCGATGTCCTCAAAGCGCGTATACTGGGTAGCCGCCTCGGCATGGCTGTTGATGACGAAAAATTTCGGTTTGATCGTTTGATAGTCGGTGACGTGAGATCGCACTGCCTCCCGCGTTATCCCATACAAGGCTTGAAGCGAGACGCCGGGATAGTAATCAAGGTCCACAATAGCGCCTTCGCTGGCAGCGCCAAAACGGACCCCTGTGTTCGTCATCAATGTCGACTTGGCCAAACCTCGGGGTATCCAGAGGGGCGTACCGGTCACGGGGTGTGTGACGCGCGACAGGCCCCATGTACTCAGGATCGGTGATGCGGCCCGCAGTAGCTCGTCAAAATCACTGCCCGAGAGAACGCCGTTGGGCAGCTTGCCGTTGGCGTTCTGGAAGTCCTTGATAGCTTGCCAGAGGTTCTTGCCGAAACCATCTCCCGCCACGGCCGGCCAATGTCCGAGAGACGCCAGAAGTAACTGGATATCGCGGCGTCGCTCGACGGGCATCGCCATGAAAGCCGCGCGGGCACCTTCAAGCGAAACTGGGAGTGTTGAGCCGGCTCCGGCGCTATCGGCGCCGGGAGTGATCGAACCGTAGCCGTGCTCCTCCATATGCCGGCGCAGCCCATCGGGAAAACTCAAGCGATATTGCTGGTCGGAAGGGCACGTCTCGATCGGTTGGGGTTGATTGCATACGTAAACGCCAAAGTCGGAATTGCGATCGTAAAGGCCAGCCATGGCTGTCCATGCTGCTTGTCCCTCGCCAACTCGATTCTTGGCGGCAACCCACGCAGCAAGGAAACCATTGGAGTGCCAGCGATCCGGCTGAACCTTCGCGACAAATTCCATGCCGCGAACGTCCTGAATAAGACGGTGACGAAACTCCGGGTCTCCGGAGGCATCGCGAATGGTCGCCTTTCCAATTTTGTTGATGCGGATTGGCTGCGCGGAGCAGGCGTAACAGTCGAATGTGTAGAGAAAACTATCGTCTGGCAGGATCAGCTCGGCTTCGCCATCCTGATCCACGTCTTCCAGATCGATCCCTTCACCATCACGATTGCCGAGGTCGACCGCGGTCCATTCTGTTGGGCCTGTAGCGTCGAGGACTACCGTCCTGGTGCAGCAATGGGCACCGCCCGAGTATGCGTCAATGAAGATCTCAGGCGTGTCGTTCCCGCCGTCCACTTCCGCGATCATGACGCTGGACGCATAATCCGGTTCACCTTCTGCAAAGGTATGACGGACGTCGAGAACCTGCTTTCCTGCCTTTTGGGCCGTGACATGAGCCGTCCAGCCTTGTACCGCCGGCTCCCGCGTGACTGTTACCTCAAGAGCGGCGAAGCTAACGATCCCAGGCTTGTCACGCTTCACTTTGGCAGTTGCTTGTTGCTCGACCGGCGCCTTCCATATGGTTTCGACATAGTCGCGGCCAGCAGACAGCAGCGCGTCACTGGGCAGCGGCGGCCAAGTGATACTTTGGGCGATTTGCTGAAGGCTGCCTTTGCGCGGTTCCAGAGAAACAGCCAGCCATCCCGATTTCGAGCGGATCACGCGAGCAGTTGGGCCAAAAAGACGGGCAATTCCAATAGCCGTATCGACGTCCTGCGTGCTCGCAACAGTAACCCAGCGAGTGCCTGGAGGGGATGCGAACGTTTCTGCTTTAAGTGGGGTCTCCGAGGCCCAAAGAAACCCGCAAAATAGGAGGCTCATGGCCCAAGACAACCAACGGTGTCGAGCGACAGAGACGAGAAAATATCCAGTCAGATTCTGGGCCAGCCCTAAAGGCACGCTCAAGAACACCGCTTCGTCCCCCACTGCCCTTCCAGCTCGGCTACCCTACAACGAGGTACCTTCGACTTCCAGCTGTGCACTGTCGACCCAACCAGATTAAGGATGAAGGCACTGCGAGGGGATCGATAGTCCGCTTTAGGTCCACTGCAGCAGAATGGACGAGACGCTTCCAAATGAAGAATGTCCTGCAATCAACGGACATCCTCCTACCGCACCTCACACTGCCAGGTCAGGCATCACCACTCGCGTCCCCAGAACGGTGCTCGCCGTGGTCAATGTTGACTTTGTCTTCGCGTACCAAGGCGACCACGGCGCATGGTAGATACGCTCGCCTTGCGGCATGACAGGCGCCAAGAGCCACTTATAAATCGGCCCGATACTGTTCAAACAAGCCAGGCCACCTCAGACAGTGGGAATTCATCGGTCGCCGCCGCGTGGGCGAATAGGACGCTTGAGACAACCATCAGGCCGGCGCTAAGGGCACTTTCCCGCCCTTCACTGAGAAAGCGGTCGTCAAGGCGCGTTCGTGGAGCCGGAGCGAGCGCTAGGCTTCCTCATCTGGTCTTGCTGTCCTGTTGCCGGTTCGTGGGCATGAATAACTGTGACACGGCAGGACAATCAGGCATCCTTTCACTGAAGCGGCTCTATGACCTTCTCCCAAAAGTGCTCAGCCGCCCCCTCGAAACTGAGCTTCTGGTCTCTCGGACCGAACATCCCAAAGCCTGCTTTAAGAAACATACCGGCTTCGTCGGCTTCGACAGCGAAGTTCTCATTCATGGAGTTGTCGGACGCCGAGTCATTGCTGGCGTAAGCTATTCCCCCGAAGGAGCCGCCGACGCGGATTTTGAAGCGCGACGCGGCCTTCCCATCGCGATAAATCACTCCGGTGAACTTGTTCGCATCGACACGTAGGAAGGTCGTCTCGATATTGGCGTGACGGTCTTGAAGCGCAGCCAATGAACCCTCGAAAAAGCGCGCCATGAATTCGAAGGCTTCGCGCAGAAAACGGTCGCGATCCGCCTGAGTGAATTGTTTGGCGACGCGAAGATTGCTGGACCGCAAAGGCGGCTCTATCCTGACGGATGAAGCCTTGGCGACAGCGTCGGGAGACACTGCGAAGGCCGAAGCAGGCGGCGCCTTTCCCATTTCCCTAATGGTCTTGCGAAGATCGTCTGTAATCCACTGATAGGCGTCATCAATGTTCGGCCATTTCGTGATGGCTAACGCATCCTTCGGCGTCGCGCGGAGGTTCCGGAGAGGGGTGGCCAACCAATCGCAAGGCCTAACGATTATGGGAATGACTCTCGCCTCCCCTTGTTCGTGCCGTTCCAGCGCACGCGCCATCTCTATGTTATGACAATATGGAGATGCCAGAAACGCCGGGGAAACGAGAAGAAGAATGATATCTGCACGATTCAAGTTGGCATCGATCGTGGCGCCCAGTTGGTTGCCAGCCGGAATCAAGCGGTCATGCCAGCTCTCGATGTCGCCCTGACGCTTGAGGTTTGTCAGAGCCATATCAAGACGATCCCGGTACTCCTCGTCAGCGTGGCTGTATGAGAAGAAAACAATAGCCATTCTGAACTCCTGGAGCCCTTACCAACCGCGGCGGATATCGGTTCGGCTGCACATAGGACACTGCACGACACCCGGACGTCGTTGCTGACGCTCCAGCTCGCGCATTTCATCCTCAATGAGAATCTCGGCCTCGAAGCGATGTCCGCAATTTAGGCATTGGAACTGGACCGAGCTAGAAGTCGACCCTCCGTTTCCGAAATGTTCCCTAAGTAGATCCGAGCGCTCTTAAGCGCCCGTATCCGGTTGTCCCAATCCACTCGGCATGAACTCATGCCGAGCACCTCGCTAAGTTGCTGGGATTTCTCACTCTGGTTTAGAACAAAGGCTTGTTTTCCAGAACTTTGAGTATCCCAACAGGCCTGCGACACTCGCCTCAGCTACAGCCGTTCGTCGAGCCGCAGGTATCGCACTTCAGGCAGGTGCCGTTGCGCACCATGGTGAAGTTGCCGCACTCCGAGCAGGACTCGCCCTCGTAACCTTTCAGGCGGGCGTGGGCGACACGCGTCGCGTAGTCGGGCTGGGCTTGCGTCGAGCCGACCGACGATGGCGCCGGCGCCTCCTCGGCGTCGCGGCGGAAAGCGGTGGCGGCCGAGCCGCCAACACCGGTCACCGTCGCACTGGCCCGCGCTGTCGCGAAGGCCGAAACGTTGGAGCCGGTCGCACCGGCACCGACCGAGCCCTTCGGATCCGGCGTCGCCGAGACGAGCTTCAACTGCTTGCCACGCACGAGACCCTTGGAAACCGCGGCTTCGCCACCACGGCCGCTGGTGTCCCTGCCCTCGCCGCCGGTCGGCTTCAGGTCGTCCGGCACCACATGCGCCAGTTCGTAGCGGCCGAGATAGGAGACGGCGAGCTCGCGAAACACGTAGTCGAGGATGGACGTGGCGTTCTTGATCATCTCGTTGCCCTGCACCATGCCCGCCGGTTCGAAGCGGGTGAAGGTGAAGGCATCGACGTATTCCTCAAGCGGCACGCCCCACTGCAGGCCGAGCGACACCGAGATGGCGAAGTTGTTGAGGAGTGCCCGCAGCGCCGAACCTTCCTTGTTCATGTCGATGAAGATCTCGCCGAGGCGGCCGTCATCATATTCGCCGGTGCGCAGGAACAGCGTGTGGCCGCCGATCTTGGCCTTCTGCGTGTAGCCCTTGCGGCGGGTCGGAAGCTTCTCCTGCTCGCGATCGCGCACGTGCTTTTCGACGATGCGCTCGACGATCTTTTCGGAGATCAGCGCCGCCCGTGCCGCGGCCGGCAGGGCCGCCAGCATCTCGGCGGCATCCTCGGCCTCGTCGTCGTCATCGGCGAGAAGCTGCGAGTTCAGCGGCTGGCTGAGCTTGGAGCCGTCGCGATAAAGCGCGTTGGCCTTGAGCGCCAGCCGCCAGGACAGCATGTAGGCTTCCTTGCAGTCGTCGACGGTGGCGTCGTTGGGCAGGTTGATGGTCTTGGAGATGGCGCCGGAAATGAACGGCTGGGCCGCCGCCATCATGCGGATGTGGCTTTCGACCGACAGGAAGCGCTTGCCGATGCGGCCGCAGGCGTTGGCGCAGTCGAACACTGGCAGGTGCTCGGCTTTGAGATGCGGCGCGCCTTCAAGCGTCATGGCGCCGCAGACATGGGTGTTGGCGGCCTCGATGTCGGCCTTGGAGAACCCCATGTGGGCGAGCAGTTCGAAGGACGGGTCGGCCATCTGGGCATCGCTGACGCCGAGCTTCTTCATCTCGTCGTCGCCGAGCGTCCAGCGATTGAACACGAACTTGATGTCGAAGGCGCTCTTCAGGTTGCCCTTCACCTTGTCGATGGCGGTGTCCGACATGCCCTTGGCCCGGAGCGAGCCGGGATTGACGGCCGGCGCCTGATCCATCGAGCCATGGCCGACGGCGTAGGCCTCGATCTCGGCGATCTGGCTTTCCGTGTAGCCGAGCGCGCGCAGCGCGTCCGGCACGGCGCGGTTGATGATCTTGAAGTAGCCGCCGCCGGCCAGCTTCTTGAACTTCACCAGGGCGAAGTCAGGCTCGATGCCGGTGGTGTCGCAATCCATGACGAGGCCGATGGTGCCGGTCGGCGCGATCACCGAGACCTGGGCATTGCGATAACCGTGCTTCTCGCCAAGGGCGAGCGCCGCATCCCAGCTGGCAACCGCGGCGTCGAGCAGCGGCTTATCCTTGATCGAAGCGTGGTCGAGCGGCACCGGCAACGTGTTGAGCTTCTCATAGCCGGTCGCCTTGCCGTGGGCGGCGAGGCGGTGGTTGCGGATGACGCGCAGCATGTCCTGAGCGTTCTTCTTGTAGCCGGAGAAGGCCCCAAGTTCCTTGGCCATCTCGGCCGACGTGGCATAGGCAACGCCGGTCATCACGGCAGTGATGGCGCCGCAGATGGCGCGCCCTTCGGCGCTGTCGTAGGGGATGCCCGACGACATCAGCAGGCCGCCGATGTTGGCATAGCCGAGCCCGAGGGTGCGGAACTCATAGGACAGCTGGGCAATCTGGCGCGAGGGGAACTGCGCCATGGTCACCGAGGTCTCGAGCACCACCGTCCACAGCCGGCAGACGTGCTTGAAGCCCTCGACGTCGAAGCTCTTGTCGGCGTTGAGGAAGGGCAGCAGGTTGACCGAGGCGAGATTGCAGGCCGTGTCGTCAAGGAACATGTATTCCGAGCACGGGTTGGAGGCGCGGATCTCACCCGACTGCGGCGACGTGTGCCAGTCGTTGATGGTGGTGTGATACTGGATGCCCGGATCGGCCGACGCCCAGGCGGCGTAGCCGATCTTCTCCCACAGGTCCGACGCTTCAAGCGTCTTGACGACGCGGCCGTCCTTGCGGGCGGTCAGGTTCCACTTGCCGCCGGTCTCGACAGACCGGAGGAACCCGTCGGTGACGCGCACCGAGTTGTTGGAATTCTGGCCGGCGACGGTGAGATAGGCCTCGGAATCCCAGTCGGTATCGTAGACGGGGAATTCGATCTCGGTGTAGCCCTGCTTGGCGAACTGGATGACGCGGCGGATGTAGTTCTCCGGCACCATCGCCCGCTTGGCGGCACGCAATTCACGCTTGAGGCCGGCGTTCTTCAGCGGATCGAAGCGATCCTCGCCCGTCGCATCCTCGGCAGTGATCGCCGCCATGATGGCGGTGAGGTGCTTGGAACAGATCTTGGAGCCGGTGACCAGCGCCGCGACCTTCTGCTCTTCCTTGACCTTCCAGTTGATGTACTGCTCGATGTCGGGATGGTCGATGTCGACGACCACCATCTTGGCGGCGCGGCGCGTCGTGCCACCCGACTTGATGGCGCCAGCGGCGCGGTCGCCGATCTTCAGGAAGCTCATCAGGCCGGACGACTTGCCGCCACCCGCCAGTTTCTCGCCTTCGCCCCTGAGCTTGGAGAAATTGGAGCCGGTGCCGGAGCCATACTTGAACAGGCGCGCCTCGCGAACCCACAGGTCCATGATGCCGCTTTCGTTGACGAGATCGTCCTCGACCGACTGGATGAAGCAGGCATGCGGCTGCGGATGCTCATAGGCTGTCGCCGAGCGGACGAGCTTGCCGGTCTTGAAGTCGACGTAATAGTGGCCCTGGCTCGGACCATCGATGCCATAGGCCCAATTGAGGCCGGTGTTGAACCACTGCGGCGAGTTCGGCGCGACGCGCTGGGTGGCCAGCATGTAGCGGAGTTCGTCATGGAAGGCCTGGGCCGCCTCTTCCGACGAGAAATGGCCGGCCTTCCAACCCCAATAGGTCCAGGTGCCAGCAAGGCGATCGAACACCTGCCGCGCGTCGGTCTCCCCGACGCTCCGCTCGGCGTCCGGCAGCTTGGCGAGCGCTTCTTCATCGGGCACCGAACGCCACAGCCAGGACGGGACGGCATTCTCCTCGACGCGCTTCAGCAGTGCCGGCACGCCGGCCTTGCGGAAATACTTCTGCGCGAGGATGTCGCTCGCCACCTGGCTCCAGGCCGCCGGCACGTGGATATCGGCAGCACGGAAGACGATGGACCCGTCGGGATTACGGATCTCGCTGACCGCCACGCGGAACTCGAGTCCGTCGTATGGCGAGTGCCCTTCCTTGGTAAAGCGCCGCTCGAACAACATTGTTTAGCCCTTTGAAATTGCCGGAATCACACCGCGTGGGCGCGCCCGTTCGTCCTATTGGTCATTTTACGTCCGTGGACACCGTTTGCCGAATGAGGCGGAATTCCGGCTCATTTGCCGGCTCCGCACTTCATCTAGTGTCCGTCTCCGTCAACTGGCCCCTACATGTAGGGTTCTGCCGATTCCGTAAATTAAGGGTTAACGCGTTTTCCCCAAACTTCGGAACCTTTCAACAGCCTTCTCCGGCCAGTCCGGTTTTCGCGTCTCGATGAAGAGTTTCGTCTTGACGGAGCTTTGCCGGCAACCGATTCGCGGCACTCGTCCACATCGCGGTCAACCCGACGAGGGACGACGCCGGCCGTGTCTCCATCCCCCCGAAAAACGAGGCGGACTCACCGAAGCCACTGAAAGATGCTAGACCATCCCCGCCAACATGACAACATCATGTAGCGAAATTGCGGCCACGCCATACTACCCATAGAAAATGGTGGTTTTCCCTTCGCCTTTGCGCGAGAGAATTCAGACGACCTCAACCATATCGATTCAGTCGTTCTTGAGTCTTTTGTGGTCTGTTCGGCGCATTGCCAATTCCGGTGCGCCCGTCCTGACAAGGCGTTCCGGTGTAACCGAGTTCCGGAGCCGACACGTCATGCCCCATCACACCACCTACTCCGTTTCCAACGAGCAGCTGGATGTCGTGGTCATCGACGATTCCAAGAACATGCAGGGCATCATCCGCTCGATGCTGAACGCGATGAAGGTGCGGCGTGTCCGGCTGTTCGACAGCACCGAGTCCGCCCTGCACGCCATGCTGCATGAGCCCCCCAATCTCATCATCTGCGAGTGGAGGGCGGGCCTCGTCAGCGGGCACCAGCTGCTGCGCATGGTGCGCGCCCGCTTCATGGAACCGCTCTGCTATGTTCCGGTCATCATCATAACGGCGACGCCAACCCGCGCCATCATCGACAAGGCAATGACGGCCGGCGCCAACCTCATCGTCGTCAAGCCGATCTCGCCGTCGATGCTGCAGGAGCGGATCAGCTGGCTGCAGCGCGACCAGCGCGAGCTGATTCTCGGGCCACGCGGCGCCTTCGAGATCGAGGGCGTGCGCGAATCCATGCTGGCCCAGAAGGAGCGGGCCGCCGCCGTCCGCAAGGCGGCAGCCAAGCCGCTCCGCAAGCCGGAAAGCGCACCACCGGCCGCCGCCCCGCAGCCGCCAAGCGACGCGCCCGGCGCCTCCGACCAGTGGCAGGCTTTCCTGCGGACCAAGGAACAGCTCGAGCGGAAGGCCGGGCTGCGCCCCGCCGAAGCCGCGCCGGCACCCAATCCAGCCGTCAAGCCCGCCTGGACGGCGCTCCGCCGGGGGTGATGCTTTCCGCATAACGCCCGGGGCATCTCCCGATCGGATGGACTCACCTGATCGACAAGGAATGCTCCGGGGTCGATCGTTTGTGAACAGGCACTCTCATTCACGCGCTTGAGCTCGACGTGGATCGAATGAATGCGCCTGTGCGCGAGGTGAGCCTCTGGACAAGATCCCGCCACCTCGCCATAGTCCGCGCAACTACGTGGGTGGCGAGGCCGTCGGTCGCGCTGATGCGATGGGTCCGGAGATCATGACCTTCAAGGAACTGCTGATCGAAGTCTTCACCTGGTGGAACGGGCAGACCCTGGGCACCCGCTTCTTCACCTGGAGGAAGGGCCAGCGCGTCGGCGAAGACGAGCAGGGCAACGTCTACTATCAGACCAAGGATGGCACTCGCCGCTGGGTGATCTACAAGGGCGAGGCCGATGCCTCGAAGATCACCGCCAACTGGCACGGCTGGATGCATCATCGCGCCGATGAACCGCCGACCGGCGAACACTACCGGCCGCGCGATTGGCAGAAGCCGCATCGCCCCAATTTCACCGGTACGGCCGCCGCCTACCGACCCAAGGGATCGCTTGCTTCCAGTGAAGGGCGCCCGGCCGTGACGGGCGACTACGACGCCTGGACGCCCGGCTCCTGATCTGCCGCCGCTCGGCAGGACGGCTCATTGATCACCAACGGGACGGAGCGATCCGCCCCGTTTTTCATTGAGCGGCGGAAAAGCAGCCCATGGCTGCAACGCGCTGTTGGACTCGTGTGGTTGAAGCGGATAAGGTCGCGATTCAAAGAGGTTAGTTCATCCGTTCGCGATCGGCGGGCGGCGAACAGAGGAATTTTTTGATGTCTCCACGTTCGATCATCATCGACACCGACCCCGGCCAGGACGACGCCGTCGCCTTCATGCTGGCGCTCGCCTTCCCGGACGTGATCGACGTGCTGGGCATCACCACGGTCGCCGGCAATGTCGGCCTCTCCAAGACGTCGGCCAACGCATTGAAGCTCCTCGAGCTGGTCGGCCGCACCGACATTCCGGTGTTCGCCGGCGCGTCGGCGCCATTCGCCGTCAAGCTTGAGACCGCCGAATATGTCCATGGCGAGACCGGCCTCAACGGCTGGACCTTCCCTGATCCGGTGACGCCGCTTCGCCCGGAATTCGCCCCTGACTTCATCGTCGAGACGGTGATGAGCCGGCCCGAGAAATCGATAACGCTGGTGCCGCTCGGCCCGCTCACCAACGTCGCCCTGGCGATTGCCCGGGAGCCGCGCATCGCGACCCGCCTCGACAAGATCGTGCTGATGGGCGGCGCCAACATCGAAGGTGGCAACTCGACGCCGGCCGCCGAGTTCAACATCTGGGTCGATCCGCACGCTGCCCAGCGGGTGTTTCGCTCGGGCGCCGAGATCGTGGTGATGTCGCTCGATGTCACCCATCAGGCCCTGATCCGCAAATCCTGGCTCGCCGATCTCGCCGCGCTGAAGCGCAAGGCTGCCGAGGCCTTCGTGGGACTTCTTTCGTTCTACGAACGCTTTGACGAGCAGAAATACGGCTCCGATGGCGGTCCGCTGCACGATCCGACCACCATCGCCTACCTGCTGAAGCCGGAGCTGTTCGAGGGCAAGTTCGTCAATGTCGAGATCGAGACCACGAACGGCCTCTGCTTTGGCCAGACGGTCGTCGATCGCTGGTCGGTGACCGGGCGCGAGAAGAACGCCACCTGGATCACCAAAATCGACTCCGACGGCTTCTTCGATCTGATTCTGGAAGCATTCCGGCGCCTGCCCTGATAAGGGATGCCAAGAGCTTGCCGCAATTGCCGTGTTGGGTGCCGTGAAGGCACCCCTCGTGCCGTGTCGAGTCCCGAGCCACGCCAGCCAGACACCGCCAAATGACGATCAGGTTCCTCCTCCCGCTTGCCGCTCTTGGACTGACGACCGCTCTTGCCGGCCCGGCTGCGGCCGAGAAGATCGCCAACAAGGTGGCCGTCTTCACCGGTCTCGACAAGATCACCGGCCGAACCATCGACTTCGACGTCTACGTCGATGAGACCGTTCGCTTCGGCATGCTGCGCGTCACGCCCAAGGTCTGTTACAGCCGCCCGGCCACTGAGGCTGCCGAGACCGATGGGTTCGTCGAGGTGGAGGAGATCACCCTCGACAACGAGGTCAAGCGCATCTTCTCCGGCTGGATGTTTGCGGCAAGTCCCGGTCTCAACGCTGTCGAACACCCGGTCTATGACGTCTGGCTGATCGGCTGCCACATGGACAGCGATATCCCGCCCCCCGTCGCTGGCAGCGCCGAGGTCCGCGTCGCCGTCTCCAACCAGATCGGCGGCGGCCCCGGCAATGTCGACGACGGCGCACCGGTGGTGCTGACCTTCGTCGGCGGCATTCCCATTCCGCCGGACAAGCCTGTCATGCCCAGCATGTTGATGGAAGACGCGCCGGCAGACCTGCCGGCAGACGCGCCGCCGGCTGAAGCGGGTGCCGAAGGGCAGATCCTCGACTGATTCAGACTCTCTGCCGGACGTCGTTTCAGCGGTTCGACACCGCGGTTTGCGCCCCGTGTCAAAGACGACACATGAAGCGCTGCGGTGTCAGTTCGGGTCCGCTTCGTCCGGTGCGGGCAGCCAGCGAAGCGCTTCCGCGCCAGAAAGCGGTGACGGCAAAGCCCGAAAATTCCCCTGCGTGCCGAGCGCTGCCGCCAGCCGCTGCCCATAGATCCGCTTTGGAATCTCGACCGTTCCGAAGCGGGCGAGATGATCGGTGACGAACTGCGTGTCGAGCAACTGGTAGCCGCCGCCCCTGAGGCGCGCCACCAGATGGACCAGCGCCACCTTGGAGGCGTCGGTTACCGTCGAGAACATGCTCTCGCCGAAGAAGGCGCCGCCGACCGATACACCATAGAGGCCGCCGACCAAGCGCCCATCCTTCCAGCTTTCGACAGTGTGGCAATGCCCCCGCCGGAAGAGTTCGCCATAGAGCTTGCGGATGGTGGCGTTGATCCAGGTCTTTTCGCGCCCCGCGGCCGGGGCGGCGCAGCCGTCCACCACGCCGAGGAAGTCGGTGTCGATCCGGACCTCGAAGCCGTCCTGTCGCACGGTCCGGGCGAGACGACGGGGAATCCGAAAGCCGTCCAGCGGGATGACGCCCCGCCATTCCGGCTCGATCCAGAACAGGTTTGGATCGTCGGCGCTTTCGGCCATCGGGAACATGCCGACGGCATACGCCTTGAGCAGAATGTCCGCCGTGAGCGTTGGCACGCTCGATGTCCGATCCGCCATGTCCCCCAATTCCTCCAATCCCGCAGCCCGGTGCGCCTTCGGAGAAGGTCACCGGGGGCTTTTATAAACCCTTTGGTCAGTTGTATAACCTAGTCTATCGCCAACTGCATCGTGCAGCACAACGGGGGCGAGATGAGCGATTTATCAGGGTACGAGATCGCAGTCGTCTCCGATTCCGCCACCATTTTCGCCCTGCTGGCCACCGCGGGTCTTGAGCGGACACCCTTTCAGTCGCCCGCCTGGCTCGACAGTTGGTTTGCCATCCTCCAGCCGTCGGGCATGGACTGCTGCGTTGGTGTCATCCGCAAGGCGGACGGCGGCCAACCGCTGTTCCTGCTGCCGCTCGTCCGCGAACGATGCCACGGCGTCACCGTGTTGACGGTGCCAGACCGCGGCATCAGCGACTATCATTCGGCCCTGGTCAGTCCGGACTTCGCGCCGGACGAGGCGACAATGGATCGTCTCTGGGGCGCTCTCATGGCAATGATGCCGCGGGCCGACCTGCTGTCGATCAAGCGGGTGCCACCCGAAATGGCCGCGCGGATGAGGATCACCCACCGCATGCGCCCGTCGGGCTTTTCCGCCCACGCGCTGCCGATCGACGCGGATTTTGCCACGATCCGGGACCGTCGGTTCGATGCCTCCACCGCCCGCCGGCTCGTCAAGAATCGCCGCAAGCTTGAGCACAAGGGAACCCTGACGTTCGACTTCGTCACCGGGCCGGAGGCCCTTTCCGATCTCGACAGCCTGCTCGACTGGCGCCGGCACCGGTTTCAGGAGTTCAACACGCCAGACCAGGAGGCGGTCCAGGGCGCCTTCTACCGACGGCTGGTCGAAGAAGGCTCACTGGCGCGGGTCGGCCGCCTGCGCCTCGACGACGAGTTGGCAGCGGGCTGCCTCGGCCTTATCGACGGTGGGCGTATCCTGATCCTGGTGATCGCCTACAACAAGGGCTTCTCGAACTGGGCACCAGGGCTCTTGATGGTGGAGAGCTGCATCGCCGCCGCCGCCGACCTGGGACTGTCCGTTTTCGACCTGACGATCGGTGACGAGTCCTACAAGGAGCTGTTCGGGGCCGACAGTGTTGCGCTGCTCGAACTCCAGCAGCCGCTGACGCTCCGCGGTCGCATCCTGCTCGCCCTTCTCGGTCTCAGGCCGACGCTCAAGCATGTCCTTGAAAGACTGGGTCTCCTCGATTTCGCCCGGCGCCTGCGGGGAAAGGCGCCCGCGAAAAGCTGAGCGGCTACCGAAGGAAATGACCCCGCAGAAACAATGGCTTGGTGAACACCAATTCGTCAGCTTAGCTTTGCTCCGGGCTTCGGTCGGCTGGCCGTGAGTCGCGCCTTGCAGAACGCCGAGCGGAAAGCGCGCCATGACATCGGACCGACCAAGAATTGCCGTCTATTTCGCAAGCCATGACGGGCACACCCGAAAGATCGTCGACCGCCTTGCCGAACACCTTGGCGCGCGCGGCGTTGGCGTGACCATTGCCGATCTGTCGACGGGCGCGCCACCGGTTATCGACGTGGAGGCCAACCTCGTCCTGCTCGCCGCCGCCATCCGCTACGGTGTCCATTTGCGCTGCGCGCGGCGCTTTCTCGCCCAGTTGCGAACCAAGGTTCCCGACACGCGCATCGCGGTGCTCTCGGTCAATCTGACGGCACGCAAGCCTGGGCGGCAGACGGCCGAAGGGAACGTCTATCTGCGCAAATGGCTGAAGCGGACAGGCCTTCGCCCTGCCCTTGCGGCGGCGGTCGCCGGCCGGCTCGATTACCCCGCCTATCGCTGGTTCGACCGGATGATGATCCAGGCGATCATGACCATCTCGGGTGGCCCCACCGACCCCGACACCGTCATCGACTACACCGACTGGGCCGCGGTCGAGGACCTGTCCGAAAAATTGGCGGCGCTCGTCATGTCCGCGTCGTAAAGACTTTTCTTACCATAACTTGCGATCCTGCCTTCGGAACGGAGCTTTTCCCGCATCGACGCCCCTCCCATGTGAGGGTCCCGGCGCGACGGGCTTTGTAACGGTAAGCGTTGAGTGAGTTTCGGCATGGCGACGTTGGCAGCGTATTCAAGCGGTTATGAGTCGATCTCTCTCAGATCGTCGATCCGTTTCGCAGGACTGCCGGCCGCCGCCGCCGTCGTCGCGGTGACCGCCGCTGCTGCCCTCTGGATTGGGCTCAGCCTCACCGCTGTCGGCACCGTCAGCGAAAGCCTGTCGGCGGCCCACCTGTCGATCTACGATTCCGGCCTGTCTGTCCGGCCGCTGCCGGCAACGCTGCCACCGACGAAAAAGCCGACCAAGTTCGAGAGGCTGCCGTCGATCGCCGAGCCGGCTTCCGGCACGCTTTCGGCCGATGCCATCCTGCTGTCCCGCCAGAACAAGGCGACTGCCGCCGTCGCCATGCACCTTGCCGAAGTCGCCGTCGGACTGAGGCAGCAACGCTATGAAGTCCGCTTCCTGTCAAACGCCTCGCCGGCCAGCCGCGCCGCCTTGGCCATCCGCCATGATCGCCTCGCCTCCCCGGACGCCGGGCCGCGCGCCCCGATGACCATCGCGGAAGCGCCACTCCCCGTGCCGCGTCCAGTTGCTCCGGCCAAACCGATCGAGGCTCTGGAGGCGCCGAAGGTCGCCGCCGTGGCCCCGGCGGCACCCGCCATCGCGCCAGCGCTGCCGGAGAAACAGGAAAAACCGGCCGTCGCCCTCGTCGCCCCACAACCCAGGGCGGAGGTCGCCGTCGTGGCGCCGTTCAGGCGGCCGGGCGTTGCGATCTATGACATCAGCGCCGGCATCGTCCACATGCCCAATGGCGAGAAACTCGAGGCCCATTCCGGCCTCGGCGCCTTTATGGACGACGTGCGTTACGTCCATGTCAGGATGCGTGGCCCCACACCGCCGGGAACCTACAAGCTCACCATGCGCGAAAGCCTGTTCCACGGCGTCGCTGCGATCCGCCTCACCCCCGTCGACGGCAAGAAGCCGTTCGGCCGGGACGGCCTGCTCGCCCATACCTACATGCTGCGCAAGCCCGGCGAGTCCAACGGCTGCGTTTCCTTCCGCGACTACGCGCGCTTCCTCGCCGCCTTCAAACGCGGCGAAGTCAAACAGATGGTCGTGGTGCCGCGCCTCGGTAGCAAAGCGGAGCCCAAGGTCGCCTCGCTCTTTTCGTGGTTCGGCGGCTGAATTTTCACGGCACAAAGACCGTGATCGCGCCGGGCCGGACGCTGAAGACGGCAGGGGTTTCGGTAACGATCTCGCCGTCGGCGTTGACCGGCATCGGCCGGCGGGTGCGGATCTCGAACTCGGCGCCGCTCATCGTCCGCACCTCGTCCCTGAGGCCATGCCGTCCCTGGCGAAAGGCCAGCGCCATGAACGGCAGCTTCCAGACATCCTCGAATTCGAGGGAGTAGAGATCGAGGCGGCCGTCATCGATCTCGGCCGTCTCCTCGACGATCATGCCACCACCGTAATGCCGACCATTGCCGACGGCGATCTGCAGCGAGCGAACGGCGATCTCTTCACCGTCGTCGGACCGGATCACCGCACCGAACCGTCTGGCCTCGATCAACACCTCTGTGGCGGTCAGCGCGTAGGCGAGGCGCCCCCAGCGACGCTTGGTCTCCCGGCTCAGCCGGTCGGCCAGGTTGGCGCTCATACCGAGGCTCGCCACATTGAAGAACGGCTTGCCGTTGACCTCGCCGACGTCGATCACCTTGGTTCGGCCGGCGGCGATCACCCGCGCCGCGCCGATCATGTCGAGCGGCAGGCCGAGGGTGCGGGCAAGGTCGTTGGCCGTGCCGCCCGGCAGGATGCCCAGCGGCAGATTGCTGTCGATCAATGCCGGCGCCGCTGCGTTGAGGCTGCCGTCGCCGCCAGCGATCACCACCAGATCGATCCTGTCGCGATGGCGCCGAATGGTCGTCGCAAGGGGCTCGCCCTCACGCCATGCCGGGCGCAGCACATTGATGCCGGCCTTGTGCAATTCGACAACGGCGGCGTCGACGCCAGCGCCGCCCGAGCGGCTATGGGGATTGGCAAGGACGAGGGCGTGTCGGTCCATTGGGCCTCAGACGAATAAGGTGCCGAGATAGGCAGCGATGTGGGCGCCGGCAAACAGCAGCGCGGCCGTCCAGAGGAGCGTCGCCAGCGTCAGAACGAGGCCGACCATCAGGGCGAGACCGTCGCGGACCATCAGCGACAAGCCGATCACCAGAAGGCTGGCCACCGGCCCGACGTTGCCGAAAGGAATCGGCAGCGCCAGCACGACCGCGAGCAGTAGCACGGGAATGCCCATCAACGTGCGGCTTGACCGGCCGGTCAACGACCGCCAGCGGCCTTGGCGCATGAAGGCCTCGAGCCGTTTCACCCAGGGCAGCACCCGCGTGATGACCGCCTTCACGCCATCGGCCGCTACGTGGCGATCAGCGAGAAAGCGCGGCAGCGCGAGGCGGCGGCGACCGAGCAGCATCTGACAGGCGACCAGCACCAGGCAACAGCCGGTTACCATGCCGAACGGTCCGGGAATGGGAATCATCGCCGGCAGGGCCAACGCAATCAGCGCCAAGCCGAAGCTGCTCTGTCCGAGGCTCTGCAGAAGATCGCCGAGCGCCACCCGTTCGCGGTCGGTGATGTCGGAGGCCATGCGATGAAGCACCGACGAGGCGTAACCGCGGGCTTCGCTGGCCGTCATGAATCCGATCTCCTTTTCCGGCAAACAGCGTGTCTGGCCGCGGCGGACGTTGTCTCTGCCATATTGGGATGCCGGTACGTAGATTCAATTACAATCGATGCAATGGCGTCCGTCGAGCGCCGCGCCATTGGTCGTCGCCGATGCCGCCTGCGGCCAAAAAGCTCACCGGGTTTCGAATGATACTTTGGGAGCGATTTTTGGGAAATGTTGCGAAATCAAACGGGCGGGAATTCTTCTAGTTATTTCCCCGAGCTTTCTTGACCGTCCGGTAAAGATAATAGCGAGGGCTCCTGGGCAAAGACCCACTTTCCCCGGCAT
>Ga0316604_10001018_pt1 | contig 27337 bp, 31 predicted proteins | sample OWC_soil_day20_C_FD_207650 | JGI IMG/M metagenome (GOLD analysis project Ga0316604, IMG submission 207650) | Wetland soil microbial communities from Old Woman Creek delta, Ohio, United States - OWC_soil_day20_CT | ecosystem: Environmental > Terrestrial > Soil > Wetlands | place: USA: Ohio... | reverse complement strand
CGTAAGGAATCTCAGGGAAATAATCATTTGAATGAATTTACTATGCTTAATTTAGTTGAATGGGGCCTGCCGGAGGAAAACCGGCATCGACGTCTGGCCGAACTAGCTAATATTGTGATGCAGGCAGCCGGTATTGCCAATTACCAGTTAGAGCCAACAACTTCGGTTGTATATGGTGATACGTTGGATGTTATGCATAACGATATTGAATTGGCCTCAGGTGCTATGGGGCCGCATTTCCTTGACGGTAAATGGGGTATTGCCAGTACCTGGGTAGGACTTGGTTTTGGCTTAGAGCGTTTAGCGATGGTTAAAGAAGGCGGCCAAAATGTGCGTAGTATGGGGAAAAGCCTGTCCTACCTGGATGGGGTGCGGCTAAATATTTGAGGGCGGCGCTTTGATGTTGTCGGCTAGGGAGGATGCATTGATATGAAACAACTAGATATTATTCTTGACAAAGCTGTCCAGCACGGCGCAATTACAACGCAAGATATGGTGTATTTATTGCAACTGACCCAGCCTGCAGATCGAGAACAGCTATACCGGGTTGCCAGACAGCGCCGTCAGAGTATTTTTGATAACAAAGTGTTCCTTTACGGCTTTGTTTATTTTTCTACTTATTGTCGTAATGACTGCACTTTTTGTTATTATCGCAAATCGAACAGTCACTGTCAGCGCTACCGCAAAACATCTCGCGAGATTGTGGATATTGCCAGTGCGCTGGGGCAGTCGGGCGTGCATTTGATTGATTTGACAATGGGCGAGGATCCGCAGTATTTGTCAAACAATCAGGTTGGCTACCAACAGTTGATTGAAGTAGTAAAAATGGTCAAACAAGCGACCAAGCTGCCGATTATGATCTCACCTGGTGTCGTTCCCCGCGAAGTATTGCGGCAGCTGCAGCAGGCTGGAGCTGAGTGGTATGCCTGCTATCAGGAGACTCATAATCGTGAGCTGTATAGTAGATTGCGGCTCAATCAAGAGTACGAGGAACGGTGGGGCATCAAGGTCTTTGCTAAAACACTAGGTATGTTGGTTGAAGAGGGACTGCTTGTTGGTGTTGGCGACAACGCGCAGGATGCAGCTCATTCTTTGCTGGAAATGAACAAGCTTGGTGCCGATCAGGTTCGGACTATGAGTTTTGTACCGCAGGCGGGAACGCCTTTGTATAATACAACGGCAGTGAATTCGATATATGAACTCAATGTTATTGCAGTTATGCGTTTGCTATTTCCCAATCGGTTAATACCGGCATCACTGGATGTAGAAGGTATTCAAGGATTGAAGCAGCGTCTGGAGGCTGGCGCCAATGTAATTACTTCAATTATTCCGCCAGATGCCGGTTTGGCCGGGGTATCGCAGAGTACACTGGATATTTCGGAAGGCTATCGGACTGTTATGGGAGTAACGCCTATTTTGCGAGAGTGTGGTTTAGAACCAGCTACGCAGCAAGAATACGCGCAGTGGCTTAACCAGCGGTTGGGATATGGCCTTAAGGAGGGCATTGTATGCGAGTAGCTGTATTAGGAGGAAAGCTGCAGGGAGTCGAGGCCTGTTATCTTGCTCACAAGGCTGGCTGGCAGGTAGCGCTTGTCGACAAAAATCCAGTAGCGCCAGCAGCTAAACTTGGTGATGATTTTTATTGTTTTGATCTTATGAATAACGATAAGTTGATTGATTTACTTAGAGAAGTGCAGTTTGTAGTACCAGCTTTGGAAGACAAGGCTGTGCTTGATAATATCTACCAATGTGCAAGACAGGTGGGTGTAAAGGTGGTCTATGATCAGCAGGCTTATGCGCTTTCTGCTTCTAAGCTTGCATCAGACAAATTATTTGCTAAATTAGACGTGCCTGCACCCAAGCCCTGGCCTTTATGTGAGTTTCCGGTTACGGTAAAACCATCAGGTGCCAGCGGCAGTGAAGATGTGTATTTGATCAGAAATCCTCAGGAATTGGCAGCACTGCGGCAACAATTAGGTGGTTTTGCAGGCTGGGTGGTGCAGGAGTTTTTAGAGGGGCCTTCTTTCTCCATTGAGGTTGCTGGCTGTAACGGAGAGTATCGCACATTTCAAGTCACCGAGTTAGCGATGGACGAAGTGTATGATTGCAAACGAGTTCTGGCACCAACAGTACTGTCTGCTGCTAAGGCGCAGGAGTTTTGTGAGATAGCATTAACACTTGCCAGACAGTTGCAACTAAACGGAATTATGGATGTGGAAGCCATCTACCACGACGGTCTGTTTAAAGTGCTGGAGATTGATGCCAGACTGCCTAGCCAGACGCTGACAGCAGTGTACAATTCGACGGGGATAAACGTATTGGAAGCGTTGTGGAATGGGTTCAATCCGCGTAACCAAAAGAATTTGGAAAGCGTAGCGCAAGGTGTGATCTACGAACATATCAAGGTAACCCCGGAACGGCTTGAAGTCTGTGGTGAACATATTATGGCTTCAGCTGGTCAGCTAACGTTATACCAGGACTTCTTTGGCGCTACAGAGGCATTATCTAACTATAGTCCTGATAAACAGGAATGGGTGGCAACCTTGATTATTGCGGCTGAGAATCGGCAGCAGGCCTGGGCGCAGCGTTGTCAGGTCATTACTACCATTATGAACCATAGCCGGGTGAACCGGTATCATGACGCGGAACCGCCTGTGCCTGGCAGGCAGGCGCTGTGTATCGACAAGGCTGTATAAGGAGTAACCACCGGAGGTGAGGTTTTGACAAGGTTGCGGGAAGAAGATATTTGTTATGTTGGTCAGCGCTTAGAGAATTATGATTTGCAGTTATTCCAGCGTACTGGGAAGGGATTGGCAGGTATTGCCGCCCATACTTTGGGAAAAGTTCCTGAGGACTTTGCCGCTGTGCGACAGGGTATTTCCGTAGGGATTGTTCCGATTGCCTATGGGCAGGGCATAATCAATGGATTTTCGGAAACAGTCCAAGATATTATTGAATTTTTAGGATTTTTTGCTTTTGTTACCGAATCACCCAATATTAGTGGTTTGGGCGAAGCCGTAAGTCGTGGGGCTAAAATCATTTTTCTGGCAGATGATGATAAATTTGTTGCGCTCAATATAGCCAGTGGTAAGGTCAGCGACAATGGTGAGGCCACCGGGCGGGGATATGCGGCGGCACTGGAACTGATGGCTGGTGGTTTACAAGGAGACAAGGTGCTGGTTATCGGTGCAGGTCCGGTGGGTAGCGGGGCGGCATTCTATCTGGCGCAGCAGGGGGCTCAAGTAGTAGTGCATGATCCAGATTCTGAAAAAATAAGCCAGCTAAAGCAACTTATACCGGGTATTCATGTAGCCCACAAACTGGACGCGGCATTAGTTGAGTGTAACTTAGCGCTTGAGGCTACCCCGGCTGAGAATACTATTACTCAACAATACATTACTGGTGCTACTCGTGTTGCCGCGCCGGGGATTCCGCTCGGTTTAAACCCAAAGTGCCGTGAACTGCTGGCTGAACATTTAGTTCACGATGTTTTAGAAATTGGAGTAGCGACTATGCTGTTTACGGCGTTAACAGCATAATGCCAAAAGGAGGGAGTAGCCATGGCCAAGAGTGGGGTTGCGCTTGTTAAAAATGATTCACCGGAAATGGCCAATAAAAAGAAAAAATACTATCGGAAGAATGTCGAATTTTTCAAGCTTATTGAGAAGATCAAGTTATGGCCATCGCGAACAGGTATGCTCCATGGCATTAAAACCATTAAGATTACCGGGGAGATTGCGGAAATTATTACCCATTGTGATGAAAAATTTATTGTTTGGAATTCGCGTAACAGCAGGGCAGCCAGGTGGTTGCGCAATAAATGGTGTGCCTGTGCCTGTAAAAAATGCAAGATACCGACGTGGAAGATTGAAAAGTACACAAGCACTATGATGACGCAAAAATGGGGCTCTAATCTTTAAACAAAGGTCATGATGTTATAGGTGCAATATTAATTTTTGGAGGATGAGATAATGAATGGCAAAGAACGAGTATTAAAGACCCTGAGTTTTGAACCTGTTGATAGAACACCGTGGGTTCCCTATGCTGGTGTCCAGACAGCCAATTTGATTGGCGTTGATGCCGAGACTTACTTAAAAGATGTCGATAATATTGTGAAAGGTATCATGAAGGCCTATGAATTGTACCAGCCAGATGGGTTGCCAATTGTATTTGATGTGCAAATGGAGGCTGAAGCCTTAGGGTGTAAACTGAAATGGTCAAAAGATAATCCGCCAGCCGTAGATGTCCATGTGTTGGAACATAAGGAGTTGTCTGAACTAACATTACCTACCGAGCAAGATGGTCGTTATCCGATCGCGCTAGAGGCCTCGCGCCGCCTGGTAGCTGAACTTGGTGATAAGGTTGCACTCTATGCACTTATTTGTGGACCATTTACGTTGGCATTGCATTTAAAGGGAACTGACCTTTTTTCCGATATGATCAAGCGGCATGAAAAGGTCGATGAGGTAATGCAGTTTTGTACTACTGTATGTAAAGACCTATCTCGGATGTATGCTGCAACTGGTGTTGATATCATTGCCGTTGTTGATCCCATGACTTCGCAGATTGCGCCCAAGCAATTCGACCGTTTCGTCAAGCCTGCTACTATCGAATTAAACCGCTATGTAAAATCGCTGGGACTTAAGGTAACAAGTTTCTGTTGTGGTAATGCTACCAAGAATATTGAACTTATGTGTCAAACCGAGACAGATGGCATTGCTTTTGACGAAAACGTCAGTATGACCTACGCGAAAGAGATTGCTACTAAGTATAAAGTATCATATGGCGGTAATCTACCCTTAACGACAGTAATGATGTTTGGCTCGCCACTGGAAAACGTAGAGGAAGCGCGTAAAGAAATAGAACTTGGTCAGGGCGTTGGCTATATTCTCTCTCCGGGTTGTGACATCCCGTTTGATACGCCGATAAACAACTTGGTGGCTATCTCAAACTTTGTAAATGGCAAGCCCTCTTCATTGGAGTTGTTGGAATCAGAGCAACAGTTCCATGAAGAAGACGAAGCCGTATTTGAAGATGTTGAAATCAAGCCAGGACAGGTGTTTATCGAGATTGTAACCCTCGATTCGGAAGGCTGTCCGCCGTGTCAGTATATGTGCGAATCAGTGAAGAAGGTACTGCCTCGTTATGAAGGTCGACTGACTTGGCGCGAATCGCTTGTAAAAACTCGGGCAGGTATCAAACGTATGGCTACCTTGGGAGTTAAGAATTTACCTGCAATGCTGATTAATAATGAAGTGGTTTTTGATAATATTATTCCATCAGATAATGAATTGATTGAAGCTATTGAAAAACGGATTGGCTAATTATTGGATAGTTTCTACAATGGCCTAGAGCTTGCTCTAGGCCATTGTGTTAAAAACGCAATATAATTGGAGGTGCAGCTATGAACAGGAAACCAATAAAACTTTATTTACTTACTGGCTTTTTAGGGGCAGGCAAGACCACTTTTTTAAAACGGATTATTGACAGGCTTGCTAACAATAAAATTGGTATTTTGATGAACGAATTTGGCAAAATTAGTGTTGACGGTGTTTTGCTCCAACAAAACGGGGTTGACATTGTGGAGATTAATAATGGATCTGTGTTTTGCAGCTGTTTGAAAGGGGCTTTTATTGATGCCTTAATTGCCTATTCAGAACTGCCAATAGAGTACTTATTTGTCGAAGCATCAGGTATGGCTGATCCGTCAAGTATTGAGCACATACTCAATTCCATTATTGGTAAAGTAAAGGGGAAAAAGTATGACTATCAGGGAGCCATCTGCGTGGTGGATGCTCTAAATTTTTTAGATCAGGTTGATGTATTGTTGCCGATTGAAAGACAAATTGCCGCAAGTAGTTTTATTATGCTCAACAAAGTTGACTTGATAGATAACCAAGTTTTGTTTGAGGTAGAGCAAAAAATACGTAGTATTAATTCTGAGGCCGAACTCCTGAAAACTAAACATTGTGAGAGTGGTTTGGATTTTTTACAGCAAAAATTAAAGAATGTATCAGGTGCTGGCAGTGAGCAGTGTTGTAATACTCCTGCAAACAGACCTGTTGCGCATATTCTCAGTGTTGCAGGCAGCTTTGACAGAGAAAAATTTATGGTTTTTTTACAGTCTTTAGTGCCTTGGACGCTGCGAATAAAAGGTTTTTTTCTGCTAAACGATGGTTGGATGCAAGTTGATATGGTTGGTAGTCAAATAGATATTAAGCCAACAGATATAACTCGGACTGTATCAGAATTAGTTATTATTTCAGACCAAGGGTTGCCAGCCTTACAAGAGATTTACATGAATTGGGACAAGAGCTTTGAGGTAGAGATGTCCTTAAACTAAAGGAAGATGAAAATGACTTCAGAGGTACTAATTAGAAAAGCAGTATCTACCGATGCTGACGCCATGATTGAATTGCTTAGACTACTATTTGCTATTGAGACTGACTTTGTGTTTGACGGCGATAGGCAACGGTTAGGGTTAACTCGCTTACTGCAGACGGAAAATACCAGCTGTGTGCTGGTGGCTGAACGTGCACAGCATGTTGTGGGCATGTGCACGGCGCAGTTGCTGGTGTCCACAGCGGAAGGCGGCATAAAAGCACTAATTGAAGATGTAGTAGTTGCTGAAAGCTGCCGGAGACAGGGCGTGGGCACACAATTGCTAATGGCAATTGAACAGTGGGCCGCCCGTCAGGGGGCTAAACGCGTTGATTTGCTGGCCGATCAGCGTAACAACCGGGCGCTTGGTTTTTATCAACAGTTAGGCTGGTTGGAAACAGAGCTGGTCTGTCTGCAAAAAAAGTTATAGCACACATATGATAAGGGAAATTTATAAAGGTAAGATATGTAAGGAAGGAGAACATCTTTCTTTACATATTTTTTTTACGAGGTGGGGTGTTATGCCGAAATTTACAAGAAATTTATCCTCCAAGGTTGGCTTGCCGCCAGGTACATTGCTGCATGTCGGTGATATGCGCGCTGATAAGGCTTATATTAGTGTGGCGAATTATGATGGTGATGGTTTTACCGAAACAAAGGATGTTCCACTAGGTGATTTGAAGAAGTTAACCGAGAGGCAGGGTGTTACCTGGATACAGGTGCAGGGGCTTACTGCTAAAGCTGTCGAGGGAATTGGCCAGCAGTTTACTATTCATCCGCTTGTATTGGAAGATATACTGCACACGAATCAGCGGCCTAAGGTGGCAGACTATGGAGATTATTTATGTGTAATTGTAAAGTCGTTGACAATAACAGCTGAAAGCGACGACTATGAGGCCGAACAGGTTAGTCTGATTCTGGGGCCAAACTATGTAATCTCCTTTGTGGAAAGTCTGGTCGGCGGCAAGGATGTATTAGCTAGTGTCTATGAGCGTGTCAGGGGCGGGCGGGGTAAAATTTGTCGATTGGGAGCCGATTATTTGTTTTATGCCTTGCTTGACAGTATTGTGGATCATTATTTTTTGGTGTTGGAACATTTGGGAGAAAAAATCGAGCTGCTGGAAAACCAGATTGCTAACCAGCCACGTCCCGAACTATTGCAGGAACTGCATGAGCTTAAGCATGACATGCTATTTTTGCGAAAATCGGTATGGCCTGTTAGAGAGCTGGTGAGTGTACTGGAGAGGGGAGAAACGTCTCATATCAAGGATTCGACGGTTGTTTATCTGCGCGATATATACGACCATGTGATTCAGGTCATCGAAACAGTGGAGATTTACCGGGATATGCTGTCAGGTATGCTTGATATTTATCTATCCAGTATCAGCAACCGTATGAGTGAGGTTATGAAAATGCTGACAATTATTTCAACTATTTTTATTCCACTTACCTTTATTGCCGGGGTCTATGGGATGAACTTTACGCATATGCCGGAACTGGAGTGGGAGTATGGTTATCCAATGATTGTATCCATTATGCTAGGTATAAGCCTGCTGATGGTACGCTACTTTCGCCAAAAAAAGTGGTTATAATGGGATAAAAGTCCTAGTCACTAGCAGCTGTTTGACCTAAGTCCTAAAAAAAGATAGGAGAATCTCCTCGCTAGTTTTTACGTTGGTTTGGGTTTAAAATTTAAGTACATAGAAATATAATAGTACTTAAATTTTAAACAATCGCACATGGCAGGAGGAACGATATGTTCAGACTTTCTAATAAAGGGCTTTGGATGATTGCTATAGTTTTAAGTTTGCTAACAACCGGTCTTGTGTATAGTTATCTAAAGAAAACAAGTGGTAATCTTCTCGCCAATACCGTAGCCGTGGTAGTAGCTAAGGTGGATATTGGTGCTAAGACCAGAATTACCGCCGATATGGTACAAGTGACAAAAGTTCCTGCTCCCTACCTGCAGCCAGGCGGTGTACAAGACGTAAAAGAGGTTATTAGCATGTTGTCTAAGGAACCGATTCTAGCTGGTGAGCAAATAACGGCACGGCGGCTACTTGGCGAAGGTAAGTCGGCGGGGTTTACCGGGTTGATTCCACCAGATAAACGGGCCATAACAATGGGGGTTAATGAAGTAACTGGTGTTGCCGGCTTTGTTAAAGCAGGCGATTATGTGGATGTGGTTGTCACCTTTGAAAAAAGTATAGTTGGCGACAATGTCAGCCAGCTGGCGTTACAGAATGTGTTGGTATTGGCTGCTAACCGGGAAACTGAGGGTGGAGCCATTGAGCCAACCAATACTACTTCCAAGGATAAAAAAGAGGTCATCAAAACAGCCTCTGTTACGCTGGCTGTAACGCCTGATGAAGCAGCGAAACTAACTCTGTCGGAGGACAAAGGCAAAGTGCGCTTGGTGCTTAGGCCATTCATGCAAAATGCTGGTGTCAGCACAGCCGGTCCGATTACACCTCAAGACATTGTCGGTATACATAACTCACCCGTTTCTCCTCAAGAACCTACAGAGAAGGCGCCGTCGCCCCCAACGACGGTTAAGCAAGGCGGTATTCAAATGATTAGGGGTACGAAAACCGAGGTCGTATCTGTTAATTAGCCGTCAAAGTGTCAGGAATAAAGGGCTAGCAGAAAGGCAGGAGTCTCGATGAACAAGTTGAAGTTATTTGTTGCTGTTGTTTTAGTAATTGCTAGTATCTTGGCCAATGGCATGATGGCAGCCGCCGAGGAGAAAATGACGGTAGCTGTTAACCAGTCCCGGGTCTTGAGCTTTAATGCCGTTGAAAAGGTAGCTGTTGCCAACCCTGAGATCGCCGACGTAGTTGTGGTGTCTGGGCTTGAGGTATTGCTTGTTGGCAAGGCTCCGGGATTAACAACTCTTCATATCTGGACCGGGGGAAGCCGCTATAGTTATCTGGTTGAAGTCGGGGCGGCGGATGTCACCATTGCCAATGACATTAAGAATATTTTGGGGCTGTCTGATATTACCGTGAGCAAAGTGAATAAGACGATTATTCTTGAGGGTACAGTCAATGATCAGTACCAGAAAAACCGAGCCGAAAAAGTGGCATCAGCGTATGCCGAGAAGGTAGTCAACCTTTTGGAAATAACCCATCCGGTACAGGTACGCATTGAGGCCAAAATTGTGGAGATTAACCGGGAATCGGCGAAAAGCTTAGGAATTAAATGGTCGGGGAACAATGCAGGAACATCAGGCAACTTTTCCTTTGGACAGTCTTCCATAAACTCCCTGGCGCCAAAGGTTTTTGGTAACTTAGGTACCTACAGCCCTATCAATGCTCAGCTTGACGCTCTTGTCAGTAATGGCGTGGCCAAGATATTGTCTCAGCCTAATATGATCACCTTGAGTGGTGATAAGGCCAATATAATGGTTGGCGGTCAAATCCCAGTGCCTATTGGCCTCAATGATGGACGGATTTCAATAGAGTGGAAGGATTATGGCATTAAACTGGATATCGAGCCTGAGGTAAATGCCGATAAACTTATACAAAGTAAGATAAAAGCAGAAGTTAGCACCCTTGACTGGGCGGACTAACATAAAATTGAACTTGGTTTAGGCATGAAAATTCCAACGGTAAAACTGCGCAAGGCTGAAACTGCCATTGCCATGTCTTCTGGACAAACGATGGCTATTGGTGGGCTGATTTCCAATGAGGTTACCAAAGATGTCTATAAGCTGCCGCTCTTGGGTGATATTCCGATTCTTGGTAATCTATTTAAGAGTACCTCATTTAGCCGGGGTGAGACGGAAGTAATCATATTTATTACGCCGACTATTGTGAATCCTGACGAGTACATCCCGGCACAAACTACGGAAATGAAAGAGTTTACTAAAGAAAACCCATTTAGGGGGTAAGCTTGATGAGTGAAAAGATAACGGTTTTTATTGCTGACGATATTGCGACTACAAGGGAAAATATTTGCAAACTGCTAGAGTTTGAGTCTGACCTGGTGGTTGTTGGTCAGGCCGAATCTGGTGCTGAGGCTGTGGAAAAGGTAAAGATAGTACAGCCTGATGTTATTCTCATGGACATTAATATGCCAGGTATGGATGGCATAACAGCTACTGAACAAATTGCCGCTGAAGTACCTAATGCCTGCATCCTCATCATGAGTGTGCAGGGTGAACAGGAATATCTGCGACGGTCCATGGTGGCTGGGGCCAAAGACTATCTGGTTAAGCCCTTTAGTGGTGATGAACTGATCCAGGCTATTAAGCAGGGAGTTATCAACGAAAAAAAACGCCGTAATGTACTTAAACTTGAGCCGAAACCAGAGCGACAGGGTAAAATCATCACAGTATTCAGCACCAAAGGCGGTATTGGCAAGACCACTATTTCGTCCAATCTGGCGGTAGCGTTGGCAGAAAAAACAGAAACCAATGTGGGGATCGTAGATGCTGATTTGCAGTTTGGTGATGTGGCATTATTTTTAAATCTTGTACCCTGTGCCACTATTGCTGATTTGGTGTGTGACATCGATAACCTGGATAATCATGTGTTAGCAGGCTATCTGACGCAGTATAGCGACAATGTCAAGCTATTGCCGGCGCCGATACGCCCCGAACAGGCAGAAACAGTGACAGGCAGTCACTTGTCGGCTATCCTTAAGACCATGCGCTCTAATTTCAAATATACGATAATTGATACGGCCCCTACTTTTTCTGATAGTATGCTTGCTGTGCTTGATGCCTCAGATATTGTTTTGGTAGTGGCTGCGATGGACTTACCCACAATTAAAAATGTCAAGCTGTGTTTAGAAATTATGGAGTCACTGAACTATGGACAAGATAAAGTCAAGGTGGTGCTAAACAGAGCTGATACGAATGCCGATATTAGCATTGACGAAGTGGAAGCCAGTTTGCATTATAAGTTTTCGGCATTAATTCCCAGTGATGGCAAAGTGGTGGTTTCTTCGGTGAATAGAGGTGTCCCTTTTGTTGTTAGTCATCCCGGAACACCAGTAGCGCAGAGCCTCTTTGAATTAGCCCAATTGGTTGCTGGCGGTGACTGGCAAAGGAAAGGGCAAGAACGGCAGGCAACAGGGGTTGTTGGGCGCTTTAAACGCCTATTTGGCTAGAGAGGGGATAGAGACATGTTGCTTATAATCGGGTTTGTACTGTTTCTTAACCTACTGGTTATTAGTCTGATTATTTTTCGTTGGCAGAGACGTAGTAAGGTGGCTATCGACCAACGAATGACACAATATCTTGCGCCAGCTACGCTGATAAAATCGCCTGAAGATAAGGCCGCCACCACACGCCAGCTTAGCGGCTGGCGGGCAATTATCAGATGGTTGGGGCAGCCGCTTGCGTCAGCTGACGGCTCCTGGACAAGGCGAATGGAACATCAGCTTGTTCAGGCGGGAGTGCCGTTAAAGAGCCAGGAGTTCTTAGTTATCTGCTTGGGAACCGCAGTAGCCAGTGCCTTGCTGCTTATGTTGCAGGGTGGTTTGCTGGGTATGGTGTTTGGTGGTATTTGCGGCTATGGCCTGCCCTTCCTGTTTATAAAAATAAAAATTAAACGGAGGGCCAAAGTCTTTAACGATCAGCTAGGTGATACACTAACGCTGATTGCCAATGCACTTCGGACAGGTTATAGTTTTATGCAGGCCATTGAGATGGTAGCCCGTGAGATGCTGCCGCCAATTTCGGTTGAGTTCGGCCGGACCCTGAAGGAAATGAATCTAGGTGTACCTACGGAAGAAGCAATGACCAATATGGCTAAGAGGGTGAATAGTGATGACCTTGATTTAGTTATTACCGCAGTATTAATTCAGCGGCAAGTAGGTGGAAATTTGGCGGAAGTGCTTGATAGTATTGCCGGTACTATCCGCGAGCGGATACGTATTAAAGGGGAGATTAAGACGCTGACAGCTCAGGGACGGATGTCGGGGGTCATTGTTAGCTTGCTGCCGGTAGCCTTGCTGCTGGCGCTTAAGATGATTAATCCCGAATATATTGACCTGTTGTTTACTCATCCGACTGGTCAAGTCATGCTAGGGGTAGCCGTTTTAGGACAGGTGCTGGGAATGGTGACCATTCAAAAAATTGTTAATATTGATATTTAATAAACAGAGGGGGATATTTCCACCCTCTGTTGGTATATAATTTTAGCAGGATATGTTGTTATTATGGCGAACTTTGCTTTATAGTAGTTGAAGAGCAAGAGTGGTGAATGAATGAAAAACCTTGATGTGAAAGTTCTTGACAAGATTGTCAAAACGACTATTGCAACCGTAGAAAAAAGTAAAACACAAATATTTGATATATATGAAGCGGCAAAACTTGAAATGGAGAAGGTCAGGCGGGATGTTGAGCGCATAAAATCGGAAACTGCAGATGCTATTTTTAAAGTAGATGAGTTTGAGAAAAAAGAACGTCGTTCTCGTCTCCGATTGATGGAGGTTAGCCGCAATTTCCGGAAATATGCGGAGGCGGATATCAAAGCGGCTTATGAGGATACCAGTAATGTTCAGCTTGAGCTGGCTATGGCTAAATTGCAAGAGCAAAATTTGCGTCGTCAGCGCGACGACTTAGAACTGCGGCTTAAAGCACTGAAAAATACAGTAGAAAAGGCCGAAAGTTTGGTTTCTCAGGTTGGTGCCGTTTTGGGATATTTGGGAAATCAGATGGGGTCGGTTGTGACCCAGATTGAGACGCTCCAAGCCAGTCAGATTTTTGGGGCCAAAATTATCCGAGCCCAGGAGGAAGAAAGGCGGCGGGTGGCCCGGGAAATTCATGATGGCCCAGCTCAGGCTATGGCCAATATCGTTTTTCGGGCAGAAGTATGCGAACGTCTGGTAGATGTGGATCTTGGCAGGGCTAAAAATGAGCTTAAGGATCTACGCGAGCAAGTTCGTGTGGCTTTGCGGGAGACCCGGACTATTATTTTTGACCTTAGACCCATGACACTTGATGATTTAGGATTAGTGCCAACCATCAGGCGGGTACTGGAAACAATAAAAGAGCGTTGCAGTATTTTTTCCGAAGTTAAGGTACTGGGTGAGGAGAAACGTTTGGATACCCATGTTGAGATTGGTCTGTTTCGCATTATCCAGGAGGCCCTCAACAATGTTGAAAAACATTCTAAAGCTACTAATGTTTGGGTACGTATTGACTTTCGTCCAAGTGTGGTTTCGGCAGTGGTTGAAGATGACGGGCAGGGATTTGACACGGCCAGTGCCAGCGGCAATGAGAGTTTTGGTCTGATGGGGATGCGGGAGCGGATTAATCTATTGGGTGGCGAACTTACAATAAAATCGGAGATAAGTAAAGGCACACTGGTTTTTGTTACAGTACCACTTAAGGAATAGGAGTGACAGCCCGTACTAGGACTTTTCGCCTTTATCGCGGGACTCAGCACCTACCGGCAGCTAGGCCAGAATAAGCCTTGATACCTAATACAATTGAGACTAACGGACGATGTTACCATACCTTCTTGCTGGTATAATGAAAGCATAACCAGACGAGATTACTTTAGTAAAATAAATAAAAAAGTAGGAGGTATGGAAGATGTTGAGAATGTATTGGGAAATGTTTGCGGCCCGTTACTTGAACGAGAAAGGTCAAGGTATGGTAGAGTATGGACTTATTCTGGCGTTGGTAGCTGTAGGATGTATACTGGCCTTTACTAATCTGGGCACCGCGATTGGTGGTAAGCTTACTGACGCTACTACTGAACTCAACAAATAAACATTGTTTAACCAATAGCTAACAAGCCGAATTTATAACTATAGCAAATACAGAATATTCCCTAGCGGTTCATTAACCTCCTGACTTCCTTGGTCGGAGGTTAATTCTTTACATTTGTCAGGGGTGATGATATGAATACTGTCAGTCATCTTAAACAAAACCGTGGTCAGGCCCTAGTCGAGACCGCCATCGTTTTACCGGTTATTGTGCTAATTCTATTTGCCATCTTAGAGTTTGGAATGGTAATGAATCAGTATCTGGTACTGACGGCAGCCGCCAGGGAAGGTGCGCGAACGGCTGCGGTAAGTGATGATGCCGCAGCACGAGTTGCCGTCGATGAGGCTGTTGCCAGCATTAGTAATAATGGTCTGCAAGTCAACATTGTCTATCCGGGCGGCAAGCGCGAGCAAGGCAAATCAGTCACGGTGACAGTCAGTAAACCGATTGAAGTAACGACACCTGTGATTAAGGATATCATTACTAGTGCTTTTGCTCCGGACGCTCCGGTACTTACCGGGCGGTCGGTGATGCGGGTGGAGCTGCCATGAAGACATTTGTTTCTAATCAAAAAGGTTCGATAACAGTATTGACTGTTTTGGCGATCACCGTCCTGCTTGCTTTTACCGCCCTTGTTGTAGATGTTGGGTTTTTATATGTAAATAAGGCTGAACTTGTTAATTTAGCTGACGCTGCGGCTTTAGCCGGGGTCCAGGATCTACCGGGTGATACTGCTCAGGCCGAGGTCAGTGGCTGGGAATACGCCGCCCAAAATGGTCGATCCAGCGATCTGGTCGAGGTCACGGTTCCTACAAACAAGGTGGTTGCTGTTACCGCAAAACGGACAGTTAACATGACCTTTGCCAAAGTAATTGGTCTGAACTCAGTCGATGTCCAGGCCAAAGCTGCAGCCGTTTTAAGACCAATCAGTAGTGTTATTGGTGTGGTGCCATTCGGGGTAGTTTGGCAGGAGTTTGTTTACGGCACGACTTATGCTCTGAAAGTCGGTGCTGGTGATGGCTCCGCCGGCAACTATGATGCTTTGGCTTTGGGTAGTACCGGTTCGCGTACTTATACCGATAATATTAAATTAGGCTATGATGCCAAGCTGTCAATAGGTCAATGGGTATCAACCGAAACGGGTAATATGTCAGGTGGTACCAGTGAAGGCGTCAACTACCGCATAGGTCTTGATCCATATGCCACCTTTAATACGGTAGAGACAGACTCGCCACGGATAGTAATTGTGCCATTGATTGAATCAATTACCAACGATACAGGCCGGCATGATGTTAAGATTGTTGGCTTTGCCGGCTTTTTTCTGGAGGGAGTAGCTGGATCAGGAAATGAAAACCTTGTAAGCGGCAAGTTCATGCAGACTGTATTCGCCGGTGAAACGTCTGGCACTGCAACCGATTACGGCGTGTATAGTGCGGCACTTGTTCCTTATGAGTCAGTAGCGGCCAATTAGCGGCGCAAGAACAAGGCGCCAGTTGACAGGGCAACTACGGTTCATGGCTCATACTGTTATCGAATTACGCTATCAGCCATAAGGCAAGGAGGAACAATATGTCGCTGTTAAAACGATTGGAAGAAGCTCAGATAAAGCAGGAGCTGCCATCCAAAGGCGTGGAAAAGCCCAAAATGGCAGCACCACTCAAAATCGATCCATATCAAAGCCTTAAAGGCAAGATTCACAAAAAAATAGTTGAGGAAATGAGTCAAGAAGAAAGTAAGGTTCTTGTTGATAAAAATGCTGATCGCAACATGCTTGAAGAGGTGGTCGCCCGTATTGCTACTGTTGCGATGGATGAAGAAACAGTACCGGTACCCAGAAGCGAGCGCTCGCGGATTATTGCTGTAATTGTCGATGAGGTGTTAGGTTATGGGCCGATTGATCCGCTGCTAAAAGATGATACAATCTCGGAAGTCATGGTCAATAGTCCTACCCAAGTTTATGTTGAGCGCAAAGGAAAACTAGTGCTTAGCGATGTGCGGTTTCGCGATGACGTCCATGTTATGCATATTATCGAAAAAATTGTGGCGCCAATCGGCCGGCGTATTGATGAGAGTTCACCAATGGTGGATGCCCGACTGCCAGATGGCTCGCGGGTTAACGCCATCATTCCGCCACTAGCATTAAAGGGGCCATGTCTTACTATCCGCAAGTTTGCTAAAAACCCGTTGATGATTGCTGATCTCATCAAATTCGGTACACTGAACCAGGAAATGGCTGAGTTTATGCGGGCGTGTGTTGAGGGTAAACTTAACATTGTGGTGTCAGGCGGTACTGGCTCAGGTAAGACAACTACCTTGAACATTCTCTCGTCCTTTATTCCCCATGATGAGCGGATTGTTACAATTGAGGACGCAGCCGAATTGCAGCTGCGACAGGAACATGTCGTTACCTTGGAAACGCGGCCTGCCAATGTCGAAGGAAAAGGTGCCATTACCATGCGCGATCTTGTCCGCAACAGTCTCAGGATGCGTCCTGACCGTATTGTTGTTGGCGAAGTCCGGAGTGGAGAAGCGCTTGATATGTTGCAAGCTATGAATACTGGTCATGACGGTTCATTAACTACCGGTCATGCTAACTCGCCGCGTGATATGCTTAGCCGACTGGAAACTATGGTGCTTATGGCCGGTATGGATTTGCCGGTCAGAGCCATCAGAGAACAGATTGCGTCAGCCGTAGACCTTGTTCTGCAACAGTCGCGTCTGCAGGACGGCAGTAGACGGGTTACTCATTTGACCGAAGTACAAGGCATGGAGGGAGATGTCATTACACTCCAGGATATCTTTGTATTTGGACAAACAGGCCGGGATGAGAATGGGAAAATTACCGGTCAGTTCAAGCCAACAGGAATTCGGCCTAAATTCTTAGAAAAACTAGCGGCGAACGGCATCCAGTTGCCGAATGAGACCTTCTGGCCCAAGTAAGGAAGCGGCACTAATGAAGTTTACAGGTGCAGGCTGATGGTGTAGCGTAAGATGGTACCCATTGTATAAAGGAGGAACAACTGATGCTTATTGCAATCATAGCATTAACCTTCATAACGGCATTTGTATTCCTATACCTGATAATTCACACCTTTATACCGACTACCGGCCCGGTTGAGCTGCGACTTAAAGCGCTGGACAACATGACGTCAGGACGAACTGACATTGATGACGAACTGGCAAAACCATTTAGGCAGCGTATCCTGGCCCCGCTAAGCGGTGATATGGCAACAGTCCTGACTAAGCTTACGCCCAAAGCAGTGCGCGCCAATATTGAGCAAAAACTGATTAGGGCGGGTGGTTTTGCTAAACTGACCAATGATGAGTTTCTCCTGGTGATGGGCTTTTTGGCTTTGGCGTTGCCTGTCATTGGCGGTACACTGGGAGTGCTGGCTGGCGCAGCTAGCAGCAAAGTAATTGGCCTTGCGCTCCTGGCTTTCTTAGTCAGTCAATTACTGCCGTTTATTCTTTTAAACCATAAAATTGCCATACGCAAAGTAAGCATTCAAAAAGATTTGCCAGATGTGTTAGACCTCTTAACAGTTAGTGTGGAAGCGGGGTTAGGGTTTGACGGGGCGCTGGCCAAACTGGCGGAAAAAATGAAAGGTGCACTTGTGGATGAGTTCAACCGCGTATTGCAGGAAATACGTATGGGTATAGCCAGACGCGAGGCACTGGTCGCTATGGGTACACGCTGTGAAGTGCCTGATCTCTCGTTGTTTACCACTTCATTAGTGCAAGCCGACCAGTTAGGGGTTAGCATTGGCAGTGTACTCAGAGTACAGTCAGCATCGATGCGGCAAAAACGTCGCCAGCGGGCCGAGGAGAAAGCAATGAAGGCACCTGTTAAAATGCTGTTGCCGCTGGTGCTGTTTATTTTTCCTTCTTTATTTGTGGTTCTCTTAGGACCAGCTGTTATTCAGATGTTAAATAGTTTGCTAAAGTGAGCCTGCTGATACTACTATCCATCTAAAATGAATAGCTATACTGAGTTTTGGCAATGAATTCAAATTATAAGTACCATAAAAATCCTGCAAAGTAGTATAACTTTGCAGGATTAAAGTGATTTGCATACTAGCGATTATACCGACTATTCTAATAATGGAGCCCGTTTGAGATATAAGGAGCTGACATGATGAAGAATCAAATCATTCAAGTACTTGATCACCTGCAAGATGTCTTATTTACCCTTAGCGATTCAATCGGTCACAATCCTGAGTTAGGCATGCGGGAATTTCAATCTGCCGCCAAGCTCACCGGATTGTTACGAAAACATGGTTTTACGATTGAAATGAATATTTGTGGTTATGAAACAGCATTTAGGGCTGTCTATGATTCGGGAAAAACCGGTCCGACGATTGCTTTTCTTGCCGAATATGATGCCCTGCCGGAGATTGGTCATGGCTGCGGTCATAATATGATTGGGGTCATGGCGGCTGGTGCCGGCATTGGCTTAAGTAAGGTTCTTGCTGATATTGGTGGCCGCGTAACTGTCTTGGGAACACCTGCAGAGGAAACTATGGGTGCTAAAGTGGCCATGGCTCGTGATGGGATTTTGGCTGAGATGGATGCGGCGATACTAGTTCATCCTCACAATAAAACCCATGCCAGCGGTGTATCGCTGGCGATGGATTCTCTGCAGTTTGAGTTTAAAGGCCAGACTAGCCATGCCGCATCTGCTCCGGAAAAAGGAATCAACGCCTTAGATGCCGTTATTCAGACTTTTAATGCTACTAATGCGCTGCGCCAGCATGTTACATCCGATATACGGATTCACGGGATTATTACCAAGGGCGGGGTAGCAGCCAATGTTGTGCCAGACCATGCTGTTGCCCAATTTTGTGTGCGGGCGAGAAACCGCAAGGCCCTGGATGAAGTCGTAAAGAAGGTAAAAAATTGTGCGCAGGCAGCAGCGCTGGCAACTGGTGCACAATTAATCATCAGCAACTATGAGCTTTCCTATGAGGATATGAATACCAATCAGAAATTGTCAGCAGCTTTTGGCTCCAATCTGCTGGCAGTAGGAGAAACCAATATTAATCCGCCGCCAGAGACCTTTGGTTCTATTGATATGGGCAATGTGAGTTATGTTGTACCGGCAATTCACCCTTATATTGGTATTGGCGATGAAACATTAGTAGGCCATACTGCAGAAATGGCGGCAGCTACTTTTACGCCCACCGCGCATCAGGCTCTATTGCGCGCAGCTAAAGCCATGGCGTTAACTGGTTATGACTTAATTACTAAGGCCGGCTTGCTGGCAGAGATCAAAAAGGAATTTTGCCAGAGTCTAATTCACTAATGCTAGTTTGTTAGTTCTCGATATAGGAACAGCAGTAGTCCGTTACTAGTAGTACTTTAAGTTTGAACCGTGATTCAGCCGGAACCTGGAAGCTGTCTCCGGCTTTATAAGTAAGCCAGTCGCTCTGTCCGGGTAACAATACGATCATTTTACCTGCTAAAATTTCCATAATCTCAGCTGCCGCTGTACCAAATTCATATTCGCCTGGGAGCATGATGCCTAGCGTCTTTTTGCTGCCATCTGCAAAAATCACTGTGCGGCTGGTTACTTTTCCTTCGAAATATACATTGGCTTTTTTAACAATAGCTACCTTTTCAAATTGTTCCATAATGGCGAAGCCTCCTGATAAAAAATTTACAATTGTTATTATAGTGTATTCAACATGTTTAGTAAAATAGAAAACGTTGTCGATGAGAAAATGTAGTGAATATTTGGGAACACTATAAAAAAGAAATTTGTGAGAGGAATCGTCATGTACTGTGATTTTTGTGGAAAGCAACTTGCTAGTAATGTGAAGTACTGCCGGCATTGCGGTCGAATGTTAAGAAATAGCTTGGATGATACTATGCCAGTGCCGGTTATCAGTGAAGGCATGTTAACTAGTAGGTGCCAGGAGTCAAGTCCCATACTGTGGTCTAATCTACTTCCCAAAAAGAAGAAAATTGATAGAACTCAGCTTTTGAGAAAAATGTATGGGGTAGTTTCTCTTGCTACGTTTGTCACAATGCTATATGTCTTAGCAACGTTTGAAACAATTAAACAATACCAGATACTAACAATAATAGTAGGCAGTCTATTGGCAATTTACACTTGGCGAAAAGGCAAGATTAGATTAAATAAGTTAGTTCTCCATAAATAAATGACACATATCCATATAAATATAATGTAAAATATTAAAAAGTTGCAGGACTTTTATATTTGTGTAAGGAATTTTTAGCTGAAAAGCTACATGGGAATATTTCTCTGAAAATTTTGGGGAGAGCGGATAAGAATAGTCGGGGGCACTATGCGAATTATTAATGTAACTAAGCGTCAGGTATTAGGTGATAATATCAAGGTAGCTGCTACCTTCTTTTCGCGGTTGGTCGGACTGTTGGCTACAGCTAGCTTGCCAAATGGTGCGGGTCTTATGATCAAACCGTGCAGCAGCGTCCATACCCTGGGTATGCGATATCCTATTGATGTGATATTTGTCGATGATTCTGATAGGGTCGTTAAGGTTGTGGTTGGTTTAAAACCTAGCCGCCTGGCGAATCAGTGGGGGGCAAACTATGTCATTGAGTTGCCGGCAGGAACAATTGCGGCTACCTATACCCAAAAGGGCGATCGATTGGAACTCATTTAGAAGCTTGTACCATATAAAGCTGTGTGCTAAAATATTTACAACCTGCAAGAGTATAATAGCGGCAGGAAGGTAAAGGCGGTGGCGGCGTGCTTGATCAGACAGAAGTACCATTATTGAAAGCGATGAACACCTATATAGACGACGGAACAATTCCCTTTCATACCCCTGGACATAAAATGGGCAAGGGGATGCACCCTCTCTTTAACGAGGTAGTGCAGCAGAGAGGGTTGAAACTAGATTTGGCCAATATGGCTGAGCTGGATGATTTGCATGAGCCGCATGGACCGATTAGGGCGGCACAGGATTTAGCCGCTGCACTGTATGGGGCTGATTATAGCTATTTTATGGTAAATGGGACAACTGGCGGTATCTATGCCATGATTCTTACCATTGCGGGGCCAGGCGATAAGATTATTATACCGCGTAATGCTCACCGCTCTATTATTGGGGGCATTATTTTGAGTGGAGCCATTCCGGTATTTATGCAACCAGAGGTAGATACTGAGTTGGGACTAACGATGGGGGTTACACCAGAGACGGTTTCGGAGGCTCTCAGACAGCATCCTGATGCCAAAGGGGTACTGATCATTAATCCCACATACTATGGTGTAGCCACCGACCTGAAAAAAATTGTGGATATTGTCCATGCCTACGCTATTCCGGTTGTTGTTGATGAGGCCCATGGACCACATCTTAAATTTTCATCACGATTACCTATCCAGGCGCTAGATGCTGGTGCTGATATTGTGGCTCAAAGCTCGCACAAAATTATCGGGGCCATGACCCAGTGTTCTATCGTCCATTGCCGCCAGGGTCTTATCCGGGTGCCTCGCCTTAAAGCTATGTTGCAGTTGGTGCAGTCAACTAGCCCTAACTATATATTAATGGCTTCTTTAGATACTGCCCGCATGCAGATGGCGACAGAGGGGCGTGCCTTGATTGAACGCGCCGTTGATTTGGCTAACCAGGCTAGACAAGAAATAAATAAGATTCCGGGGCTGTACTGTTTTGGTAATGAAAAAGTAGGCAATCCGGGCGTTTATAGTATAGATCCAACAAAGGTGACAGTGACTGTCAAGGGCTTGGGGCTGACCGGCGCGGAAGCTGAGCGGATTTTGCGGCATACTTATAAAATTCAGGTAGAATTATCTGATGTATATAATGTTTTGTTTCTTATCACCTTAGGCGATAGTATGACTGAGGTGGCGGCGATGGTGGCGGCGTTAAAGGATATGGCAGTCACGCATAATGGTACGCGCGATTTTTCCGCGATCAATGAAATAACCCGGGGTGGCAAACATCCGGTAGCACCTGAGCAGGTTATATCGCCAAGAGAAGCTTTATTTGGCAATACCTGCATGGTGCCCTTTGATGATGCGGTTGGCAAGATTTGTGCCGAAATTGTTACTTTCTACCCGCCTGGTATTCCTATGCTCTGTCCGGGTGAGCGGATTACGCAAGAGATTCTTGATTATTGTCATACCTTGCAAAATGCTGGCTTGCATATTTCCGGTCCGGAAGATTATTTGCTTAACACGATAAAGGTAGTGGATTAAATGCATGGTAAATTAATAGTTATTGAAGGCACTGACGGCAGCGGTAAGGCCACTCAGTCCGGACAACTTGTCAATCGGCTTAAAGCTGAGGGCGTGAATGTGCGAAAGGTCGATTATCCCAATTATCAGAGTCAATCATCAGCACTGGTCAAGATGTATTTAAATGGTGAATTCGGTAATCGCCCGGAGGATGTTAATGCGTATGCGGCATCTGCTTTTTACGCGGTAGATCGGATTGCATCCTATAAAAAAGAGTGGGAAAAATTCTATCTAAGTGGTGGCATTATTATCGCCGATCGCTATACCACCTCGAATATGATTCATCAGGCGGCTAAAATTAGAGACCGGTTCGAGAAAGAAGCTTATCTTACGTGGCTGTGGGACTTTGAGTTCACAAAATGTGGTTTGCCGATACCGGATAAAGTTATCTTTTTGGCTATGCCGCCTGCTGTCAGCCAGGAGCTTATACGTGGGCGGGAAAACAAGACAGGCGGGACCAGAGATATCCATGAACAAAGCAGCGAGTATCTGTCATATTGCTTCACAAATGCCTGTGATATTGCTGATACCTATGATTGGCACAAAGTGGCTTGCATTCATAAGGGCCAGGTAAAGACAATTGAACAAATACATAGTGAAATCTATCCAATTGTCAATGAAATTATCGGCAGGGCATGATACAGGCTCTGCCTTTGATTTTTGGTGTATTTCTGGCAATTATTTGATTATTTTACGAAAAACATTTATAATTTAAAGGATAATAAGAATGTGGTCTGCCAGGTATTTTGGGGCAGGAGGGCAAAATCAAATGGGCATGAAAGTAAATACATTTGGGGTAAGCAATCAGTCAGTAGTGACTGATCGCGAGATACCGAACAAGGCCGAAAAATCAGGGGACTATTTCGCTGCAGATCTCTTAAAATCGCAGGAAACACAGTCAACGGAACGTCTGCAGACGCTCATGACCCAGATTGATGAAAGTGGACGCCGTTTATCGCAGATGCCAACTTATAGTGAGCTTAAGTCATACCGGGAGCTGGTTCGTAAGTTTATTGGTGAGGCTGTTTCGCGATCATACAGTCTCGAAGCCCGCGCTGGTTGGGATCGTCATGGTCGGCAGAAATTGTATACAACCATTAAAAAGGTTGACGAAAAACTAGCCGAAATGACAGAAGATGTGCGCGTCGGCCAAGAGCGACAATTATCCATCATGGCCAAACATGACGCAGTGCGGGGCATGCTGGTGGATTTGTTCACCTAATGATGATGAATTGGAATGAAGTAATCGGCCATCAGGATGCGGTGACCATGGTTAAAGCCATGTTGTCTACCGGAAAAATGCCACATGCTTTATTATTTGCCGGATCGGCGGGTATTGGTAAAAGCTTATTAGCTAAGCTGGTAGCTGCCGGCATTCTTTGTAGCAGTGATCGTGAAAAACCTTGTGGACATTGCCACTCTTGCGTGCTGTTTGGTCGTAGTGAGCATCCTGACTTTATTCAGGTTGCGCCTGACGGCGCGACTATCAAAATTGACCAGATTCGCCTACTTAAAAACGTTGCTGCGTTAACCCCGGCTATTGGTGCAGGGCGGGTTTGCCTGATAGAGGATGCTGAATTGATGACTGTTCAAGCTGCTAACAGTTTGCTCAAGTTGTTAGAAGAGCCGCCTCCTGGTCTTATTTTTATTCTTATTGCAGGAACCAGTAAACCGCTATTGTCGACAATATTATCTCGTTGCCGGAAGATTTCTTTTCACCCTTTGCCTGTCTCTATGCTGGAACAAGCGCTGGTACATAAAGGATATGAACAGGCTGCTGCGGCTATTGCCGCCCGTTTAAGCGGTGGCAGGATGGGAAAGGCACTTACCTTACTGGCGCCAGATGGTTTGGTATCCAGGGATATGGCGCTGCACTTGCTTGCTAGTATCGGGCAAGAGGGCATGAGTGTCGTTTGGGAGCAAGCGACCAAGCTTGCTGGTCTCGACACCAAGGATATAGTAACAGTGCTGGGATTTTTTCTGTATCTGTTGCGGGATTTACTAATTGTAGCAGGTCAGTATGGCGAGCAACTGCTATATAATATTGATCTTGTGCAGGAACTTGCTGGTTTGGTACCTGTTTGGCCTGAGTGCCGCTGCATGGCAGCTATAACTGCTGTTAAAAATACCATTCGTGCCATCGAGGGCAACGCCAACACTCGTTTAGCTCTTGAGGAGTTATTAATAAATCTGAAGGATTGGCCAGAAAAAGGAGAGTAACATGCTGACAGTAGTGGGTGTCCGCTTTAAAAAAGCGGGTAAAATATACTATTTTGACCCCGATGCCATTGAAATTTGTGAAGGCGATTATGTAATTGTTGAAACCGCAAGAGGACTGGAGTTTGGTGATGTCGTTATTGGGCCGCGGCAGGTGGAAGAAGAACAGGTTGTTGCTCCGTTAAAACCTGTATTGCGTAAGGCGACTGCTGAGGATGAAGAAAAAGTTAAAGACAATCGGAAAAAGGAAAAAGAAGCTTTTAAAATTTGCGAGCAAAAAATAGAGGCTCATAGTTTACCTATGAACCTAGTGGATGTGGAATATACTTTTGATGTCAATAAGATCATATTTTACTTTACTGCCGAAGGCCGGATTGATTTTCGCGAACTGGTAAAAGATTTAGCTAGTGTTTTCCGTACCCGGATTGAGCTTAGGCAAATTGGCGTACGAGATGAGGCTAAATTGATGAATGGGATTGGTTGTTGTGGCCGGTCGCTGTGTTGTGCTACCTTTTTGGGCGATTTTGAACCGGTGTCTATTCGGATGGCCAAAGAACAAAATTTGTCACTCAATCCAGCCAAGATTTCAGGGATTTGCGGCCGGTTGATGTGTTGTCTTAAATATGAAAATGACTGCTATAGCGGCTGTAGCTGCCCGAAAAAGGTTATGCCGCCGACGGTTGGTAAGGAAGTAATTACAATCGATGGCGAAGGCAAGGTTATATCGCTCAATCGGCAGAAACGGACAGCCACAGTTGGTTTAGCTGAAGGGAAAACCATGATTATTCCCTGGGACGAAGTGGTGGAAAAGGAATAATGGCACCTGCCAAAGTAGGTCTGAAACCCGGTGAACGGGTGGATGACCTGATTATTAACAACTTAAAGCTTATTCAACACCCGGAGGAATTTTGTTTTTCGCTTGATGCGGTTCTGTTGGCCCATTTTGCCAGTATGCGGCAAAACGGCGTAGTAGCAGACCTAGGCGCAGGTACCGGTGTTATCGGCTTATTATTACTAGCACGTGGAGCCGCGGCGGTTACTGGTATCGAGCTCAATCCGGTTATGGCGGACATGGCGAGCCGCAGTGCCAAGCTTAACGGGCTGGAGGACAGACTGCTGATTCTAAATGGTGACCTTCGTCTTGTTCAGGATTTGCTGCCAGGTGGTAACTTTGAATTGGTTGTTTCTAACCCTCCCTACCGCCCAGTCGGAGGTGGGTATATAAGCCCCAATGACCGGGTCGCTATGGCCAGGCATGAATTGACAGCCAGCTTACCTGACATTGTAGCTGCTGCGCGGCATCTTGTTAAATACCGCGGCCGGTTTGCGATGGTGCATTTGCCGGAACGACTGGCAGAGATTACGCTAACAATGTGCCAGGCCGGTATTGAGCCCAAACGGCTGCAGTTTGTTTATCCACGAGTGGACAAGAAGCCTAACATGGTGCTTATTGAGGGTGTACGGGGGGCAAAGCCGGGAATAGACGTATTGCCGCCTTTGCTTGTATATACTACTGATGGAAACTATTCTGAGGATATTATGAAGCTCTATGAGCAGGACAGGTGAACTTGAGTGACCGAAGCGGGCACGCTCTATTTATGTCCAACTCCCCTGGGAAATCTGGAGGACATGACCTTTCGGGCTGTACGGGTCTTGAAAGAGGCGGCTGCTATTGCGGCTGAGGATACCAGACACACACGTAATCTACTAAACCATTTTGACATTCATGCTCGACTTATTAGTTATCACGAACATAATAAAGCCGAGCGGGGGCCGGAGATTATTGACCAGTTGCTGCTCGGCGAGAGTATTGCGTTAGTCAGTGATGCAGGTATGCCTGGGATCTCTGATCCTGGTATGGACTTGGTTCGTTTAGCGATAGCTAACGATATACCTGTTGTACCGTTGCCTGGACCTAACGCGGCGCTGACGGCCTTGATTGCATCAGGGATGGACACCACGTTATTCACGTTTGTTGGGTTTTTACCAAAAACTACAAAACACCGTCGGCGACTGCTTGAGAAACTAGCTAACTATTCGCATACATTGGTGTTTTATGAAGCGCCACACCGGGTGCGGGCAACGCTGGAGGAATTGACAACTTCATTTGGTGATCGTCAAGCGGTAGCGGCCAGGGAACTTACTAAAAAATTTGAGGAATTTGTCCGCGGCAGTTTGTATACGCTAAGGCAACATTTTAGCGAAAATCAGCCGCGCGGGGAATTTACCCTTATTGTAGCGGGTAATTCTGACAATGAAGCGCAGAATCAGCCTGCCGCTGCATTGTCAATACCTGATATAGTGCAAGCTGTGCAAGTGTTAATCCAGCAGGGCGTAAATAAAAAGGACGCCATCCGTGAGGTGGCGTCGCAAAATGGTCTGCCGAAACGACAGGTATACCAAGCTGTTCTTACAGATCCATAGGTTCTCTAACAGCAAGGCTAGCTTTCGTAAAAACCGGATTAGACAGCTGCTTGTCCCATAGATTCGAGGCAATCTTTACAAACATTTTTACCTTTGAAGTTGGTTACGTCAGCTGCATTACCACAGAACACACAGGCTGGTTCATATTTGCGGAGAATGATGCGGTCGCTATCGACATAAATCTCGAGAGCATCTTTTTCTGCGATATCAAGAGTGCGGCGCAATTCGATAGGAATAACCACCCTACCTAGTTCGTCTACTTTACGTACAATGCCAGTTGATTTCATTTTCCTGTCTCCCTTCACTCTACAATTAATTTTCTAAGAAACATCGAATAACAATATTCG
>Ga0316604_10001017_pt1 | contig 27343 bp, 26 predicted proteins | sample OWC_soil_day20_C_FD_207650 | JGI IMG/M metagenome (GOLD analysis project Ga0316604, IMG submission 207650) | Wetland soil microbial communities from Old Woman Creek delta, Ohio, United States - OWC_soil_day20_CT | ecosystem: Environmental > Terrestrial > Soil > Wetlands | place: USA: Ohio... | reverse complement strand
TGAACATGAAGTCACTGCCATTCTGGTAAAACCCAAGGGCTACAGTGAAGCGATGCGCCTGTACCAGCAGTTTCAGCAGGAAAAGGGAGCCCAGATGATTTTTCCTGCTCAGGTTATTGTTCAGTTATTTAGTATTTTAGGGCAGGGGGAACAGATGCTAAGGAGCATCGCCTATGTCATTAATGTGATGGGATTAATGATTATGACCTTGTCTGTATATTGGTCAGCCCTTGGACGTACTCGGGACCGGGCTATATTACGGGCATTAGGAGCCAGTGCTAGGGATATTTTTACTGTCATTCTGGCTGAAAGTGCCCTGCTGACGATTATTGGCGTCGTGATTGGCATACTAACAGGACATGGAATCTATTTGGCATTGGTGAAGGTTATGGAAAGTAAAACAGCGATTGTACTGGCATCGGGAGTTACTCTTGAAGAAATATACATCATTATTGGCGGTACTTTATTTGGTATCCTGGCTGGACTGATTCCTGCAGTACTTACCTATAAGATGGATGTTGCAAAATATTTGTGATGCAAGTTTCATGCTAGTTAAGATTTTTTTTAGCAGTACTACAGGACTTTTCATTGCGGCCGCTGTAGGTGCCATTGGTGGTGATCCGGAAGGAAAGCTGTAGGTACTAGAACATCTGACAGCAGCGCAGGTTGAAGAGAGTAAGCAGATGATTGCCCAGGGACGGATTCAGATTACGATTGCGGATGTCCCTCAGATTTTGTATTCGGAAGCAAAGGTTGTACATGGAGAAGAATGGGTGACGATTTCTATTGCCGATAGCCACATACAAGTGATACGCATTGAAGAATGTGGCAAAGTAGTATTTCAAAAAGAACCTGAGGTTTGTAACGCTGATGATAAGGAAGATGAATATTCGATAGCTGGGGTAAGGCACGGGATATATTCGATTTTGCTACTCAAGTACCGTTAGAGATGATTGATTTTATCCGTGAAGCGGCTATCCTAAATAGTACCGACGGACAAATTTTGCAAATCATGCTGAATAAACAATAAAATACATCATAAAAAAGTATCAGCATAATTATGCTGATACTTTTTTTAGTTTGAATTTATAAGTTTATAGGTGATAAATTGTATAGTGTTATATAAAAACAATACTGAACCGCGAAGATCACGAAGAAATGCAATTCTTCGTATCTTCGCGTTTCAAAAGGTTTTATTTTTTAGACATGCTGGAGTTGAGTATCAAATGAGCTGTTGTCTTTAGGAGGATTAAATAGCTGGATACAAGGGATAATAATTTAGTCATCAATAAAATCTTTCGAATCCGTTCCTTTGGTTTCTAAATATCCTTTTCCCCAAGTACTTATGGATTCTAAGATTGGCTGAAGACTTCTTCCAAGATCAGTCAAAGAATATTCAACCTTGGGGGGAACTTCAGCAAAGACCTTGCGGGAAATCAGTCCATCTTGCTCCAGCTGCCGAAGTTGTTGAGTAAGCATTTTTTGACTGATTCCGTTTATTCCTTTCTGCAGGCAGCCAAAGCGTTGATGATCTGCAGTTAGTAAGTTTCGTATAATAAGGACTTTCCATTTATGTCCTATTAAGTTGATTGCTTCTTCGATAGGACAGACTTTAATATTCAAAGTGTCAGCCTCCAGTAAATTCAATAATACTTACCATCCCGTTTGTATTGAACGAAATAGTGCCTTATTGCAAAAAGTAACTTTCGCTCTTATTATAGTAACAAATGTACTTGCAGGCAATACGTAGTGCCAATTACATTATGGTTGAAAAAGAAAGGATGGCATTATGAGGATCAATAAAAAATATACAACGATAGTATTTGGATTTCTAATGGGAGGTTTCACATCATGTATTATTTCCGCTGTTTTAACACTTGCGAATCGTGGAACTGAAGATTTTCTCGTGCATTGGATAAAAGAATGGATGATTGCTCTTAGTTTAGCTGTTCCCATTGCAACATTTATTCCCCCGATTATTAAGCGAGGGATCGCACGAATTACGGAAGATTTCTAAAAGTATAATCGCAGTAAAACGATGATGAAAAATTTAGGAGGATTTGTAATGGAAAAAATAAATGTTAATTCGTTATTAGACTTTTCAAATGAAAAATCGGTGCGTAAAGCTCTTACCCATGAAGGCAGTAAGCTTGATACAGGACTTTTATTGTATGCCCCTGGGCAGAGTACGCCTGAGCATACCCATAAAGACATGGATGAGGTGTTTTATGTTGTAGAAGGTGAAGGCATACTCACGATTAATGGCAAAGAATTTACTCTCAAAGATAAGGATATCATCTTATCTCCGCGGGGAGAAGGGCATGGCTTTTTTAATAAAAGTACAGGTAATCTAGTGGTTCTGCAGGTTAAAATTTTTTAAATATAAGATAGCAAAGGATATAAGGTTTCGATCATATAGGAGGTAAAACGATGAGAAGTATTCGTGATATTCACAAACAGGTAACTCATGATGAAGCTATGGAGATGTTGGGACAAGGCGAATATGGAGTGCTTTCTACAATGGATAAAGATGGATACCCTTATGGATTGCCATTACATTATATCATTTTAGATGATGCTATTTATCTGCATTGTGACTTGGAAGGGCATATACTGGATAATCTTTCTTACAATGATAAAGTGTGCTTTACTGTTGTTGGATATACACAGGTGCTGCCTGGTTCCTTTACTGCGAACTATGAAAGTGTTATTGTTTTTGGAAAGGGGACTTTGGTAGAAGGATCTGAAAAAATCAATATGTTAAAGGGATTAGTGAGAAGATTTAGTCCTGAATATTATGATAAAGGGCTGAAAGTAATTGATGCTTTTAAAGATAAATGTTCGGTAATTCGTATTGATATAGAACATATTACGGGTAAGAAACGAAGATAATATAGAAAAGGGGCTGTCGCATTATAAAATGGAACCTATAGAATGGACACTAATAAAAAGAGTCTATTCCTATAGGTTCCATTTTACTATTTTTAGTGCGACAGCTCCTTTTTGTCTACGGTCTGAAACCACCCGTTAGACGGAGGGGCCTGATTCACGTTACATTTGTACTGAAAATATTGGTAGAGTCAGCGTTTTTATATACGTCTAGAATGTATTTGACAAAAGCTTTGACCGCCGGTCGTTCTAAAGCGCTGTTCTTATAGAGCAAAGACGTCTTTCGTACCAGATGTTCGCCATTTTTCCAAAGTACGGGACGAGTGAATAATGATCGGTGCTTACTCAAACCGATTTCCGGCATGATCGCCCATCCCAGTCCATGTAATACCATTTGAAGGCTGGTTTCCCTATTGTGTACTTGCATACAGGTGGGCGGGAAGGAAAAGCGTTCGCTCCACCAGGCATCCCGCTCTCTTATCATCACCGGATCTGCTTCATACCTAATCCAGGGGGAATAAGGTATTTCTTCATCGCTTATTGGTTGGGATGAGATGATACAAAGCGATTCTTCATGAAGAAGATGCTTTTTTTCTGACCACGAGGCGTCTCGGCGTGATATTGCCACTGTTACCTCATTTTTCTGTAATGCGGAAACTAGCAATGAACTTAATTCCGTTTTTAAATAGATTTCAACATCGGGGAAACGCTTCTTATAGCTGCTAAGTATTGGTGCTAGTTCATATTGGGCAAATGTATGGGAAACTCCAAGCTGTAAGGTGCCATGAATAGTAGATTCCATGTTTCTCACATACTCTTTTGTGTCGGCAAGTTTCGTTAACATATCCTCTGCATATTTTAAAATATACTCGCCTTGAGCAGTCAAGAAGGATCCTTCTGGAGAGCGGTTTAATATTTTGACTCCAAACTCAGCCTCTAGACATTTGATGCGATGTGTAAGTGAAGGTTGTGAGACGTACATACGTGCTGATGCTTTTGTGATACTGCGTTCTTCATACACCATCTTCAAAGCAATTAAGTCTTTCTCATTCATATCTTCTCCATCTCCGCTCATAAAAAAAAATTATGACATCTCATTTTAAATAACTATTTCCTGTTATACCGTTAAGTATATTATATTAGTAACCATAAGGGAAGTGTTTAACTTCTTTGGCTAAAATATAATTAACGGAATATTTTTTAAATTAAACATAAGGAGATGATAATAGAGTGGGGAATAAAATCTAAAAGGATGAACTCAATTTTACAGTAGCATTGAGGGAGCGGGCCTCTCTGTCCAAATCAGACTGGAATCATACCGTTTTCGAGCATGTGCATCATGCAATGACAAATGGGTTTTCCAGCATGGTTGCCGGTGCTGGCGATAAAGGTGTTGCTCTCCTTCGTGCCACCTTTATACCGGTCAAGGTTCTGCAACGATTATTGGAACGCGCTGTCAAGTGTCGCCATTGTGGGCCGCGCTGGTGAATGGGTACACGGCTCATGCCGCGGAAATGGATGAAAATTTTTATGCGAGTTTAGGACATGCTACGTCGGTTCTTGGTCCAGCGCTTTGTGCGCTTGGCGAAGAGAGCGGTATATCTAGGGAGTGATGCCGCATTAGGGCGATTCTCTAAGAATAAGGAGGTAGCGAAAGCATTTTTGCCATTAAGGAATGCTGAAAGGAAGATGCACATGGTAGGGAAAATAAAGATTTCCAGTATTAAAGTTCGCTTATTGCTGATTATATTAGCTTTATTGATTGGGTCCTTAGGTGTTATTGGTGGGTTGAATTACTATTTTTCCAAGAAACTATTGTCAAAAGCCGTAGATGAAACAGCGCTGGCGGTGGGCTCCGATTATGCCAATAGAATCCAGTCAACTATTAATGCACATGTAATTGAACTTCAAGATCTGGCAAGTAGTCAGCAAATTCGCAGTGGCGGTGATAAAAAAATGATTGTCGCAGCGATGGCAGATGCCCACAAACGGTTAGATAAGTTTGATGCCGTTACCTTTATATCACTGGATGGCTCAGCAACCAGATCTACCGGGGCAACCGGTGGAAGTAATCTTGGGGATCGAGAATATTTCAAGAAAGTCGTAGATTCTAAGCAACCATATATATCGAACTCCTTATTCTCGAAACTAACAGATAAAGTTGCTGTTATTATTGCGGTGCCAGTTATCGACAATGGGATCTTAACGGGTGTGCTTACCGGGAATTTTCCCCTGGAGAACCAGTTAAATCCGATAATAAAAAACGTTAAGTTCAAAGACACTGGATATGGATATTTAGCCGACACCTCTGGCATGGTGCTGGCGCACCCGAAGATGCCAGAGGTGATCGGAAAACTAAACCTGGTCGAAAAGAAGATCGCCCCGGAGATCAAGGCTCAAAATACAGAAATGGATGATCGTCTGCTGAATCTATACAGAACTGCGGTCAGCAGCGGAAAGCAAGTTAAGGGACTATACACCTTTATTGACGGAGTAACATCGATCGCTGTCTTTACACCTATCGATTTGCCAGGAGGTCAGCGGTGGATGCTAATGGTGAGCGCACCCGAGGTTGAAGCAGCTCAAGAGGTCGGAGAGTTAAGTAAAATCACGATTCTCGTATCTTTTGGATGTTTGCTATTTGCTTCCGTGATTGTAGTCATTGTAAGCAACTGGTTTGCAAAGCCTATAATAGCAATGCGGAATGAGGTTTTGTTGTTAGCAGATGGTGACTTGAGACAGCAGACAATTGTTATTCGTTCCGAAGATGAAATTGGACAGTTGGCTGCTGCCTTCAAAAAAATGGCACAAAATCTACATAGTCTTGTCGTCCAGGTTCAATGTCAAGCCCATCTTGTTGCGGCATCGAGCGAGGAATTGTCCGCCAGTGCACTTCAATCGGCGGAGGCGGCCAATCAGGTAGCCGGGTCGATAGTTCAGATCGCCCAGGGGGCTGATCACCATGTGGTAGTGGTGAATAATATGGTGCTGCTTGTCGAAGAGATGTCGGCGAGCATAGAGCAGATAGCGGTAACAGCCAAGCTTGTTTTAGATACGGCAACCAAGACGTCGTTGGTTGCTGCACAGGGGCACCAGGCTGTTAATGAGGTCATGGAACAAATGCATCACATCAGTCAAGGGTCTGATGACGTTCAGAACGCCATCAGTGCACTTGTTAAAGGATCGCAGGAAATTAGTGAAATTACAAGTCTAATTACTGTTATAGCCGGGCAAACCAATCTGCTGGCGCTGAACGCCGCCATTGAGGCTGCCAGGGCTGGAGAGCATGGTAAGGGCTTCGCAGTTGTTGCTGAAGAGGTTAGAAAATTGGCGGAGGGATCTAATCAGGCTGCCCGAAGGATCATGGATCTAATCAAGAAGAACGAACAGGACATGAGCAAGGCCAGTGTTGCTACTCATGCTAGTTGTACCAGTGTAAAAACCGGCAGCAATGTGGTCGCGGTGGCCGGAGAAACTTTTAAGACCATCGCTGATTTGGTAGTCCAATTATCATCTCAGATAAAAGGGATATCAGATTCCATTAATAAGATGGAAGGGGGTGGTAAAAACCTCGTCGATTCGGTTCGAAATATAGACAAAATAGGCAAAGATAGCGCAGCGGAAGCTCAAACGGTCTCTGCGGCAACACAAGAACAGACTGCTACGATGGAAGAAATAGCTTCTTCTAGCCAGGAACTGGCAAATACATCTGAGGTACTACAGGTGGCAGTAGCAAAATTTCGTGTGTAAGTTTGATCTACGTTTTCAGAATAAGAAGATTTTTTGATGGTTCTATTGATTTCATTGTGGCTCAAATTAGTACTTATTTATCACTAAGATTGTAATTAATTAAATTAACGATTGGAGAGGGAGAAAATGGTTAAATCTAACGGTAAAGAAAATTTATATGCACTTGTTGAGAGTATGCAAGGCAAGATGAACGAGATCAGTGACTTTATTCACGATAATCCTGAACTAGGAAACAATGAAGTGAAAGCTCATAAATTGCTTACCGAAATCTTTGCAGCACACGGGTTTACTGTAGAAACAGAAGTTAGCGGATTGGCGACGGCCTTTCGAGCCACTTATCGTATTGGAACTGGAGGACCCAATATCGGTCTGCTGTGTGAATATGACGCTTTGAAGGGATTAGGACACGGATGTGGTCATAATATGCAAGCTGCAGCCATCACTGGAGCGGCTTTAGGTCTTGCTCAAGGTCTTAGTGATACACCCGCGACAATCATTGTATATGGTACACCGGCGGAAGAAACGACCAGTGGTAAGATACCTATGTCAAAAGCAGGCGTATTTGACGATCTTGATGTGGCGTTGATGATGCATGCCAGCGATCGTACCACCGTTGATAGCAAATCACTGGCAGTAAATGCTGTTGATTTTATCTTCGAGGGTAAATCCGCTCATGCGGCTATTGCTCCAGATAAGGGTATCAGTGCCTTGGATGCAGTTCTAATGACTTTCAACGGAATCGAGTATCTCAGAGAACATGTGCGGTCAGATGTTCGCATCCACGGAATCATAACCGATGGAGGAAAAGCCGCCAATATTGTTCCGGAACGCGCCGCCGCCCAATTTTATATTCGAGCGAATGACCGTCCTCATTTAGATACTGTCGTGGAAAGGGTTTATAATGTAGCGCGCGGGGCAGCCTTGGCGACGGGCGCAAAACTGACCATTAACGAAGTGAAGGCTTACGATAATAAAATAAATGTTGAGGCCCTTAATGAGATGTTGCTGGCTCACGCCAAAATTGCCGGAGCAAAGTGCATAACTCCACCCCGGCAATTCACTGGATCAACTGATTTTAGCTGTGTTACTTATCGAGTTCCTGGTGCTTGCCTGCGGGTTGCCTTTGTGCCACTGGATACACCTAGTCATTCGATGGAATGGGTATTGGCGGCGAAAAGCCCGGAGGCGTATGAATCGATATTGGTAGCAGCAAAAGCTCTTGCCGGAAGTTGTTATGAACTGGTCAAAAACCCTGATCTCCTGCGGAAAATGAAGCTGGATTTTGAGTCTTCTAAGAAAAAGTAATTCGAGCGAGAACCGCATTCTAATGAGGCTACGGGCTAGGATTGTCAACAAAAATTATAACTATGGTTTAGAGAAGATATATTCATGGCAGTTTTACGGATAGTAGCTACTGGCAAAAGTCAATGCTTGGCTGATGAAGTTGGGGAGGGAGGAGAGGCTTTTGTTTGAGTAATATGGGAGTCAGCTTAATAAATATTGCGACGAGGAGATGGTAAAATGCTAGGCGTGATAATTGCATTGCTTATTATGATTGCCTGTGGGTATCTAATCATCAAGGACTATAAACCACAGGCCGTGCTGATCGCCGGAGGATTCTTTATGATGATTATTGCCATTATATTTAATTTTGGCCCTATACTTCCGGCAAAACAGTCTACTGGTTTTATCTGGTTTGACACCTTTAAATTCGTGGAAGATCTTTTAGCAACTCGGACAGCGAGCTTAGGAATTTTGATTATGTCGGTAGCTGGATTTGCTCGCTATATGGATAAAATTGGAGCCAGTGATGTTTTAGTACAATATAGCATCAAGCCGCTCAGCCTGGTGAAATCCCCTTATGTGGTATTGGCTATGGGCTTTTTTATAGGCCAATTTATGCACATGGTTATTCCGAGTGCAGCAGGTCTGGGGCTTGTTCTAATGGTTACGGTCTATCCTATTTATGTAGGATTAGGGGTTAGCAGGGCGGCGGCCACGGCTGTTATTGCTACAAACTCTTGCCTCGATCTTGGCCCAGCATCCGCCAATAGCGTATTAGCCGCCAAGACGGCAGGATTGGAAGTGATTGATTATTTTATGAACTATCAGCTGCCGATTGGTATTGGCATTACATTGGTAGTGGCTGTCATACACTTTTTTATACAACGATGGTTTGACAACAAACATGAGGGCACAGTAGAAGAACGGATTGCACAAGCCCAGACCGCCGCCGCGAGTAAAGGAGATGCTAAGAATCTTCCGCCAGGTTATTATGCCTTGCTTCCGGTTGTTCCATTGACTTTGATCATCCTGTTTGGGTACTTGAAGCTATATGGTACAAAAGTAGATATTGTTCCTGCGATGTTTATCGGCTTAGCTTGTGGGATGCTGATGGAATTGGTTCGTTTTAAAAGCGTGAAAAAGGTATTTGCCAGCATGCAAACCTTTTTTGACGGTATGGGTGTACAATTTGCGACCGTAATTACTCTAATTGCGGCTGGCGAGATTTTTGCCAAAGGACTTATGTGCCTTGGCGCTATCGATACGATCATTAATGGCGCGGAAGCGATGGGATTTGGTAAGGTTGTAACGATTGCAGTAATGTGTGCCATTATTTCGGTCAGCACCATCGTTATGGGTTCGGGCAATGCATCATTCTTTTCCTTCGCCGCTTTCGCCCCTCAAATCGCAAAGAAAATGGAATTCGAGGCGGTTAACCTTCTTCTCCCTATGCAGTTATCTGCTAGTGTCGCCCGCTCAATATCACCGATCGCCGCAGTAGTTGTAGCCATTAGTGGTATTGCCCAAGTATCCCCTTTTGAAGTAGTCAAAAGGACAGCGATTCCTATGATTGTTGCTTTACTATTGATTCAAATAATCACCTTTGTAATTTTTAATAGGTAACGATTAAAGTCAAATTCAAGAGTAGAGCTGGCTCAATTATTTAGATTTCTTCTTGTATTATTGAAAATCAACCAGATACTGATAGGTAGTCAAGACCCTATTATGTTCGATCAAAATATAGTAAAGTATGTAAAGAAAAAGCTGCAGAATGCAAGTAGTCTCTACAGCTACACAAGAGAAGACTGCTTCAATGGAGTAGATAGTTCCTTCAAGCCAGGGATTGCCTAAAACTGCGGAGAAACTGCTGACGACATTGATAAAATTCTGTGCGTAATCTCAAAAATAGAAAGGGTGGCTATTAATGAATCAAACAATGACGTTTATTGCAACTGGTGACAGTTTTATTACAAGACGGCTTCCAGGTAAGAGTACAAGGGTTGAAGGGATTTCTGAATTATTGAAAAACGCTGAAGTCCGCTTTACAAATTTGGAGGTAACAACCCACGATTTTGAAGGGATACCAGGTGCTGTTAGTGGGGGAACCTGGGGAATTGCTTCGCCTAATGTGCTCAAAGACATTAAAGAATTGGGCTTCAATCTAGTGAATTGGGCTAATAACCACACGCTAGACTATTCCATTGATGGCATGTGTGCAATGGAAAAATATTTAAATCAGTATGAATTCGTTCATGCAGGTGCGGGCTGTAATTTAGCTCGGGCAAGTGAACCTCGCTATTTGGAAGCACCATCAGGCAGGGTAGCTTTAATTGCAGCTACGTCAACCTTTCATGAGTCATGGATGGCCGGTGAACAACGTCCGGATATGATCGGACGACCAGGTGTAAATGGGCTGCGTCACAAGGAAGTTTTTGTTGTAAACCCAGAAAAGCTTCGTGCGCTAAAGGAAATTGCGGATAAAGTTCCGATTAACGCCGTATACAACAGACGGCTTAAACAGGGTATTGTCTCAAAATCTGACAATGGATTGTTCCATTTTGGGAAGCATTTATTCAAAGAAGGTGAGCTTGAGAGCCAGGAGACAACTCCTAACCAGAAAGATATGGCAAGAATCGTACGATCAATATCCCAGGCTAAAAGAATGGCTGATTATGTGGTAGTCAGTATTCATTCCCATGAAATGAATGGGGAGGTCAATGAGGAGCCATCCAATTTCTTGGTTGAGTTTGCTCGAAAGTGCATTGACGAGGGCGCTCATGCTGTGATTGGACATGGACCCCATATTTTACGTGGAATTGAAATTTATAAACAGCGACCTATTTTCTATAGCCTGGGCAATTTCATCTTCCAAAATAATTGTGTATCTCATCTACCAGCGGATTTTTATGAAAAATATAATCTGGAGCATACAAATAGCGTGGCAGATGCTTTTGATGCCCGCAGTGCCAATGGAAGCAGAGGGTTTGCTGTGATGCCCGAAGCTTGGCAATCAATTATTCCCTATTGGACGATGGAGAATGGGATATTGAAAGAATTAACACTCTATCCTATAGAGTTGGGATTTGGGGAGCCTGCATATAAGGGAGGATGGCCAGCCCTTACTCGGAAGAGTGATATTATTGCAAGGTTACAAAAACTTTCGGCTCCGTTTGGAACTGTTATTGAGATGGAAAATGGTATAGGGAAAGTGGCAATTAAGGCAAATTGATATAACTAAAATCAATACTTATCTGAAATGGGGATTAAAGTAATTGTGCATATTTATGTTGCTGTCCATTCCGAGTGCATCAGGCCTCGCTATGCTGATGATGGTTACCGTTTTCCCTATATTGATCAAACTGGGGTTAGCCGTGCAGGAGCAGCTTCTATTGTTGTTTCAAGCCATCATATTCTGCTACAGGCAGCAATATAAATTTATATGTATGAGGAGAGATATTATGGAGGTTCCTGAGTTTTTATTTAATCTAAACTTGTCGACGGACAAATTAATTGATCACATTACTCAAATTACTCGGTGGGTCCGGTTATCCGGTTCGGAAGAGGAAGCAAAATCATTTGCATATCTTGAAGAACAGCTCAAAAATATTGGGGCGATAGTAACGCACATGCATCACGATGCGTATATAAGCTTACCGGAAAATGCTGCTCTTGTTGTGGGTGGTACTCAATTCCCTTGTCAAACTCATTCCTTGGTTCCATCAACATCGAAAGAAGGTGTACAGGCAGAAATTGTCTACGTTTCCTCAGGACGAGATGGTCTCTCAAAGGCAGATATTAGAGGTAAGATTGTCATGATTGATGGTCGGGCCGTAGGTGAACCGGTTACCTTGGCACAAAATATGGGTGCCAGTGGAATGATCTTCATTTCCAGTGAGCATATTTACGAGATGTGTTTATCAACAGTTTGGGGATCACCGACGATCGATACAGTCAACCAATTGCCGCAGATTCCAGTGGTATCGGTAACACAAGATACTGGTGAAGGGATCAAACAGCTTCTTGCGTGGGATAAATCTTCAGCTATTCTTAAAACGGTTGTGCGAACTGAGTGGTGCAAAATACCGATTTTAATAGCGGAAGTCAAAAGTCCGGCTATTACAGACAAATTTATTATGCTTTCGGGGCATGTTGACTCATGGTACTATGGGGCGACTGATAATGCAGCTGCAAATTCGGTAATGCTTGAGATCGGTCGGCTAGCAGCGGATAATGTCAATAAATTGCGTCGCAATTTGCGCCTCGTTTTCTTTTCAGGACATTCTCATGGGCGGTACGCTGGCTCTACTTGGTATGCCGATAATTTATGGGAGGATTTACACAAAAATTGTTATTTGAATATCAATGCAGATGTTCTTGGCTGTCAGGGAGCTGAAGATGTGACTCGTGCTGTTACGATGACTGAGCCGCGGGGAGTGGTTATTGATGTTGTTAAGAAGATTACCGGAGCCAATTTTATCGGCAAACGGTATGCGCGTCATGCCGATCAGTCATTTTGGGGTCCTGGAGTTTCTTCCACATTAGCGTCATTTTCCAAGCAACCTGCGAAAGTTAGCCATAGCGGAGCCTTTTCTCGTCCATTAGGTGGGCCTGCAGATCTTGGTTGGTGGTGGCATACACCGGATGATACCCTTGATAAAGTTGATCCGGCTAACTTGCTGAGGGATGCGCGCATTTTTGCAGCAATTGCCCTGCATTTTTGTTGCAGTCCCATTGTTCCACTTGATTTTAGGCCAACTGCGGAAGAGTTGGTTGGAATTTTAGAGGACTGGCAACGCCAAGCGGGAAAACTTTTTGATTTGCAAATACCCTTGCAAAGAGCCAAGAGACTTCAGGAAGATGTGGAACGTTTATATGTCAACAGACCACAAGATACTGGCGATCAAAGTGCGGTGAGAAAATTCAATACCACATTGTTAAAGCTGGAAAGGGCCCTTGTTCCACTTAATTATACTCAAGGGAAAATCTTTGAAAATGATGGGGCCGTTTCTCAGCCACCCATGCCTGCACTAGCCAAAATCAAGGACTTGACGACAACTAATGATGCTGACAAACAAAAATTCATACTGGTGGAATTGGTTAGACGGCGCAATTATGTTGCACATGCTTTGGAAGAGGCGATTGAGGTCATTCAAGAATATTTTATTTAAAGGACAGGTGAAATATCTAGTGAAAGATCAGATTCAACAGGCAATAGTAGATATCTTAGTTATGAAACTGGGAAGAAAGGCTGTTTTTTCTTTATTGCATAATGAATATTGAAGTCTAGACTAGTTAAGGGATCTTTATGATGTATATATGGATCTAATACTATTAAACGAGGAGTGATTTCTTTGGCACGCATTAAAAGTTTTAAGACTATGCTGTTGCAACGTTCCACGATTGTACTGGCAACTGCTTACGGACGCCCTGCCCAAACCAAAGAACATGTTTTTGTCATTTTGGAAGATGAAGACGGTGTATGCGGTTGGGGCGAATCCACACCTTTAACAAAATTTACGGGAGAAACAACCCATTCGGTCCGCCTTCTGTTAGAAGAAGAATTGCTGCCAGCCATTGTCGGAATGGACAGCTTTAATATTGCCGCCATCCATCGCGTGATGGACAGAGCATTATACGGAAATACCAGTGCAAAAATGGCGATCGATACAGCATTATACGATTTAAATGCAAAAGCCATGGATGTCCCTCTTTACCAACTGTTAGGCGGCTGTGTACGGAAAACCGTCATGATCAACCGTCATTTAGGAATCATGTCCGTAGAAGAAGCCGTAGAAAAAGCCCGCGGTTATGTACAAGATGGTTTCAAAAGCATCAAAATGAAAGTAGGAAACCATCCAGATGAAGATATTAACCGTGTACAAGCCGTGCGGGATGCAGTAGGTACTGACATTCATATGCGAATTGACGCAAATGGCAGTTATACCTATCCCCAAGCATTGCGGGTTGCCAGAGCCTTGGCTGATGTGAATCTTGAAATGTTTGAACAACCATTACCAAAATGGGATGTTGACGCTATGGTAGACTTACGCAAAATTGTCAATATGCCTTTAGGCGCCGACGAGAGCATTACCTCCGTACAGGAAGCGATGATTATGGCGCAACGTGGTGCGGCTGATGTTTTCACCATCAAACTAGTAAAAATCGGTGGGCTTTATCCCGCATTACAAGTTGCTGGAATCGCCCGTGCTGCTAATATTTCCTGTATAGTAGCCGCTACCTACGATACGCAAGTGAATACAGCACATTGTCTCCACCTTGCCTGTGCATTGCCCGGAGAAATTATTCCCTGCGATTTAACCTGTTACGCTACCCAACCTACCCAAGCTGACACTTGCCACATCCTAAAAGACGGTATGTTAACTGTAGGAACCGAACCGGGTTGTGGTGTCCGTAGCCTGATAGAGTTGGGTAATTTAGCCGATATTCGACCATAATCTTTAAAAATCCGTTTCTCAGCTTGAAAGTGGATTTGTTTGAAATCGCTCAGGGTGAATCTAAAATGGAACCTATAGAATGGACACTAATAAAAAGAGTCTATTCCTGTAGGTTCTTTTTCATGTAGTTAATTGTATAAAGATGGAGGACTGATATGAGCCTTGGCATGGGGACCATTTTACTATTTTTAAGTGCGACAGCCCCTTTTAAGCAAGCTCGGTTCTGTTGCTTTCTGGATTTTATTAGTAAAGCATGTATAGAAACATTCAACATAATTGATAATAAGAAGAAATGTTTAGTAAGGAGTTCGGCGATGCAGTTTCCCTTGAAAATCTTTTTAGCAACCGTATTTCTTTCCCTGGCTTTATTCTCTTTTGTTATATATGATTCGATGGCAGGTAATAATCTGCAAAATGTACCTTCTGAGGCAGTCAAAGGTAAAATGGTATTTCAGAAAAGAGCTTGTATTGAATGTCATACCGTATTTGGTAACGGGGGATATTACGGAGGCGATCTTACTAAGGCATATGAAAAGTTTGGAAGCAATGGATTAAGAGAATATTTAACACAGCCTCCATTGCTTAGTGGAGCAAAGAAAAAACGGCATATTTACTTAAGTAATGAAGAAGCAGAGGAAATTATCGCATATTTTCATTTCCTACAATCAATTCCTAATATGGATTGGCCGCCAAGACCTGTATATGATAAAAAAGAGGAATCTGGAGTAAAGTAATGAAAAGGGGTTAGAAAAGTTGTTTCGATCTCAGCACCTGAGTTATAAATATGCTTTATTTGCCTACTTCCTCTTTGGCTTACAAGGGTTGGTAGCATCGGGCGGAGCAATTGATCTTCTCTTTCCCGACCTTGGTAACCCGATTCCGTTTGTATCCGGAAGAGCTTTTCATTTGAATGTTAGTATCTATTGGCCGTTGATTGGAATGATTGGCGCCATGTATTTCTTTTTTTGCCAAGAAGCGGAGCGGGAATTTTACAGTTTGAAACTAATAACGATTAACTTTTGGATGCTGGCTGGCACACTAGGCCTAATATTAGGATCGTTATTGCTCGGTTTCAATGAAGGGAGAGAATATCTAGAAGCAATCTGGCCCTTGAAACTAGCAACAGCAGCTTGTACGATTCTACTGTGCTTTAATCTGCTTACGACCTATCTGGCTTCCGATATGCCTAGGAGTAGGGCAACATTAATTAGCATGGTAACAGGAAGTGTTACATTAATCATTTTTTATGTGCCGAATATCGTATCCTATGCTCACCCGACAGTCGATGAAATCGCTAAATTTATGGTGGTACATATATGGGAAGAAATGTCTTTGGAGCTTATCGGCACGGGGGTATTGGCGGCCTTGCTGATTCAGGTGACAAAGGTTAAGCGGCAGGCTGTAGAAACAGCCATATATTTAGACATTACATTCGCAGTCTTAGCTGGGATTATAGCAACAGGGCATCATTATTATTGGATCGGGGTACCATCATATTGGCTTTGGCTCGGTGGTACTTTTAGCGCAATGCAAGTACTGCCCGCGATTGTATTATTGTATACGACGGTGAAATCGATAACATTCAAGGGTATTTCTGATTTGTCCAATCGGGATAAAATAACGCTGTCTCTCATTGGTTCCAGTATGTTTTACCATATATTTGGCGCTGGATTTTTAGGGTTTCTCATGGCTTATCCGCCATTAAACCGATATGTACATGGGACCTATATTACCTCGGCTCATTCCCACCTTGCATTATTTGGTGTATTTGGTTTTTTAGTTTTAGCGCTCTGCTTTCATATCCTTTTTACCGAAATCATACTTGTTAAGAAAATGTATCGCTGGTGCTGGGGTGCAATCTTTGCTTTAAATGCCGGATTATTAACGATGGGGATTGGATTACTAATTGCGGGCGGACTACAAGTTTATTTCTGGCGCGTGATTGGGCTCGGTATTGGAGAAACTAACGAATTCATTAGACCATATCTTTTTATTAGGGCATTTGGCGGTTTTTTATACGCCATAGGGAGCCTAACGTTAACTTTCGTTGTCATAAAAAGCATATGGCCCAAGATACAAGTAATCTTTCAAAGTGAAGGGCGGCTTTCTGTGATAAATTGTGATGATTTACATCGTATGCATAGATTGGTGGGAGATTTACTGCAAGAGGAAAAAAAAATAGAGCCGCTGCTTAAGAGAATTCAGGTTCTATACCAGAGGCTGCTTTTTTTAAATAAAGAAAAATAAAAGAGAAGGAAGAGGAGTATGGAAGGAGCAGAATGCATATACTGCTAATATTAGACATAAAACGAGGGAAAAGCAGATAGGATAAGCTATAGTTGATTGTCACGGTATATTTTGGAGCAATAGGGATTTGCAATGAAGGCTGTGGTCATGATACCATGAAAAAAAAGATAAAGAAGGTGGTAAATTGGGCAAGAACAAGTGCTATTGTGGTAGTACTATGTTTGAGAAGGTGGACATTACGCCCGTTGGAATGATGGATAAAAAATTTTTTACTCGCTGTCCTCAATGTGGCCTTGTAATAAGCGGTTCTGAGCATCCTACTGAAAATAAAAATACTTCGAAATGCTCTGTCTTAAAGTTTGTTCGTGGGGCACTCGAAAAATACTAAATCGATCAATAAGAGCCTGAGGGCTCTTTTTTTATAGAATTTATGAACCGCTTTATATATTTTAAAGGACACGCATACTGCAGTGATACTGTAAAGAAAAGAATGGATTTATCAAAATAGAATGAATTTACAAAAAAGGATTGAATTTATGGAATGGTAATGATATATTGTATTAGTAAAACGTTTAACGTGAAACCTTTTAACGAATAGGGAGGTGTATACTATTTAAATAGCTTTACCAATAAGGATATATACACGAATCGTGATGATATAGCCTATGCTGACGTATTATGCTAAAATGTTAATGCTTATCTTTAACGTGTGGGTTTGAGCATTTCATGGGCAGTATTGCATTAGTATATTTAATTAAGCTATTTAAAAAGGAAACAGAAAAGGAGATTTTTATGGCAATCACCCTTAAAAGTATCGCTAAAGCGGCAAATGTGTCGATTACCACGGCTTCGCTGATTCTTAACCAAAAAGAAGGAGCAATTCGGTTTTCTGAAGACACCATTCGAAGGGTACGTGAAACTTCTCTTTCGTTAGGGTATGTGCCCAATATGTCTGCGCGCAATTTGCGCCAAAGTGAGAGTGGAAATACAAGTTTGACATTAGCTGTTTTGTGGCCTATCGATGCGCGTGTTGGGTTGATTGGAAGAATTTTAACAGGGATTCATCATTTTACTTCTTCCCTTGAAACGATTACAATCAACCTTCTAGTAAAGACGATGAACGAAAATGGTATTCAAGGTGTAAAAGAATTATATGACCCAAACCTATTTAATGGTGCAATTTTGGCGAATGCGTCAGTAGAAGACGAGGCGTATATTCATAAAGTTCCGCCAAGTGTTCCGATTGTGCTTTTTAGTAGGACCTCTCCAACCTATCCATATGTTTGGGCGAGTTATTTTGAGACAGCCAAAAAAGTAGCAGAGCATTTTATTGAAAATAAGCATCGACGAATCGTTATTTTGGCATCAAATCTTTCATCGCAAGCATTGGATCAAAAACTTGCGGGTTTTGTTGAAGCGCTGGATGGAAAGGAATATCTCATAAGGCACTGCTCCTTTACAGAAGAGAGTGGATATGATGCAGTTGCTAAGCTTATCGAGGCTGGTGATGTACCAACAGGATTGATTTGTGTATGTGATCAAACTGCTATGGGGGCTCTTTCAGCTTTACATGATCGCGGCATTCGTGTACCGGATGAATGTGAGGTTTTTGGTTTTGACAATCAAAGCTTTTCAAATTTTACGATTCCTAAATTATCAACAGTAAATTTGCCGGTAGAGGAAATGGCATATAGTGCGATGGAGCTATTAGTTCAAGAAAATCTTGATCCAAATAATCTTGTAAGGCATAAAAAATTTGAATTAGAAATGATTCATAGGGGTACAACAAAAAAGTTAATATAAATATGAGGGGGAATAGAAAATGAGTATAGAAATTGTAGATTTTATTCAAAAACATAAGGTAATTACGATATGTCGTAGACTTTACGGACAGGATTTGCTTAATTTAGTTAGGGCTTTGCATCAAGGTGGAATTAACATGGTCGAAGTGACCTTTGACCAGAGTGATCCGGACTGCATTAATAAGACAACTGAGGCAATCCGTATGTTAGTTGAAAATTTCGGAAGCTCTATGAAAATCGGTGCAGGAACGGTTCTTACCAAAGAACAGGTAAGAGCGACAAAAGATGCAGGAGGAAGTTATATTATTTCTCCAAATGTTGATGTGGAGATTATAAAGTACACAAAGGAATTAGGACTTGCTTCAATTCCAGGAGCAATGACACCATCAGAAATCTTAACAGCTCATAACACAGGAGCGGATTTTGTAAAACTGTTCCCAGCAGGAAACCTTGGATTTGACTACATAAAGAACATTATAGCTCCTATTAGCCATGTGAAGCTTATTGCCACTGGAGGAGTTACGGAAGAAATACTCCCAGAATACTTAAAACTTGGTTTTGCAGGTGCCGGAATAGGCGGAAAGCTTACGGATAGGAAACTCATCACTGCAGGAGACTTTGAAACATTTACAGAACGGGCTAAAGGATTTTCAAAAGTAGTAATGGAGTATTAATCGAGTTTGAACAGATAGCCTATTGAAGTAAGAAATAAAACATGGTCCTATAAATATTAAACTTGAGGAGAAGCTTCTTTTGAAACCAACTATATTATTTCTTATAGGTTTGCCTGCATCAGGGAAATCTACTATTGGAAAGATTATAGCATCGCAATTCAATTTCTGTTACTTAGATAAAGATGTTGTTTGCAATACATTTACAAAACAGTTGCTAGAACTAAAAGGACATTCCCCTAATGATCGGGAGTGTGCGTTCTACAGCGATGTTATAATGGATCTAGAATATAAAACACTATTAGATATTGCAAATGATAACATTCAAATAGGAAGATCAGTCGTTATTGATGCGCCGTTTATTAGCTATTTTTCAAATGTTCGCTATGTTGAGCAGCTAAAAGAAACCTATGATTGGAAGAATGTGACGACCATTGTGCTTCAAGTCCATGTGGACTTTCCTATATTGAAGTCTAGAATGATAGAAAGAGCTGTCGACAGAGACCAATGGAAACTAGATAATTGGGACGTTTACATCAAATCAGTGCAAGAAAAACAATGTCTGTGGGAAAACATAGAAATAGTCCAATTTAACAATAACAACGCATCGATCAGCACCCAAGATATTCAATATCTATTTACAGTCTAATCCCAAGATTTACTAAAAGTTCATACCAGGGGTTGCCAGATAAAGGTACCCCTTATTTTTTGACCATTTTTTTGATGAAATGCCTTAATTGAAAAACCATTGGAAATGAAAAAGATTTAAAGGAGTTGTGGAATTTATGGAGACTAGTCCGACCGTAAAATCAACTAATAATAAAAAGAATGCAAGATGGTGGTTTGTTGTTCTGATTCTAATCGGTGCTATTGTAAATTACCTAGATCGCTCTAACTTAGCCATCGCAAATCCGTTAATTGCCAAAGAATATAACTTATCTCCCTTGCAAATGGGTGTATTAATGTCAGCCTTTCTTTGGCCATATGCATTGGCGAATCTTCCAGCTGGCTGGCTGGTTGACCGCTTTGGACCCAAAAAAATGTTTGGATGGGCATGTGGTCTGTGGTCAGCAGTAACCATAGCATCTGCTTTTACTACTAACTTTTCCTCGTTCTACATGTTGAGAATGCTTCTTGGTGTTTCTGAATCTCCTTTTTTCCCTGCTGGGGTTAAGGCGATAGACAGGTGGTTTACTAAAGAAGATCGCGGCACGCCTATTGCTGTTATTAATACAGGGTCGCAAATTGCCAATGGCATTGCACCACCGTTATTGACTCTTTTAATGCTGACATATTCTTGGAAAATCATGTTTATTATTGTTGGGGTTGCTGGATTTGTTGTTTTGGCCTTATGGTTATTATTCTATCGTGATCCAGAAACCAGTATGGGAATTGTTGCAGAGAAGCAGGAAAATAACCAGGAAAGCCTTACTGAAAGTAAGGAAAAAGAGGTTAAGTGGGGCGATTTATTCAAATATAAATCAACCTGGTATATGATAATTGGCAATTTTGGTTTGGTTTACACCATGTGGGTGTATTTAACTTGGCTGCCTGGCTATTTGGTAACTGGTCGAGGGCTTAGCATCTTAAAAACTGGCTGGATCGCTGCGATACCATTTTTGGTTGGTATCATTGGTGTACCCCTAGGAGGTATTATCTCTGATTATTTTATAAGAACAAAAGGCTATGCGCCAATTCGTGCGCGTAAAATCCCTCTTGTCTGTGGTGCTGTAGTGGCGGCCATTGCCGTACTTCCTGTTCCCTACGTATCAGATCTCAATACATGTGTAGCATTATTGTCTCTAGGATATTTTTCCGCATCGCTTCCAACGGGTGTGATGTGGACGCTTGCTACAGATGTAGCACCCAAAAATATGGTCGCTTCCTTAGGGTCTATACAAAACTTTGGCGGATTTATTGGGGCAGCCCTTGCACCTATTATTACGGGAGCTATTGTACAAGCTACAGGATCGTTTGAATATGTTTTTGCTGTGGGATCTGCACTACTGATTGTTTCTGCAATTAGTTACGGAGTATTCTTAAAGAAGCCTATTGTCCCTTAATACCTTCAAGGTTCATTAATAAGAGAGAGGAATGACCAAGAAATGCCACAACTTGTTACCTTGGGAGAAACCTTTACTGTCATGGTGCCTAATCAGTCCGGGCCGCTGCGTTATGTCCAATCCTTTTATAAAGTGGTCGGTGGGGCTGAATCTAATGTTGCTATTGCGGTAAGTCGTTTAGGTCATACTGCTGGATGGATCAGCCGACTAGGCAAAGATGAATTCGGAGCATTTATTTACAACTTCTTAAGGGGTGAGGGGATCGACGTATCAAAAGCACTGTTTGATGAAACGGCTTTCACCGGAGTGAATTTTAAAGAACTTAGAGAAGGTGAAAATTCACGAAATTATGCTTATCGTCGATTATCAGCAGCCAGTCAGATGAATCCAAATGATCTGGATGCAAAATATATTCAGAGTGCAAAAATTTTGCATGTTACTGGTATCACTCCAGCGTTAAGTGATAGTTGTTGTGCTGCGGTATTTGCAGCGATGGATATAGCAAGATCTGCAGGGGTTACCATATCCTTTGATCCAAATATTCGATTGAAACTTTGGTCCCTTGAAACAGCAAGACCCATATTACATAAGATGGCTGAGAGTTGTGACATATTTTTGCCAGGGGCAAAAGAGTTAACGCAAATGTATCCTGATCAGTCGACTGAAAATGTAGTTGATAAATTGATGAATAAGGGTGTAAAAAAAGTGGTAATCAAAAATGGCGACAAAGGGTGTCGGATTTATTCAACCCAAGGTATTCAAGAGATACCAGCCTTTGTGGTGAGGTGTGTTGATTCCATCGGTGCAGGAGATGGGTTTGTAGCTGGTTTTTTGGTTGGGCAGCTTCGAGGTTTGAATGATTATAAATCTGGAGAGATCGCTAATGCTGTAGGAGGGCTAGCGGTAACTGTCCTTGGTGATATAGAAGGATATCCAACGCAGGAAGAACTTGATAATTTTATCCGTAAACACCCAGTTGTAGACCGCTAACTGGTTTTATATCTGAGAAGGAGCTTGGTGACCTTAAAATTAAGTTCTCAAGATGTTTTAGCCCATCGCAAACGGAAAGATGAATCGCAAAATGTTCTTGGTCCATGGAACTCCACAGTGGTGAGAAACCCAAGGTAGAATGGCTGTTAGATGATTATTATAACATTCCTTTTCATAAAAGACTGGGGGGCTGCTTTGGCAGGATTTTTTAAATCCTGCCAAAGCAGCCCCTCAGTATAGCTAAGAGCGATAATAATTCTTACATTAACCGATAGCAACTAATATAGCCCCAATTGCGATGAGCGCTACGCCAAATCCATTTAATAAACTTATCTTTTCTCCGAGAAATGCCACGGCAATGATTGTTGCTAAAACAACACTGAGCTTATCAATGGGGGCAACTTGTGAAACTTTGCCGTACTTTAAGGCTAAGAAATAGAATAACCAGGATAAAGCTCCAGCGACTCCACTCAAAACAATATAAGTCATGGTTTTTTTATCGGAAACTAATAAGGAGATTTGACTTAGGTTACCTTGAAAAATGACAACTAAAACTAAAAAAAAGGCCATAATGATAGACCTAACAGCGGTCGCGGAATTCGCATCCGCCGTCTGGAGTCCAATTTTTCCGAAGATAGCAACCAAAGAAGCAAATAATGCAGATAACAGGCCATATATAAGCCAAAGCTGTTCCATCGTAATATCCCTCCGAGCGTGTAATGTAAGTAATACTATAGTCCCTTTTTATTCCAAAAACAAGAGGGCTTTTTGTACGATGAATCTTATGGCACTGCCAAAGGAGCATCCTTTAGGGCAGCAAAATGAAATTTCTTTTGAACAAATAAAAAAAGAGGCATTTATCATGCCTAAATGGGGTAAATTTAATTAGGCGTTATCAAGATGCTGCTTTGCCAAGTAGGCTGAGTTGACAGCGTCTTGCAGCGCTTTCTTATTCATCCTCTCACTCCATCTATCAAAATAGCAGGGATAGCTGGTTCCGCAGGTTCTGCATTCTATATACTGCTGCGTATCTTTTTGTTCGCGTTTATCATACATATGGGGAAGAAGCTCATTCGTATTTTTAAGCCCGGGAGCATCTGAATCTAGAACATATGAATATTCATATGTAGCTACATATTTTAATATAAGATGGTCATCATTACAGCTTGGACATATAATACGGTTCATTGCATGCATAATTCTTCACCCCTATTATTTTTGTCACCAACAACATGATCCGAAGATGATATCATCTACTACTATTATAGCCATTTTTAGTGCTATCACTCCCATTAATAGTAGATTGCCTTCGAGAAAATAGTGCCAAAAAGTATTAAGAACGATCATTCTTAAAAAACACCAGAAATACTTGTCCAAACATATAATGGTTCATGATAAGAATTGTTATATGGAGGACGACTATATGAATATTAGAAAAATGTATTTACCATATTCATTGGCCGAAATGAATCTTTCAAGGGGAATCAGACAGCCTATACTAGGGCAGATTCAGCGCCTTCTCAAGATAAAGGGCTTCTATCAAGGTATTGAGCAGGATACCTACACTGATGATATAGGCGAGGCTATTTTGCAGTTTCAAAAATCAGAAAAATTGGCACCAACAGGCAGTTTAGATCCGATCACTTACTGTCGTTTATATGGTGCTGATATAGTAGAAATAACATCTGTAAAAGATAATCGCCACAGAGCCGACCTGACCTTGGCACGAGGTCGGATTCTGATTCATAAACCAACTCGTCAGCTTACCTTGTTTAACGGGAATAATCAATTGCGCAGCTATCCAGTGGCTATCGGCAAACCGTCAACACCTACACCAGAAGGAGATTACGCGATTGCTACTAAGATTTTAAATCCCGGCGGTATGTTGGGAACACGTTGGATGGGACTGAATTTTGATCCTAATTACGGCATACATGGCAACCGTGCTCCCTGGTCAATCGGTCAATTGGTCTCTCTAGGCTGTGTTCGCATGCATAACCAGCATGTTGAAGAATTATTTGCAATGGTCAGAGTCGGTACACCAGTGATGATTCGATAACATCATCAAGTCTCTAGTACCTCATCTGCGATAAAACAAATATAGTTGTATTATGGCGGCTCGCTGCAGTAAAATAGTAATTAAATAATCAATGAATTAGTAGGAGACTCATATGGATGAATTAAGCACAGAACATTATTTGCGCTCCATAAAATTATTGCGCGATCAAGTAGAAAGCTTTGATCAGTATCCCTTTTCTCTGCCAATTTTTCGTGATTTAGATGAGTTGGAGTTTCATCCACAGGTGACATTTATTGTGGGGGAAAACGGTACGGGAAAATCTACACTGCTAGAGGCAATTGCGATTGCCTGGGGATTTAATCCTGAGGGCGGAACTCGCAACTTTAATTTTTCTACGAGAAATTCTCATTCTCAGTTGCATGAATGCATTCGTTTAATTCGAGGTATAAGAAAACCTAAGAATGAATTTTTCTTACGTGCAGAAACCTTTTATAATCTGGCAACGCAAATTGATGAGCTTCAAGTGAGTCATTACTATGGAGGAAAGTCATTGCATGAGCAGTCTCATGGGGAAGCTTTCTTTGCGACTTTCATGAATAAATTTAAGGGTAAAGGACTATACCTATTGGATGAGCCAGAAGCCGCCTTATCTCCCATGAGGCAAATGGCAATGATTTTAAGAATGCATGACTTGGCCGATCAACAATCGCAATTCATTATTGCAACTCATTCGCCTATCATAATGGGATACCCGGGTGCAACGATTTTGCAAATAGCAAATAATAGGATTGAAGCGATTGCATACGAAGAAACAGAGCATTATATCGTAATGAAAGAATTTATAAATAATCGCAAAAAAATGTTAGACGTACTGATGGAATGATTGAAGTAATAGCGTAATACTAATTTGTTGCCTAAGATCGTAAGGCGAAATCCCCATGCTAAGCTTGTATAGCATGGGGATTGACTTATTCCACCGTCTTTTTCTGTCCGAAATGATTCGCTCCAATAACTCCGGTTATAATCATCAGCGAACCGATCAGATGATATATGGTCACTTTTTCACCGAGAAATAGTGACCCGGCGGCAATGGAGACAATTGTTGATAGATTGGTGAATACACTCATTTTTGAAGCTTCTATTTTGGATAAGATATAGTTTGCTGTTAATGCTGTGACGAGGGAAGACAGGATGCCTAGATAGAGGATAGAAGTGATAAAAGTACCGCTGGCAAGGGGAGAAAAAAAGAGATCCAATGTCCCTGCCATACCATGGTGGGCGAGGGAAACCACTCCAAAAGCGACAAAGCCAATTGCCAGCATAAAATAGGAAAGTTCTGCTGGGCTAAAATGCTTCGAAAGAGAACGGGCCAAGACGCTGTAACCGGCAAAAGTTACGCATGTTAAGAACAATAGGAAGAGCCCCGTTAGGTTCGACAAATCGATGCTGCTTCCCGTCAGAATAAAGATAAATATAACGCCGAACACTGACAGGAAGATGGACAGCTTCTGCAAGAGAGTTGTTGCTTCCTTCAAAAATATAGAGGCGAATACCATTGTCACGACTGGTGTGAATGCGTACATAATGCCTCCTTCGGCAGAGGTGGCATGCTGGAGTCCGAAGGATTGAAACATGAAGAATCCCAGCGGATAAATAGCTGCTAGCAGTAGTGCTTTGTACAAGGGTTTGCCGCGGTACGTAAGTTTTACCCAACCGAAGACAACTGGAACTGACATGACGAAAAAAGAGGCAGCAAAGCGGTAGGTCAGCGTGTCGAGGGGATGTGCATATTCGAGGGCTATCTTGGTAAATAAAAATGAAAACCCAATAATCACCGCATTAAGTACGGCAAATAAATAAGCAAGTCGTAGTTCTTTTTGCTTCATCGTATATCACCTTCCTAAACAATCGGGGAGTAGTGGCGAATATCTCACCCGTTATCTTAACGGTATTATAAAATGCTGATTCCAACAATGCTTTTTTAGTGAAATTGTATCGTAACAGTTTCATGAGGTATAATAAAGAATACCATAAGAGATTCGTTACGCTGCAAGTACCAGATTGATATTTAAAGATTATAAGCAGGGGGAAAGTGGTGTGAAAAAATATTTTTCGATCCTATCCGATATCGAGGATAAGATTAGAGAAGGGCAGTATCGTTCTGGTCAAAGGCTGCCTTCTCTTCGCAGCGCTGCAGAATTGTATGGGTGTAGTATTAGCACCATTATGCGGACATATGTAGAGCTGGAAAAGCGTCATGCTATTTATTCAATTCCACAAAGTGGCTTTTACGTTGTTGCGAAGCCAAAAGATTTACATAGTAGTACGATGGGAAAAACCATCGATTTTTCTTCGGCCTCGCCGGATTTAAATGTATTCCCGTATTTGGATTTCCAGCATTGCTTGAATAAAGCGATCGACAAATACAAGTATCACTTGTTTACCTACGGTGATTCTCAGGGGTTGGAAACATTGCGGCAAACCATCGTATCTCATTTGGCTAATGCCCAAGTGTTTGCAAAAAAGGAACAGATCATTGTTACTTCTGGTGTCCAGCAGGCATTGGAAATTTTGGCAAAGATGCCGTTTCTCAACGAGAAAAAAGTCGTTTTAGTTGAACAGCCTAGTTACGATATTTACTTGCGTTTCTTGGAGGCGGAAGGAATACGGGTCTGCGGGATTACTCGTAGGGCAGAAGGAATTGACTTGGAAGAATTGGAAGAGAAGTTCAAAAATGATAACATTAAATTTTTTTACACCATGCCGCGATACCACAATCCCCTAGGTACCTCTTATACTAGGGAGGAAAGAAAGGCGATTGCCAAGTTGGCTGATCAATATGATGTGTATATTGTAGAAGACGATTATATGGCGGATTTGGGAGCACAACAAGATTTTGAACCGATTTTCGCCTATGACCAGACCTCTCATGTTGTTTACCTGAAAAGCTTCTCAAAAATTATTTTTCCAGGATTGAGGCTGGGAGTGGCCGTTTTGCCGGAAGGGTTGCTAAAAACCTTCCTTTCTTACAAAAAATACGCCGATACCTCACTTTTGTCTCAGGCGGCGCTTGAAGTATATATCAAAAATGGCATGTACGAGCATCATAAACACAAAATAAGCAGCTTGTATACAGCGCGAATTCATGCGTTGAATGAGGCAGTAGGACGGT
>Ga0316604_10001016_pt1 | contig 27358 bp, 23 predicted proteins | sample OWC_soil_day20_C_FD_207650 | JGI IMG/M metagenome (GOLD analysis project Ga0316604, IMG submission 207650) | Wetland soil microbial communities from Old Woman Creek delta, Ohio, United States - OWC_soil_day20_CT | ecosystem: Environmental > Terrestrial > Soil > Wetlands | place: USA: Ohio... | reverse complement strand
AGTGCACCAATTAAGAGTGCTGTACGGCTGACATTAAATACCGCATCAGCAAACGGCACTGTTTCCGGCAAAACCTTGCGGGCAGCTTTCGTAGATAGGTTAAATTCGGGAATTACTGCGATCATCGAAAATGCTACTGGTGGTAAAAACCGAAGATATTTAACGCTGGCATTATCCATAATACTAACCGTAATCCCACCAAAAATGGCAGGAGCAACATTATCAGGATGGCCTTCAATGGTTGTCGCCATAGTTAAAAGATCTTCTTTGGTAAAGTGTCTGCCTGTAAGTTCATTGGCACCAACAAGGCCACCAACAATAGCAGCAGCACTGCTGCCGAGACCGCGGGCAAGGGGAATATTATTAAGCATAGTAAGCTTTATACCTTGCTCTTTATGGCCGGTTTTGTTTAGAACCATTCTAATGGCCTTAACAACAACGTTAGACTCGTCAGCGGGAATGAACCCGGCCCCTTCGCCAGTTACCGTCAAAGATATACCGCCCTCGTCATGTAAGGTAAGCTCAAGATCGTTGTATATTGTACATGCAATGCCGACCGCATCAAATCCTGGACCACAATTTGCGGTTGTTCCCGGCACGCGAATTTTTACAGTGTTTTCCATAGTATCGCCACCCTTTGACCTTATGAAATTTGTTCAGCTTCTACGCGAATAACACTACCTACTTTACTTACTACTGACATACCCAGCAAGGTGTTCATCGCTAGCCGAATATATTCATCAGATACCCGATAGGTAATAAGGACAAGTTCGGTAGAACCTTCAACTTTTCGTTTTTGAATGACAGAATGTAAGCTGACCTGCTGCGCGCCAAATGCTCCGGCAATGGCAGCTAGTACGCCTGGTTTGTCTTCAACAAGCAGCCTAATGTAATAAGGGGATTCTGTCTTGCTGACCGGGTAAATAGGCTTTTGGCTAAAGCAGGTACATAAAATCCGACTGCTGACATTATGTCGAATATCGCGCGCGGCATCAATTATATCAGCAACAATGGCACTAGCTGTTGGTAATTCACCGGCGCCACGTCCGTAAAACATGGTTTCGCCGACAGCATCCCCTTTGACAAATATGGCATTAAATACATCGTTTACTGCAGCTAACGGGTGACTAACTGGCAAAAATGCCGGATGCACACGGACAGTAATACCATGTTCATCTTGTTTGGCAATGGCTAGTAGCTTGATAATAAAACCGAGTTCTTTCGCATATTCAATATCTTGAATCGAAATGTTGGTGATGCCTTCGATCGAAACATCATCAAGTGTAACGCGGGAATTGAAAGCAATTGATGCTAAAATAGCAATCTTTCGGGCAGCGTCAAAGCCGCCGACATCGGCTGTTGGATCAGCTTCAGCATAGCCTTTGGCCTGTGCTTCGGCAAGTACGTCGGCATAATCCATTTTCTCATTTGACATTTTTGTAAGCATATAGTTTGTCGTTCCATTAACTATGCCCATGATTTCAGTAATCTGATTGGCAGCTAAACATTGTTTCAGAGGGCGGATAATGGGAATACCACCGCCCACACTGGCCTCAAATAGAAAATCAACCTGGCCAGCTTCCGCTGCCTCAAAAAGTTCACGACCATATTGGGCGACAACATCTTTGTTAGCAGTGACGACATGTTTGCCGGCTTTAAGTGCAGCCAGCATATATTCTTTAGCTGGACTTTCTCCGCCCATCACCTCAACGACAATTGAAATATCCGGATCGTTTAGGATTTCTGCAAAATCAGTTATGAGTTTAGCGGCTGGTATTATATTTCTAACTTTGTTAGGTTCCCTCACCAGTATTTTCTTAATTACAACTGGTTTCCCTACCTTTTGGGCAATATCCTGGGCATTATTTGTTAAAATTTTAACAACGCCGGTACCTACAGTTCCCATTCCCAGCAAAGCAATTGTAATTGCACTCATAGTCTGCCTCCTAAGCTTGACCTAAAACTTCTAGTCTTTTTACTCCATCGACCATTCTCAACTTGTCAAGCAGGGCCTCTAAGTCGATAACTAACTCAGCCGTTTCAATAGAAATTGTTGCATTGGCCACTCCTTGCAGTGGAATACCTTGATTGATAGTTAGCACGCTGCCATGATCATTGGCAACAGTGTTTAAAACCCGTGACAAAACGCCTGATTTGTGTTCTAGCAGTAAAGCGATTGTTACAATCTTTTCTTTGCTTGCTTCGTAGAACGGAAATACATAATCCTTATATTTATAGTAGGCGCTGCGGCTTAACTCCATTTTTTCCACTGCTTCGTTGATTGTTCGTGCTTCGCCGCGTTTTAACAGCTCTTTTACTTTAATTGTTTTTTTAATGGCTTCGGGTAAAATTTCCTCCCGAACTAGATAGAAAATAGCTTTTTGTCCTGTAACCATAGTTCTCCTCCTTGGTACTGCTGTTGCGGATGGTTATCTTTATATGGTAGACATTATATCATCAAAATAACAGATTATACAAGCAAAAATACAAAAAAATTAGTCAGTCCGTTACAGACTGACCGCTAATTCAAGATAAAGTATTGGTTTATTTAAAATATGATACATATTAATCCACCACTACCGTCATTAACAATTTTCTGAAGCGTATCTTTTAGTTTCATTTGTGCATTTTCCGGCATACTTGTTAATTTATTTTGAATGCCTTCGCGCACTAGCTCATTTAACGACTTACCAAACAGGTTAGTACGCCAGATTTTTTCCGGCTCACCTTCAAATTCACGCATGAGGTACTGAATAAGTTCTTCGCTTTGTTTTTCGGTGCCAATAATAGGTGATATTTCAGCTTGCACATCAGTGCGGATAATATGTAAAGAAGGTGCTGAAGCTTTGAGCTTTACACCAAAGCGATTGCCTGTACGAATAATCTCTGGTTCTTCCAGGACCATTTCATCAAGTTGCGGTGGCACGATACCATACCCGGTTTGCTCAACATCTTCAAGCGCGGCTGATATTTTATCATACTGCCGTTTGGCAACTGACAGGTCTTTCATAAGTCGCAACAAGTGATGTTCTCCTGTTATGGTAAAGCCGGTGAGTTCTTCAAGCACATTATAGAACAGATCGGCACGCGCGGTCATTTCGATAACTGCAATGCCATTGCCAAGATCCATATCATGAAGAATTACATCGGCAACAAAATCGCAGCCTGACAAATCGTCAATTGCCCGGTCAATATCACGGAGGCGGCGAATATATTGAACTACATTACTAACAGCACCTTCAAATTTCAGGCGCAGCCAGTGGTCTTTATCAAGTTCTTCGACCCACTTGGGCAGGGTAATATTGACTTCTCTAACCGGAAACTCATAAAGTACCTCTTGCAAAATACCATAGATATCATCATGAGATAATTGAGCGCAATCGACCGGAATTACCGGTACATCATAAGTGCCTTCTAATTTTGCTACAAGTTCCCGTGTTTCTTTGGAATTGGGCTTACCAGTGTTTAGAATTACCAAGAAAGGTTTTTGTAGTTCTTTAAGTTCACTAATGACCCGCTCTTCCGCCGAGATATATTTATCTCGTGGCAGATCGGTAACAGTCCCATCAGTAGTAACCACTAAACCAATTGTAGAGTGTTCAGTAATTACTTTGCGAGTCCCTACTTCGGCTGCTTCCTGGAAGGGAATTTCGTTCTCGAACCAGGGCGTGAGCACCATACGAGGCCCGTCTGCTTCTTCATAACCTAACGCACCCTCAACCGTGTAGCCAACACAATCGACCACCCGCACTCTGACATTCACATTATCTTTCACATTAATTTCTACTGCCTCATTAGGAATAAACTTAGGTTCAGTTGTCATGATAGTTTTACCGCCGGCACTTTGCGGCAACTCATCTTTAGCACGTTCTTTGTCATATGGATTAGTGATATTAGGCAGTACCATAGTCTCCATAAAGCGCTTGATAAAGGTTGATTTACCCGTGCGGACCGGGCCGACTACACCAATATAAATATCTCCACCAGTGCGTTCGGCGATATCTCTAAACAGGTCGAATTTTTCCATCTGGCATATCCCTCCCTGATTACGGTAATTGTCATTATAAATATATGACAGGCCCCTTAAAATATTACAAAATAAAAAAAGTATGGTAACTAAAAAGTAACTTACCATACTTTATTAGCCACCATACTTTTTTATGCCAAGTTTATTTAATTCCAGTTTAAGTTCGCAAGAGCAACTTCTTCGACCTCATGGGTACGGCCACGGGTCATTAACTCGAGAACAGCGGCTTTAGAAGATTTATTTTGATAGAGTACTTGGTAGAGTTGATCTGTTATCGGCATCGCAACCTCATAGCGAGCTGCTAGTTGGTAAGCGGCTTTAGCAGCTCTGACTCCCTCGACCACCATTGCTGTTTCGGCTTGGATTTCATCTATAGTTTTACCTGCTGCCAGCATAAGTCCGGCGCGCCGATTGCGGCTGTGTACGCTGGTGCAGGTAGCAATGAGATCGCCAATACCTGCGAGTCCCGCAAAGGTCAGAGGATTTGCCCCCATGGCTATACCCAGCCGAGCAATTTCCGCCAGACCACGGGTCATGAGCGCAGATTTAGCATTATCGCCAAAGCCTAAGCCGTCAGACAGGCCAGCCCCTAGTGCTATAACATTTTTTAGGGCGCCAGCTAACTCGACGCCAATTATATCAGGGTTAGTATAAACACGGAAATAAGGCAACATAAAAGCATCTTGAATATACTCAGCAACTTTGCGCGATTTAGCTGCAACCACAGTGGCGGCAGGATAGCGCAAAGCCACTTCTTCCGCATGGTTAGGGCCTGACAAGACAGCGATTTGTTCCGAAATCACCGGCAATTCTTCCGCAATAATCGCCGATAGACGCTTCATGCTGGTTAACTCTAGGCCCTTAGCTGCCGTAACAAGCATAGTCTCAGTTTTGATATAAGGAGCCAACTTTGCCGCTGTTTGCCGAATCGCATGCGAGGGGGTCACCAGTACAATCAGCGAAGCTCCTGTGGCGGCTTCTTCAAGTTTATGGGTAATAGTAACAGACTGAGGTAGTTTACAGCCAGGCAGGTATGTTGCATTTTCGCGGGTTACCTGGATCTGCTCAGATAGCTCAGGGGAACGTACCCATAGTCGAACAGCTGCATGCTTTTGCCCTAAGACTGAGGCCAAAGCTGTGCCCCAGCTGCCTGCACCAATAACGGCTATGTGCATTTTGGTATTGTCACTTCTCTTTCGCATCACCGGATTCAGTTTTACGGCCGGCTTTAATTTTCGATTCTGTTCCATTTAATAATCGCTCAATGTTCGGTCGATGTCTAATAATGACAAATAAGGCAGCCACTATGCCAAAGTAAAAAAATTCCTGTCTAGCATTCAATAGCCACATGGTAACTGGAACTAAGGCAGCTGCGATAATAGATGCTAGAGAAACATAACGAGTAAAATATACAATAATTGCCCAGATAGCAAAGACAACCAGCGTAACCTTCGGTGAGAGCATAGCAATTACGCCCAGACCGGTAGCGACACCGCGTCCGCCTTGAAATCCGAGGAGTGCTGACCAGTTATGGCCAGCGATAGCCCCTATTCCACCAGTCAGCTCAGCTGCTGCCGTTCCTCCAATATAGTGGCCGAGGAGGACGCCAGCTACTCCCTTTACTGCATCTGTGAGAAATACCCAGAAGGCTGGCCAGGGACCCAGTGTTCGATAGGCGTTAGTTGCGCCAATATTTTTACTGCCAAACTGCCTTAGATCAACGTTATAGAATTTTTGGCCGATAATCAACCCATTGGGGATTGAACCAATTAAATAGCTGGCGACAATAACCAGCAAATATTCCATTTCTCCACTCCTTCAATTTGTTTACTCATCTTTCTCTTTACGTCCGCGAACAACCAGCTTGAGTGGAGTTCCTTCAAAGCCAAAGGCTTCCCGCAATTTGTTTTCTAAAAAACGCAAATAGGAAAAATGCATGATCTCCGGGTCATTAACAAAGAAAATAAACGTAGGTGGCTTAACTTGTGGCTGGGTAGTAAAATAGATTTTTAGCCGTCGTCCATGCTCAGATGGCGGTGGATTGATGGCGGTTGCATCCTCAATTACTTGGTTAAGGACACTTGTTGCCACCCGCATCGCATGTTGGTCAGCTACAAATTTAACAAGTTCGGTTACCCGCTGCACCCGTTGCCTGGTAAGGGCTGAAGTAAATAACACAGGTGAATACTGCATAAAACCAAATTCTTCACGAACAGTTTCGGTAAATTTCATTGAAGTCTTACTGTCTTTTTCAACGAGATCCCATTTATTTACGACAATAATACTAGCTTTACCTGCTTCATGAGCATAGCCAGCGATTTTTTTATCTTGCTCTGTTATACCCTCTTCGGCGTTAATAACCATGAGAACTACATCACAGCGGTCCACTGCCCGCAGCGAACGAATCACACTATAGCGCTCAACCGGCATATCAACCTTGGCTTTACGGCGCATTCCGGCGGTATCAATCATTACATAGGACTGCCCATCTTTAGTGAAATGAGTATCAATGGCATCTCTGGTTGTTCCGGGAATATCGCTGACAATAACTCGGTCTTCGCCAATGATCGCATTAACTAACGAAGATTTACCGACGTTAGGACGGCCGATTACCGCCACCTTGATCTGATCTTTTTCTTCAGGTTCAATATGTTCTTCAGGCATGTTTTCAATCAGTTGGTCTAGCATGTCACCAAAATTAAGGGCATTAGTGGCTGATAGAGCAATCGGATCACCTAATCCTAGATTGTAGAATTCATAAATGTCAGTCTCATTCTTCATATTGTCAACTTTGTTAACTACTAGTAAAACTGGTTTTCTAGTGTTGCGTAAAAGCACGGCCACTTCATTATCGGCAGTAGTCATACCTACCTTTCCGTCCACAACAAACATGATAACGTCAGCCTCGTCAATGGCCAGTTTAGCTTGATTGCGTATAGCATTAAGCATTTTGTCACTAGTCTCAAATTCAATACCACCAGTATCAATCATGGTAAAATTACGACCCAGCCATTCAGAATCCATGTAAATGCGGTCACGGGTAACGCCCGGGGTATCTTCGACAATAGATAACCGGTTTCTACCGATATAATTAAATATAGTTGATTTACCGACATTTGGTCGGCCAACGATTGCAACAATTGGTTTACTCATCAAATATCACCTTGTATCTTTCTAATAATCAACGCTTGCTGTGCACAACAATCAAGGTCCGGTTAGCAATAGTTTTTCCGATACCTGTTGCGCTATACTGTATTACCGCCAGGCGGCAAGCAGTTGTTTTAAATCCTGAGCAAAGTAGGCCGCACGTACCGGAACATTTAATTTGGCAGCAATATGATCAGGTGTCATGTTATCCAGAAAAACAGATTCGCCTTTTCTAAGCGCCACTCCGGGAATAATAACAGCACTGCGGGGACCAGGAATTTTTTGTAATCTTTCAAGAATATCGCCACCTGTCAAAAGTCCAGTGACCGTTACGTTCCTGCCAAAAAACGTATTTTCTACGGGAATTATTCTGATTGTTAGGTTTGGAATACGAAACTCAGCCAAAAGCGGTGAGAAAATTTTCTCTGCAGAAACGCCACAAACAATATCAATATAGTGGGGTTCACAATACCCTGCCAGCGATACCGCTTCCTGCTCCCAATCAGCCAGGAAACTGCGGACAAGACCAATCCCATTTTCAAGCTGTGGAAAGCCATCATACAATTCATAACTGGGAATCTCTTGACCAGCTGCGAGATAAAACTCATCAGCTAAATATACAAAGGATAGCTGGCTTTCTTGCCGGCATTTTTGCTGCCACTTATGTACTAGCTTAATTACGTCGCCTGCAGCTGCAGGCGAAAATGGAATCAATGGGTGACAGTTGTCACGATACCGAGTAAGGCCGACAGGCACAATCGCCAATGATACCACCGCCGGGTGCATCGCATATAAATCACTGATGGTTTTCTCTAGTTCGCTGCCGTCATTAAACCCTGGGCACAAAACAACCTGAGTATGAAGCTCGATATCCTTTTTCACAAGTTCGTTCAGTTGTTCCATAATGTTGCCAGCCTGCTTGCTGCCAAGCATTTGCTTTCTAAGTTCACCATTTGTGGTATGTACTGAGACATACAGTGGTGACAAGTGAAGTTGGGAGATTCGCCGCAGGTCACGCGCAATCAGATTTGTCAAGGTAATAAAATTCCCATACAAAAAAGACAGTCGGTAATCATCATCTTTGATATAGAGACTATCACGCAGGCCTGCAGGCATTTGGTCAACAAAACAAAAAATACAATGGTTGGCACAGTGGCGTACGTTGTCGAATACGGCACTTTCGAACTCTAGGCCTAGGTCCTCATCATATTCTTTTTCAAAAACAATGAGTTCCTGTTCGCCTGAAGATCGTTCTATCAACAATTTAATTTCTTCCTCTGCCAGTGCAAAGCTAAGATCAATAATATCTTGAACAGCCTCTCCATTGACCTCAAGCAGACGATCTCCTGGCGCAAGGCCGATTTCAGCACCGATACTATCTGGTATAACATTTGAGATAATGCCTTTATATGTCAAAGTATTCCCCCCTTCCTTTAATATTCCGTTAGTAGCTATAATTTCCTGCAACCTGTTTATTAAACGGAAAAATAAAGTGAGACTTAGCTTCAGTTAAATAAGAAAAGGCAGGACCTAAGCCTGCCGGGAAAGAGCTATTTCTTCGTATCGTCCTGTTGTTGTTTCGTCTCCTCTGACTTTGTGGGATTGTTACCCCGCTTGCCTTTCTTGGTTCCGATAAAGTTAGCAAACTCGGTGGAAGTGAAATTTTTAAGTTTGGCACCAGCTTCTTTTAGACTACCTGTGCTTAGCAGCAAAAAGACTGCGCCGCCGACAAGTAATAATCCTAAAATCCATCCCATCGATTTAGTCGCACCTGAAGCGCCACCAGCTGCCGAACCTAAACCAGTATTACCAGTTGCGCCAGTCGTCCCGGCAGCATTAGGTCCTGTGGGAGTGCTGGATTTCCCTAGCACAGTAGGCACAACATCAGAAAACAAAGCAATCCCTTTTTCGGCTGATTCACGATCATTGGTGTGAGCACCTACTTCCAGCAGCATAGAGCGCGGGTGCAGATCCTGATTGTAATCACCGCCTTTGGCAAAGAATATTCCTTTTACCAAGCCGGGGTGTTGTTTGTCAGACGCTGCCTTTATCTGGAGTGCATAGTCTTCAATTTGTTTTCCTGTAGGTCCGTATTTACCGACAACAAGTTGGACTTTACTCACTTCTTGTCCATCAATGTTGCCTTTATATACCTGCGGTGGTACTGCATCACGATGAATATCAAAAACAGCATCAGGCTGTTCTTTTTTTATCAAATCCAGTGCTGTACGACGAGAACGCTCATAAGCCATATCGTCATGCGGATCATGCTTTGCCTGTGAGTGGACGACAGTAACTCCTTTTTTCTCTAATGATGCGGTAAAGGCATCACCAACTTTATAAATGCCGCCAGCTCCCAAGATGCTTTCTTCACCATCTGTAGGCACATAGGATTCGTCCGAGTGGGTATGGTAAACAGCAACTTTACCGCCACCTTCGGCTTCGGCAATGGCCGGCTTAATATAGACTTTTAAGCGACCAAGTATACTTGTATCTTCATTGTAATAGGCTGATAAGTTAACATCCCCGAGAAATTTAGCATAGGCAATGTTTCCCTCAACGCGAAACACTTCATAGCGCCGGTTATTTTCAGTAAGTACCTGATCGCCAGCTTGCATTTTCCAACCGGTCATATACACAGAATTACCAGCTTCATCAACAACTGTCGAATAATTTCCATTGCTGCTTTCAGTAGCGTAACATAAAGCACTTGTTGTAATAAATAGCAGCGCCAATAATGTAGTAAGAAGCTTATTTATCACTGTTATTTCCCTCCTTGTCAGAGGTATCGCTGTCTTCCATCTTCTTAGCCACTCCGTGATCCGTTATTTGTTTTTCTTTGGGATGTAATTCTTTACTAAATTCATATAATCCTTCAGGCCGGTTGGGGCCGAGTACTGGACCGCCTTGGATCTTTTCCCTCGTTTCACCCACAAGTTCGGCAATCATTACAGCGACAATACCAGCGATAATGGTAACATCAAAGGCTCCGGCCCCGCCAAGTGAAGTAGTGCCAGGAATGCCCAGACCTGAAAGTGTAATAATGTGGACAATATCACTGAGCACGACGCCTAGAACACCGCCGACAAAAGCGCTGCGACGAGAACGACCAGCTATATAGGCGATAAGGCCAGCTGCTAATCCATAGATTAGTTTGGGATCAAGAAACATGTTTTCCGGCTCATATGGCAGATAGCGCGAGCCTAATGATATGGTCGCGGCAACAAGCACTGCGGCTACAATTGCCCGCACTCTTTCGGCTGTTTCATCTGCTTTGGCAATTAAGTAGATGCACAGTATAATGGGTAGCACTGCCCCGCCGACATTAATAGTAATCTCCATCGGAGAACGCATAATGGGAATGTCAATGAAACTGCCGACAACAATACCGGCAATAAATAGTAATGCTTGCTTATCCGTCATGCGCATGCGATCTAAGATTCGTTGAGCTAATCCAAAGTAAACCAGCACACTGACAACTAACAGTAAAATCATTCCAAGCGGCATATTCATCATGTTATCTCACCTCATAGCCTTGTAATGTTGATTTATCAAGGCTAGTTTGTGCTGTTACCGCCTAATTAATGCAAAAAGCATGGCTTTAAGCCATGCTTTTTTGCCTATTTTTTTCGCTCCGCAAATTGCGCTGTAGTAATTCCCCGGGCTGATAGCCATTCTTGACTGAAACCAGTAATTACCATCGGGACTGACCGTAGATCAGTGATAGTATGAGCACCGATCAAGAGCATGAACCGTTTTATATCAATAATGAAATTTTCATACCAGCTGATAGCCGCTTCTAGTCCCTGGCAAGTAATTACTTTTAATACAGGACCGGCAATGCCTACTGCCATACCGCCAAGAGCAAGAGCTTTTACGACGTCAAGTGGTGTCCGCACACCGCCTGATACAACCACATTCACGTCTGGTGTAACTGCCGACATTACTTCGACGGCTGCAATAGCAGTGGGAATCCCCCAGGACATCAGCTCAGCATCCAGGGTTAGCTGACCACGGGCAGCTTCGATAGCGAGAAAGTTGGTGCCGCCACTGCCGCCTACATCTATGACCTTAACGCCAATACCGGTAAGTGCCTGCGCTTGTTCACGGGCAATACCGCAGCCCACTTCTTTAACAATAACAGGCACATTAACTTTTTTGACAATAGCTTCAATATGAGATAGATAGCCACTAAAATTGCGGTCGCCTTCACTCATAATGATTTCTTGGCCGGCATTAAGATGAATCTGGATAGCCTGTGCACCAATCATGTCAACAGCACAAAGAGCAGCCTCAGGGGAAGCATGGGCGCCCAGATTGGCAAATATCACGCCATTTGGATTAAGCTTTCTTACCACTTTATAGGACTCAGCCGCCGCCGGGTCTTCAATAGCGGAATATTGTGATCCTACCGCCATCGCCACTCCTGTCAGCCGGGCAAACTCGGCTAACTCACAGTTAATAGGCATGACATCGGCTGCGCCGCCGGTAATTGCATTAATAATAATGGGTTGTGACAAAGGGATGTCAGCAATAGCTGTATTGACAGTAATATCCTGCCACGCCAAATCAGGAAGGCAGTTATGCACCAAATGAAAATCAGTAAATCCGGCAGCCGCCGGGCCATCATCTAAGAGCAGAGAATACTTCAAGTGTTCCAATTTGCGCGACTGCCGTATCATGTGTTTTTTTAGTCCTCCCGCTTGAATAAATGACCAAACTTATCGCCAAGTGTAACTCCCGTTGAAGGAGCTTGAGTTGAGAGATAATCGCTGAATTCGGCTCGCTCTTTATCTTGTTCGGCTTGGGCGATACTAAGAGCAATCCGCTTGTTTTCTTTGTCGATAGCAAGGATCTTAACCGCTACTTGTTGACCGACGTTGACTATTTCTTCCGGACTTGTTACCCGGCGCTCAGCCATCTCGGAGATATGTACAAGTCCTTCAACCCCTTTTTGCAGCTCAACAAATGCACCGAATTTAGCCAATTTGCTAACTGTGCCGGTCAGGACAGTGCCTACTGCCAAAGTTTCAACTGTGGCATACCAGGGATCGCGTTCTAAATCTTTTAAGCTGAGTGAAAGTTTTTTTGCTTCAGGATCAACTTTAAGAACAACAACAGTTACTTCATCGCCAACATTGACAACCTCTTGCGGGGTTTTTACCCGCTGCCAGGACAAATCGGAAATATGGATAAGACCATCAATACCACCGACATCGACAAAAGCGCCAAAGTTAGCCAAGCGGCTGACTTTACCAGTAATGTTTTGCCCAACTGTCAATTTGGCAAACAATTCTTTTTCTTTTGCCGCTCGTTCTTGCGCTAACAACTGTTTTCGAGACAAAACTGCTTTTTGTTTTTCTCGATCAATCTCAATAGGAATTACTTGGACTGTCTGCCCGACAAACGGTTGCAGCTCTTCAACAAATCTAAGGTCAACCTGGGAAGCGGGAATAAAGCCGCGAATACCGAAAATACTTGAAATCAAACCGCCTTTAACAACTTCTGTAATGGTAGTCTCTAACGGTAGTTGAGCAGTAAAAGCTTGCTCTAATTTATCCCAGGCAGTAATTCGATCGGCCTGGACCTTAGACAGTTTAACTTGACCATCAGCACTGTCAGCATCAAGCACCAATACCTCAATGACCTGCCCTACACTTACAATATCAGCCGCCGTTTGCGGTGATGGATAGGCTAGTTCTGATAAGGGTATAACACCTTCGGCCTTATAGCCAATGTCAACAAATACCTCATCATGCCGAACACCAACCACAGTGCCTTCTATAATACTACCATTCTCTACTTTACTAATATCAGTCATATGTAGTGATTCCATTTTTTCATATACCTCCTTAATTACCCAATCGGGCGTTGACGCTCCAGCTGTAATCCCGGCAGTTTGTACACCTGTAAACCACTCAGGCTGTAGTTCGTTAGCTGATTCGATGTGATAAGCAGCTGTGCAGATATCCTGGCAGACGCTGGCCAAACGAGCTGTATTAGCACTATGTTTGCCTCCTACAACAATCATAATGTCTACTTTTTTTGCCAAATTGATGGCTGCCTGCTGCCTTAGATCGGTTGCCGTACAAATGGTTCGTTCAATCTTGAGTTCTTGGCATTTGGTTTGTAAAATCGTGACAATAGCTTGAAATCTATCGACCGCAAATGTAGTTTGGGCTACTACCCCCAGTCGTGAATAATATGGTAACGTTTCGGCCTCGGTAGGTGTTTCTACTACTGAAGCCGCTTGGTTTGTCCAGGCAAGAATGCTTTGAACTTCGGGATGGTGAGGTTCGCCAACAATAACTACCTTGTAGCCTGCTAGTAAGAGATCATGAGCCGCTTGTTGAGCCTTCTTTACATGCGGACAGGTGGCATCTACTACCTGCAATTGCTTGATTTCAGCCTGGTCGTATATGTCGGGGCCAACGCCGTGTGACCGGATAATGACTTTGCCTGCTGTTATTTCTTCCAGTTTATCAACCGTACTAATACCTAATTCTTCGAGGTGGCTTATCATCTGCGGATTATGAATAATTGGTCCTAATGTATGTACCGGACAGTTTACGTCAAGCGAGCTTATGGCCATTTCGACAGCTCGTTTGACGCCATAACAAAAACCTCGGTGTTCGGCCAAGAAAATTTTCACGTTAGCCTCCTGCATGGTAGTCTCTGGTATAATCAAATCATCTTATTATTATAACCCCTTTATCCCTGTGTTTCAAATAAAAACCGCCACTATTCAGCTATAGCTACAATAGTGGCGGTTTTTATTTTTCCCAATTAACTATTAGCTTGGAATATTGGGTGGAGGATTGGGATTAACAGGGCAAGACTGAAATGTGATTTCGGTGTTCATACCGACCGGCTTATCAGTTTTTAAGAGTTTTAACCACACTCTAATTGAGTCAACCAAGGTAACAACTGTAAGAATAATAAGGAAAATACTAATAGAACCATTAGTATTACCAAGGGTATCACCACGTTTAAAGAACATTTGAATATTCATTACGCCAGCGAGTATAACTGTAACTGCTAAGAACGCCAGCGGTGTAAATGTTACCAAAGCATACCATTTCTTAGGGGCAATTTTAAGGATAATGGTTGTACCAAGAGCCAGAGCGATTACTGCTAAAAGTTGATTGGCGACGCCGAATAGCGGCCAGATTGTAGCGACGTCACCACTATAGAGCAAATAGCCCCAGAAGATGGTTACGATACCACTAGTAAAGAGAATACCCGGCCACCAGCTGCTTTCTTTAAGTGGAGAATACACGTAGGTACCGAGAATATCTTGGAGAATATAACGGGCTACACGGGTACCAGCATCGATAGTGGTTAGAATGAAAAGCGCCTCGAACATAATGGCAAATTGATACCAGTAGCTCATTAAATGCTTCATACCGCCGATATTTGAGAAAATATGAGCCATACCAACTGCCAGTGATACTGCGCCGCCAGGACGATGGGCAACATCCATTTCTACTAAACGAGATAACTCTTGAATTTCAACAGTAGGAATCCCTAGTTTAGCAAATACGGCAGCCGGGCTGTTAATTGCAAAATAATCACCAGGCATAAGCACCACTGCCGAAATAATAGCCATTACAGCAACAAAACCTTCAGTGATCATGCCACCATAGGCAATCATGCGGGCTTGCGATTCAAGCTCAATCATTTTACAAGTAGTACCTGAACTAATCAGGGCGTGGAAACCGGAGATGGCACCGCAGGCAATAGTAATAAACAGGTACGGCCACCATGGTCCAGGAATAATTGGTCCGCCACCATCCATAAATCTAGTGGTAATTGGCATATTGATCACAGGCTGTACAATGAGAATACCAAGGGCCAGAGCGACAATGGTACCAATTTTCATGTACGAGCTTAAATAATCGCGGGGAGCCAACAAGAGCCATACTGGCAAAACAGCCGCAAAGAAGCCATAAAGTGGTAACGCAATTGATAACTGTGGTTTGGTAAGGTCAAAGATACTGGCAATACCAGCCCACGGCTGACCAGGGCTCAGCCAGTGACCGGTAAATACTGCAGCCAGTACTAAGAAGAAGCCTACAATTGAGCCAGAACGAATGGCACCTGGACGAATTTTAAACATATAAAGACCAACAAGGATAGCAATCGGAATGGTCATTGATAATGTGTATAAGCCCCACGGATTTTTAAAGAGAGCATTTACAACAACAATAGCCAAACCGGCAAGAGCAACAATAATAATGAAGAAAATAGCAAGGGACGTTGTTACACCGCTCACCGGACCAACCTCACGCCGGGCAATAACGGCCAGCGATTGACCATTATGGCGTATTGAGGCAAATAGAATAATGAAATCGTGAACTGCACCAGCAAATACAGAACCTAGTAAAATCCACATAAAACCAGGGCCCCAGCCATACTGGGCAGCCAATACCGGACCAACAAGCGGACCCGCACCAGCGATGGCAGCAAAGTGATGACCAAATAATACCCATTTGTTGGTAGGAACAAACTCACGGCCATCATTGCAACGGTAGGCAGGAGTTACGTTGGCATCATTTAATACAAGAACTTTTGCGGAAATAAAGGCTGAATAATACCTGTATGCCAGAACATAAACACAGACAGCAATTACTAATAGACTAACAGAATTCATAAATAAGTCCTCCTTTCAAAATAAGAAATAGAACATAAAGAAGAGCCTACGTAGTACCACTAGCCTCCTTTCGTTAAAATTTTCTTTATATTTCAAATAATACAGCATATCGTAGCTGCAAGCAATATGTATGTGGTGAAATGACAAAAAACCAGGATGAAATACATTATCATCCTGGTTAATTGCAGAATTTGTTTACATAGTTACATGACTAATTATAAGCCAAACATTTTTTTAAGTTTTGAAACTTGTTGGCGGCTTACGGGGACTTCTTCGGCTAGTCCCTCTAATATTAGATTATAAGTACCATTAAACCATGGAATTATCTCTCGGATTTTTTCAATATTAACCAGATAAGCCCGATGTGTGCGAAAAAACAAATGTTCATCAAGGCGGGACTGCAAATCTTGGAGAGGCATATTGGAGTAGTAGCATTTATGAGAAGTATGAATGGATAATTGGCCCTCCGCACAGCATACAGCGATAATGTCTTTTGTGTCAATTACGGAAGCTTTACCATTGTGCTCTATCGCCAGTTTTTGTAGGCTATAGGGTACAAACAAGTCATTGTCTTGCTTCTTGGAATTTGCTGGCGCAGATTCAGAGAGTAATGTACGAACTTTTTCAATACATTTAGCCAGCCTTTTTTCAGAGAAAGGCTTTAGTAAATAATCGACGGCATTAAGCTCAAAAGCCTTTACGGCAAATTCTTCATGAGCAGTCGCAAATACAACCAATGGTACTACGTTAACAATACTTAATTTTTCAGTAGTCTGCAGACCGTTTAATCCTGCCATTTCAATATCCATGAAAGCTAAATGTGGATTGAGTGATGCTGCGGCATTAATTGCTGCTTCACCGCTTGAAAACTCGCCAACAATAGTAACTTCCTTGAATTGTTCTAATAGATATTTTAACTCACTACGTGCTGGTTCTTCATCATCAATAATCATAACCCTAATTGTCTGTAATTGATTAGCCATTAACAACCACCTCGACATCAATAGGAATATGAAGTAATACGGTTGTCCCCTGTCCTTCTACACTGTGAATGGTGAGAGCATGTTTGATTCCATAGATGGCTTTAAGGCGTTCGTTCACATTGTTCAGTCCCACTCCTGCCCCTTTGCCAAAGCCAGCTTCCAACACTTGTTCCTGGATATCGGGGGGAATGCCTTGGCCATTGTCAGTTATGGAAATTTCGACTTGCCGTCCGATCGTTTTAGCTTCAATATGAATGGTACCACCATTAGCTTTAGCTAAAAGGCCATGTTTGACCGCGTTTTCCACCAAGGGCTGAAGTGTGAAAGTAGGAATTAATATATCCAGGGTATCTGGGGAAACAACTTGTTCAATAATTAGCCGATCCCCAAACCGAGCCTGTTCTAGGGTTAGATATGAGTCTACATGCTCCAATTCTTCTTTGAGGGTTACAAAATCACGGGCCGATTTTAGACTGCGGCGGAAGAATTCGCTCAATTCTATTAAAAGTTTACGTGCTTTATCTGGATTGGTACGGCAGAAAGAAACAATAGTATTTAACGAATTAAATAAAAAATGCGGATTAATCTGGGCTCTGAGCGCTTTGAGCTCAGCCTTTGCTGCTAATTCGGCCTTATGCTGGAGAGCTGATAATTCAAGCTGTGTGCCAAATACCTGCCCAAGACCTTGGGCAAATTCAATATCAAGTGCTGTAGGCTCCTCTTCATGGGCATAATACATTTTCAACGTGCCGACTATCTCGTCCCGACAATATAGCGGTACTACTATGGCTGACTTTAAGGGACAAGCGGGTACATTACAGCCAATGTCTTTCTGGGTATGTGCAACAGTAATCTGTTCTTGAGCCAGACAGGTTTTGGTTAACTTAGTAACTATCTGCATTCCTTTGGCATGGTGATCACTGCCTAACCCAATATGGGCTAAAACCCGTTCCAAATCAGTAATTGCTACTGCTGCAGCTGAGGTCATGCTTAATATGTTAGCAGCTACTTTTTCTGCCGATAACGAATTTAATCCCTGCCGAAAATGGGGTAAGGTAACATTGGCTATCCGAAGTGCTCTGTGTGTTTGCAGAGCAGCAATTTTGGTCTGATGTTCTCGAGCATTATGAATAATAATCATAAAGATGGCGATTCCAAGCGAGTTGGCAATTACCATAGGAATAGTAATTTGTTTAACCAGCGATAAGGCTGTTTCGTAAGGTTTAGCAAATACTATTATTAACCCCATGTTGAGTAAAATAACGCAAACACCAGTAATTATACCAGTAATCCATTCAGGAGCCTTAGGTTTTGTGCGCATGTGAATATAACCTGCAAGGATACCGCCAAGTAAAGTAGCAATGCTGCATTGCAGAGCCGTGTAGCCCCCCAAACAAAGGCGCTGAATACCGCTAATGAGGCCGACTGCGGTCCCTACTACCGGTCCGGCTAGGAGGCCCGCAACAATGGTTCCCGTATCTCGGACATTAGCGAGTGCTCCTTCAATCGGAATACCAAAATAGGTACCGGCAATGGAGATTAGTGAAAAGATAAAGATTAATACTAGTTTCTCGCGGATAGTGGTATTTTCTTTGAAAATTAGGCGAAATGCTTGTGTATGCGATAAAACATAGGCGAAAACAGCGATTATGGCAATCCGCTGCACTAAGATTATGGATAAGTTTGTATCCAATACTTCAATTGTAGTGTTCTCCATGCTTATACCTGCTTACTTACTAATTATCTGCTTTTTGTAAGAGCTGACTAATTTCAGCCATAACCTGGGTACTCATTATTTCCATACTCTCTTTGCCGGCAATATCGCGGTTAAGCAGAATCGGTTTACCAAAAATTACTCGAAACTTAGGCAGCACTTGGTTATCACGAAATATTTTATTTGTGCCAATAATTGCAGCTGGTACAATCGGAACGCCGGACTTAAGCGCCAACAGAGCCAATCCTGCTTCTGGAGATCCTAATTTTCCATCTTTACTACGGGTTCCTTCCGGAAATATTGCAAGAATAGACCCACTTTCAAGGAGTCTCAACGCAGTGCGAATGGCAGTTCTGTCGGCTGCACCGCGCTTTACGGGAAAAGCTCCTAATTTGCTTATGATCCAGCCAAATACAGGATTTGCAAACAACTCTTCCTTAGCCATAAAGTGAACCTTGCGCGGTAGGGCAGTGCCAATTACCGGTGGATCCCAAAGACTTATATGATTGGCTGCAATGATAACGCCGCCTGCAGGAACATTCTCAATTCCGGAAGTTCTCCAGCGAAATACGGATGAAAAAAGAATGGAAAAGAAAAATCGCAATAACTCATACACCAGTCAATTTCTCCCTGCACAGTTCTACTATTTTTGTGACCGCAGCATCAATAGATAATTCGGTAGTATCAATGGTGACAGCATCAGTTGCGGCAATTAAAGGTGCGAGTTCCCGCTCTCGGTCTTCCTTATCCCTAGAAGCAATCTCAGCTTCCAGTTCATTTAGCTTAATAGTATACCCTTTCTGCGTTAACTCCTGCCAGCGGCGTTTCGCCCGTTCGGCAATAGAGGCTGTCAAAAAAACTTTTATATCAGCATGTGGTAAAACATGGGTACCAATATCCCGACCGTCCATAATAACGCCACCCAGCCGGGCCATGTCTTGCTGTAATTTCAACATAACCGCCCTAAGTTCGGCTACTTGGGCTGCTTTGGGTACAAGCCGACTGACTTCAGGGGTGCGGATCGCCTCAGTAATGTCTTGGCCAGCAATAGTTACATTGGTTTTACCATTTATATATTCCAGCTTCAAATCTAGGTTACGCGCTAATTCAGCAATTGCTTGATTCGTAGGTTCGCCGCCTTGTTGGAGTGCCTGCCAGGCAACGGCCCGATACATAGCTCCGGTATCTATATAGTTATAGTCCAATTTTTGGGCGGTAAGCTTAGCTACAGTACTTTTCCCTGCACCAGCCGGCCCATCAATGGCAATAATTAAGCGCTTCATGAGTTGCCTCCCTGTTAGTCCTGTCTTAACTTCGATAATACTTCAAAAAAGTCAGGATAAGAAATTTTCACACAATCAGATTCTTTAATTTCAACACCTTGCGCAGCTAACCCAGCAACCGCCAGCGCCATGGCCATACGATGATCATGGTGGGAATCGCAGCTGGCAGAGTTTAATATTTGCGGTCCGTCGATAACAAGGCCATCTGGATTTTCAGTAATTCTAGCTCCCATTTTTCCCAGTTCTAAAGAAACTGCCCGTAAACGATCAGTTTCTTTTACACGGAGTTCTTCTGCTCCTTTGACAACCGTTTGTCCGTGAGCGAATAAAGCAGCTACGGCAAGTATGGGAATTTCATCAATAAGACGTGGGATAATCTCTGCTTCAATTGTCACGCCTTTGAGAGTTGCTGTACGAACAACAATATCAGCTACCGGTTCCCGACCACTCCACCGCTCATTGGTAATGGTTATATCTGCGCCCATTTGCTGTAAAATATCAAGAATGCCGGTACGTGTCGGATTGATACCCACATTGATTAATACCAATTGACTATTAGGAATTATCGAAGCAGCTACCAGCCAGAAGGCCGCTGAGCTGATATCACCAGGAACATCAAGCTGCTTGGGAGCTGCAATTTTTTGTACTGGTTCAAGGATAATGGCTTTACCTGTCCGTTTGACAGGTATCCCAAATGTTTCAAACATGCGCTCAGTATGATCGCGTGAGGGCATGGGTTCAGTAAGGGTGGTGGGCGTATTGGCGTAAAGTGCTGCCAATAATATAGCTGATTTTACCTGGGCGCTGGCAACAGGCATATCGTATTTAATCCCCTGCACTTGTTCAGCCCTGCTGATAGCCAGTGGTGCATAGCGTGATTGACCACGTCCTGCTATTTTTAAGCCCATTTGGGCTAGCGGTGTGATTACTCGAGCCATCGGACGTTTTCTAAGCGAAGCATCACCTGTCATTACACTAAAAAACGACTGCGCGCCCAATAAGCCAGTTAACAGCCGCATGGTAGTTCCCGAATTACCAGCATCAAGTACATCATTAGGCTCACTCAGTCCATAGAAACCATTACCTTTGACAGTAAGTACACCGTCCTCATCTTGCTCAACAATTACCCCCAAGGCTCGCATACAGTGGATTGTTGACCAGCAGTCAGCTGCATGCAAAAAGTTTGTTATTGTCACAGGTGTATCAGCAAGCCCAGCCAGCATAATGCTGCGATGCGATATTGACTTATCTCCGGGAATAGTGATTGATCCGGTTAAACCAACAGTTTTTTGTATTTTCATGGTTTCACCCATAATCGTAATCGACCCTCTTTGCTATTTAATTTTGTTAGTTAATGTTCGACCGAGTACGGCAGTTAAACTATTCAATTCAACCATAAGCTGAGTAAAATTTCCAGGAGTTAGTGACTGTGGTCCATCAGACAAGGCTTCTTCCGGGTTTTGATGCATTTCGATTAGCAGTCCATCAGCCCCAGCAGCGATAGCAGCCTTAGACATGGGACTAACCCAGCGCCAACTGCCTGTACCATGGCTGGGATCAACAATAATAGGCAAGTGGCTTAGATGTTTAATTACCGGTATAGCGGTCAAATCCAAGGTATTTCGTGTATAGGTTTCATACGTACGAATACCCCGTTCACACAGTACTATTTGATTATTGCCACTTGACAGGATGTATTCAGCAGCCATTAGCCATTCTTCCATGGTTGCCGCCAGACCTCGTTTAAGCAAAATCGGCTTTTGGCTCAAGGCTACTTCCTTGAGTAATACGAAGTTTTGCATATTACGTGTACCAATTTGCAGCATATCTACATGTTCTGCCATTAGCTCTACACTACGCGGATCAGTTATTTCCGAGATAACCGGCAAAGCTAATTCACGTCCCACCGATTTGATTATTTCGAGTCCCTTTTTTTCAAGTCCTTGAAAACTATAAGGTGAAGTACGTGGTTTATAAGCGCCACCGCGCAGCATAGCTGCCCCAGCTGCCTTGGCACTTACGCCTGCCTGATAAAGCTGTTCATAACTTTCAATCGCACATGGTCCAGCAATAATTGGGATCGATTTCCCACCAAAACTAACCTTGTCAACTGTAACAACCGTATTTTTTTGTTGAAATTCTCTGCTGGCCAATTTGTAAGGGGTTTCGACAATCAGAACTTTATCGACACCCGGCATTCTTTCGTATAGCTCGGGGTTACAGGCAGATAGGTCACCGTTGGCTGTAATAATTTTATTATTCAAGCCCGTTATCAAATGACCATCTAATCCTAATTGACGAAGCTTGTCTAATACCCGGTTTACTTGCTCGGTAGTAGCTGCATTCATCAGAATAATCATAATAGGCCTCCACAAATATACCAAAATATATTATTTTATAATTCCCTGCCTAATAAAAATATCCTCTAATCTTTAGCAGTTGTTGGCAAATTTCCGTAACTCATCCTGGGGGAAAGACAAAGTATGCTAATGTTTATAAACAACCTTGCCAACAACAACAATAGCACTCTGGCTTTCGAGCAACGTCCCGTCTAGCGGCAATATCATGTCACTTTTATGGGTATCAATAATAAACTGAGCAGGCTTCGTCAGCTTGGCAGCGTCAATTTCAATATAATCACCATCATATACAGTAACTTCGACTTCTCCCCTGGAGAAATTACCGACCGCTTGACCATTTACTGTAAGCAAAGCATCTCTCCTATTAGCCAACGGAGTAATCATGCGGATGGTAATACTTTGACCAAAACGTAAGGACCGTATGGATTTAGCGATAACTTGATCAATTGTGGTCAGTTTAATAGAAGCAACCCGGGAAATATCAGCAGCATACATAGTCGTAGGCGCCGTAATCTGTTCACCTTCCAGATTATCTACTAGGGATAAGTATTTCCGGGTTTCAGCATGTAAGAGGAAAGCTTGCACAACGAATAACAGGATAACAGCAATTGCCGCCAGTCTGATAAGCAGGCGATCAATAACAGCAAAGTATTTGCGACGAAACCTGTTATTCCGGTGTTCCATAAGACTCCCCCCTAGTGAAGTTTGATGTTAGTATTCAGTTGCAGCATATTTGCCGGCCACATAACCAGTAGAAAAGGCTGCTTGCAAATTAAAACCACCAGTGTAACCATCTACGTCGATGACTTCTCCTGCAAAAAAAAGTTCTTTGACCAGTTTAGACTCCATAGTACGAGCATCTATTTCTTTGGTGCTGACACCACCTGCGGTTACAATAGCTTCCGCGACTGGCCTGGTTTGGGAAATTGTAAATGTTAGATGCTGTAAAATTTCCAATAAACGAGCGCGTTCTTCTTTAGTAATCTGATGGACAAATTTATCTTGGTCAATAAATGCCAAATCAATAACGACAGGAATTAGTTTAGCTGGCAACAATTCATGCAAGGAATTTTTAAGTTGTTTTTTGGCAAATTTGGTAAAATCGCGCTGCAACCGCTTGTCCAAAATCTCAGTGCTAAGTGCAGGTTTAAGATTAATTTCTATTGTTACTTCTTTTTCAGGAGCAGCAATAAATAGTTCTGCGACCTTTTTGCTCAAGGACAAAATTATTGGTCCAGACAAGCCGTAGTGGGTAAATAACAGCTCGCCAAATTCATCAGCCGCTTTTTTCCTGTCACATATAACAGTTGCTGTAACATTTTTAAGTGATAGTCCCTGCAGATCGGTTATCCATTCTTCCGCGACTTCCAACGGTACCAAGGATGGTTTGAGCGGTACAATGGTATGCCCGATAGCCTGAGCCAAGCGATAGCCATCACCAGAAGAACCTGTGCCTGGATAGGACGCGCCGCCTGTTGTGACAATTACAGCATCAGCGCGATACTCTGCATCACACGTAGCAGCGCCAACAGCTTGGTCACTTTCTATAATTAGTTTTTTCACAGGCTGCCCTACTTTAACCGCAACATTGAGCTTGGACAATTCTTTAGCAAATATTTTAATGACATCTTTTGCTTGATCACTGACTGGGAAAACACGCCCGCCGCGTTCGACCTTTGTGGGCAAGCCGGCCTGATTAAAAAACTCAATACTATCAAGATTACTAAAGGCATGAAAGGCACTATACAAAAAGGAACCATTTCCTGGCATATTTTTTACTAGATCAGAAACATCACAGTTATTTGTAATATTACAGCGACCTTTTCCCGTAATAAGTATTTTGCGACCAATATCTTTCATTTTTTCCAATATGGTTACCTTGGCACCGTGTTGCGCAGCACTGACTGCGGCCATAAGGCCAGCGGCACCGCCGCCGATGATAAGAACATGCTTCATATTTCACACTCACTTTAAAATTAGTATTGTACTGCATTTAGCAAAAAACCCTTATTCTCCAAAATAAGGGTTGAAAAATTAGTCGTTTTGCTTCTTACCCAGTTTCTTTAATTCCTCCACCTCCGCAGAGAGCAGTTGGCGGTACTGCCCCCTGCGAAGTCCTTCTAATGTTAAGAAGGCAATTTTGATCCGTTTGAGATTTTTCACCGGATAACCGATGGCTTCACACATGCGGCGTATTTCCCGGTTTTTCCCTTCGTGGATAACTAACTCCAGTGTAGTCAACTCTTTTTCCCGGTCTATAGCAATAACATTAATTTTAGCCGGGGCAGTCATGCCATCTTCTAGTTTAATACCTACCCGCAGCTTATCAAGCTTCTCCTCAGGCGGATACCCCTGAACCTTGGCTAGATACGTTTTCTCAATTTCATGACTTGGATGAGTTAACGTATTTGTCAAATCACCGTCATTGGTCATAATAAGTAATCCTTCAGTGTTATAATCTAGTCTCCCCACCGGATAAATTCTCTCCGGGATATCGGCAACAAGATCGGCCACTGTTTTGCGTCCTTGAGGATCTTCTAAGGCGGTTATTATACCTTTGGGTTTGTTAAGTAAAATATAGAGATACTTTTCGGCTTTTATCGGCTTATTATCAACGGCGATCCGAGCCTGTTTAGGCTCAACCTTGGTGCCAAGTTCAGTAACTACTTTGCCATTAACTGTTACTCGTCCTGCTTTAATGAGATCTTCGGCATCCCGTCGTGAAGCAACTCCAGCTTGAGCAATTACTTTCTGCAAACGTTCTAACATGTACTTTCGACTCCCACTTTCAAAATATATTTACTCTTGAATGAATTGGTTAAAATCAATTTGGACTTTACAGGTACGCACACGTTTATTGTCCTTGATTACGCGTTCACAACTACCACAAATACCTTCGCCGCAGCACATCGTAGTATTATTAGTCGCTGCCATCGGCAAATTAACCCCGGCTGCGTGCAGCGCAGCTATAATTCCATAATGTTGGTCATCAGGACCAGCGCTGACGATTAGTTCAGGACATTTTTGACTATCGACCAAATACTCGGATAAAGTGCGCATGCCCAGCTGACGCATAGAGGCTACTTCCTGAACATTAATACCAAGCTCGGTAAGTTCACCGGAAATAAATACTGTACCCATTTTTCCTGGAGCTACAATAGCCTGAATACTATTGTTCTTTTTTACCAGCTGCCGGGCTACTGCTATAGCTGGCGACTGTCCTATACCTCCAACTATTAATAATATTTTACCAGCCTCTATATTGTCAATCCATGGCTGACCAAAAATACCATTATAATATGGTCCACGCACTAACACTTGGTTATTGTCATTCTCTAGCAGACGTGTAGACTTGGGACCAATCGTTTCGATAACTACTTGAATAGTGTTCCCTATTACCTTCATTACACCTACAGGAAAGTGATAAAATTGTGGATCTATTGGCCGGCGCAAAAAAACAAAAGAGCCACATTTGTCAAGTGACTGGGCAAGTTCAGGAGTGACTTTAATTGTTAATAGGTACGTATCCTCAGAAATTTTTTGTTTTACGCCAAACTCAGTATCGGCTTCCAAACGCACTGGAGCATCAGCGTCACTGGCCCATTTATTTTTTTTCAATTGCCACTGTTTTTCATATAGTATGCACATTCCACTCCAGTTGCAATCACATACCTCTTCCCCTTTCAAGTGACTACAAACAGTGCAATGATTAGTTTCCGATAGCAGGCAGGGACAATAGGGTGTGTTGATATCAATACATCTTCCAACCAATTTTTTTAGCATATTGTTCCCTCCTTGTTATACCAAACAGGTATTATAAATATCTGCAAGACCGGCTCTGCTTATGCGTTCAATAATTTCGCCGCGTTGTGCTGAATAAAGCCCCAAATTTTTCATGCGTTCAAAATATATTGAACCAGAGAAGGTATATCTTAGTCTAATCCCCTCCTCTGTGTTCATTTGTTCATGAATAAACCGAATAAAATCACCGGAAGCCAATTCGGGCGGTAATTCAAGATACTGCATATCCAAACAACAGCGTACAGCATTATGGCCACATAATAGACCTGTTACCACCGCTTCGGTGTGACCAACCAATATGCCAGATTTTTCTCCTGCACAAAATAAATTATCTATTCCGTCCACCTTTAGTGAATTATTACAGGGGGCAATCCCCAGATAACGAATAGAGTTGCCTACTCCACCAGAGTACGGATCTTCATAGCGAGCACGTTCAAGTCCGGGTATTGTTCGCAGCAAGTCAAGCGGAAAGAAAGGGGTCATAAGTTTAGCATGACCAGTATCAATAAGTACAATGTTTTCGGCATAATCAGCGATCGCATATTGTGAACAAGCCTTTTTACCCAACATACCTGACTTTTTAAGGTTTTCAGGCAAGGGAATTACGACCATACCCTCTTTTTCCAGCTGATTTTTGAGCTCAGAACTAAGCGAATCTTTATTAATCTTACAGGAACCGCTCATTGCACCATAGGTTCCATCTGCCCTTTTACCCATTACTTCTTTAACTTCAGCTTTGGCAGTTAGGCTTACTCGTGGCCCAAAAGTTGGGCAACGGAGAATACACATGGCACAACCGTTCCCATACTTTAAGCAATTTCCCATTGGTCCGGTAGTTCCTGTAGTATCAACAAAGGCATCCCCGTTAATAATCTCTTCGTTGTCATCGGTGAGGTATTGGATTTTCTTGCCATGTTTAACAACCCCAGATACTCTGGCGCGTGTTTTAATATCAATTCCATAGTTTTGGAGAATCTTTTTTACTAGCGGTTCCATGGTAGTTACATCATAAAATGATGCATGGCTGTGTCCAGGAAAATGTATGCCCCGGTGTCTAGAATTAGCATCCATAGCTACAAATAAATCTCCACCGCCCATAGCCATAGCTTCTTCAGCTGCCGTGAATCTGCCATTATTCCGAAATATACCGCCAACTAAACCAGTTCCCAGCAATAAGTCAGTGCGCTCAAGCAAAACTACCTGAGCACCAGCTTTCGACGCTGCTAACGCTGCGGCACAACCAGCCCAGCCACCGCCGACCACGATTACTTTAATCATGGACTTCCCCTCCATTTTACGCTTTGAAATCACACTACAGTGTATTCCTTGCGTGTTGAAGTGCCACAAGTACAGGTATAGAAAAAACTGGCAACAAAATTGTTACCAGTTA
>Ga0316604_10001015_pt1 | contig 27380 bp, 19 predicted proteins | sample OWC_soil_day20_C_FD_207650 | JGI IMG/M metagenome (GOLD analysis project Ga0316604, IMG submission 207650) | Wetland soil microbial communities from Old Woman Creek delta, Ohio, United States - OWC_soil_day20_CT | ecosystem: Environmental > Terrestrial > Soil > Wetlands | place: USA: Ohio... | reverse complement strand
TGCAAGGCGCCGGGGTCCTCACCGTCGAGCTGCCGCCCGTGCTGCTTGCCGCCGCCTACGCCGTCTGCGGCTGGGCGATCGGCAGTCGCTTCAACCGGGAGATTATCGTCTATGCGGCGCGGGCGCTGCCGACCATTCTTCTGGCCATCGTCGTGCTGATCGGCATCTGCGCCATCTACGCTGGCGTGCTGGCATCGGTAACCGGCGTCGACTTCCTGACCGCCTATCTCGCCACCTCGCCCGGCGGTGCCGACTCGGTGGCGATCATCGCAGCGTCGAGCAACGTCGACATGTCCTTTGTCATGGCCATGCAGACCATGCGCTTCTTCATGGTGCTGTTCACCGGACCGGCGACGGCGCGCTTCATCGCCGACCGCGTCAGGAACTGAGGCGGTCCTTGCGGGCCTGCACGGTGGCGCGCGCCGCCGCCAGGCGGGCGATCGGCATGCGGAAGGGCGAGCAGGATACGTAGGTGAGCCCCGCTTCCTCGCAGAAGGCGATGGAGGCCGGATCGCCGCCGTGCTCGCCGCACATGCCAAGGCCGATGTCGGGCCGCGACTTCCGCCCGCGCTCGATGGCGATGCGGATCAGCTCGCCGACGCCGTCGCGGTCGATGCTGACGAAGGGATCGCGGGCGAGCACGCCCTTCTGCAGGTAGGTCGGCAGGAAGGACGCGGCGTCGTCGCGGCTGATGCCGAAGGTGGTTTGGGTGAGGTCGTTGGTGCCGAAAGAAAAGAAGGCCGCCGACTGGGCGATGTCTTCGGCCATCAGTGCGGCGCGCGGCAGCTCGATCATCGTGCCGACCTTGTAGTTCACCGGCTGGCCGGACGCTTCCGCTACCTCGACGGCGATGCGGGCGATGATCGCCTTGACGTAGTCGAGTTCCTTGCGAGCGGCGACGAGCGGCACCATGATCTCCGGCACCACAGGCCGGCCGAGTTTTTCCGTCGCGGCGATGGCGGCCTCGAAGATCGCGCGGGCCTGCACCTCGGCGATCTCCGGGAAGGAGATGGCGAGGCGACAGCCCCGATGGCCGAGCATCGGGTTGTATTCCTCAAGATTGGCGATGCGGCGGCGCAATACCTCCGGCGCCACGCCGGCCGTCTGTGCCAGCTCGGCGACCTCTCGCTCGGTGCGCGGCAGAAACTCGTGCAGCGGCGGATCGAGGAGGCGGATGCACACCGGTGTGCCGTCCATGATCTCGAACAGCTCCTCGAAATCCTGCCGCTGCATCGGCAGGATCTTCTCGAGCGCCGTCCGCCGGCTTTCCGGCGTTTCGGCAAGAATCATCTCGCGCACGGCGGAAATACGGGAATGATCGAAGAACATGTGCTCGGTGCGGCAGAGGCCGATGCCTTCGGCGCCGAACTGGCGGGCGATGCGCGCCTCGGCGGGCGTCTCGGCATTGGCGCGCACCTCGAGGCGGCGAATGGAGTCGGCCCAGGTCATGATCTCGGCGAACGGGCCGGATAATTCCGGCTCCTTCATTGGCACCCGGCCGGCCATGATCTGGCCCGACGAGCCGTCGATGGTGATGACGTCGCCGGCCCGGAGTTCGCGTTTGCCGATGGTGACGGTGCCGGCCTTCGGATCGGCCTTGAGCGCGCTGACGCCGACCACACAGGGCTTGCCGAGGCCACGGGCGATGACGGCGGCGTGCGAGGTCATGCCGCCGCGCGCCGTGACGACGCCGACCGCCGAATGCATGCCGTGCACGTCGTCGGGGCTGGTCTCGGCGCGGACGAGGATGACCTTGATGCCGCGCTGGCGGGCCTTCTCGGCCTGCTCGGAATTGAAGGCGATCTCGCCGACGGCGGCGCCGGGCGAGGCGGGCAGGCCGGTGGCCAGGATGTCGCGTGGCGCATCAGCCTCGATGGTCGGATGCAGAAGCTGTTCGAGCGACGACGGATCAATGCGCTCGATCGCTTCTTCGCGGGTGATCAGGCCTTCGTTGGCCATGTCGACGGCGATCTTGAGCGCCGCCTCGACGGTGCGGCGACCGGACCGCGTCTGCAGCATCCACAGCTTGCCACGTTCGATGGTGAATTCGAGGTCCTGAATATCTTTGAAATGCCGCTCGAGCTTCTGGCAATAGCCGATGAACTCACGATAGGTGTCCGGCATCATGGTTTCGAGGGATGGTCGGTCAGACCGGCTGTCGAGCCGGGCCGCCTCGGTAATGTCCTGGGGTGTCCTGAGGCCGGTCACGACCTCCTCGCCCTGAGCGTTGAGCAGGAACTCGCCGTAGAGCTGGCGTTCGCCGGTGGACGGGTTGCGCGTGAAGGCGACACCGGTCGCCGAGCGCTCGTCCATGTTGCCGAACACCATGGCCTGGACGTTGACGGCGGTGCCGGAACTTGACGAAATGCTGTGCAGCTTGCGGAAGGTCGCGGCGCGGCGATTGCCCCACGAGCCGAACACCGCCGCGATGGCCCCCCACAGCTGTTCGAGCGGATCGAGCGGAAACGGCTTGCCGGTTTCGTCGGCGACCAAGTCCTTGAAACTGCCGATTACCTTGCGCCACTCCTCGGCGCTGAGCTCGGTGTCGTTGAAATAGCCCTCGCGTTCCTTGAGATCGTCGAGGATCTCCTCGAAGGCCTGGCCGTCGACGCCCATCACGACCTCGCCGAACATCTGGATGAAGCGCCGGTAGCTGTCGAGCGCAAAGCGGGCGTCGCCCGCTTCGGTGGCCAGCGCCTCGACAGTAACGTCGTTGAGGCCAAGGTTGAGTACGGTGTCCATCATGCCGGGCATGGCGGCAAGCGCGCCGGAGCGGACCGATACCAGGAGTGGCCGCTCGGGATGGCCGAAGGAGCGGCCAGTGCGGCGGCTGAGGAGGTCGAGCGCCGCCTTTACCTGTTGCTCGAGATCGGCGGGATAGCGGTGGTCGTTGGCGTAGTAATGCCGGCAGACCTCGGTGGTGATGGTGAAACCGGGTGGCACCGGCAGGCCGAGGCTGGCCATTTCCGCGAGGTTGGCGCCCTTGGTGCCGAGAAGATGGCGGAGCCGGATGCCGCCGTCTGCCACGCCTTCGCCGAAGCTGTAGACCCACGTCGGCATGCTGCCGCTTTCCAGTTGCGTATCGCGAGTATCCATAGCGTTGCCTATAACATGGAAAATCGCCGCGCGCGTCCGTTGAGACGCTCAGTCGGCTCCTCGCCGAAAGCTGGAATACAAACGACCAGGCGTTGCAGACCTTGGCGTGCTCTTCTGTTTTCGTGCATCCGCCGCTCCGAAAAGGTCCCCACCTTTTTCCGGCGATTCCCTATCGCGCCGCCTCGACTTCAAGGGCGAACGGCGTGCCCTCGAAGGCATCGGCGCCGCGTCCGATAGCGTCGATCGCCGCCACCATGCGGCCATCACGGCCGAGCAGGCGGTCGGCGATCTCGACGATGCGTCGATTGGGTGTCGCCGACGGCGCGCGCTGGCGCAGGAGGGTGGCGAGGCTGGCTTCGTCGCGCCACGGATTGAGGGCCGAAACCAGCGTGAAGGCGGCGGCCGTGGAGCGGGAGATGCCGGCAAAGCAGTGCACGACCAGCGGCGTCGACCGGTCCCAGTCGTTCACCCACTCCAGCATCTGTTCCACGTGCCTGTCACCGGGCGGCGTCATGCCATCGACCGTCTCGACGATGTCGTGCATGGCGAGGAAGAGATGGTTCTGATGACCGATGGCCGTCGGCAGGCGCATGGGCGTGCCGGCGTTGATCAGCGTGATGACGTGGCGGGCGCCCGTGAGCGCTACCGTTTCTTCGAGCTTGGTAAGGGAGCAGACGTGGATCGTGGTGGCGGTCATCGCTGGCTTTCGAGCTGGTGGAAGCGGTTGAGAAAGGCATCCTCCGCCGCGACGGTGGGCAACGGATCGAGGCCGAGCACCGGCCCGGCCGGGGTCTGGCGGCCAATGCCCCGGGGGGCGCCGAAGATGCGCTTTGCCTCCTCGGTGGTAAAGCCGGCGAGCTCCACCGCCTCGAAATAGGCGGAGATGAGGTCGGCCTTCTTGGCGAGCTTGCGGAGGCGCTCGGTATCGTCTTTCTCGAGCCCGAAACGGCGATGGATGGCGTCGGAAAGGCGCTTTTCGACCGTCTTGTAGTCGCCGCCCATCACCGCCTTGAACGGCGAGATCATGTCGCCGATCACATATTCGGCGGCATCATGCAACAATACGACGAGGCGCTGGCAGGCGGTGAGGTCCGGCTCGATGAGGCCGGCGATGTCCTCGACGATCAGGCAATGCTGGGCCACGGAGAAGGCGTGTTCGCCGATGGTCTGGCCGTTCCAGCGAGCGACGCGGGCGAGGCCATGGGCGATGTCGGATATCTCGACGTCGAGCGGCGAGGGGTCGAGGAGGTCGAGCCGCCGCCCCGACAGCATGCGCTGCCAGGCGCGGGGCGGAGAACCGGCTTTGTCGGCCATGGATGTCAGTCGTCCGGTTTGGATGCGTCGGGTTTTGAGGTGTCTGGCCAGCCGTAGTCGGCCCAGGCGGGAAGCGCAACCGAAACCGCCTGGCCGTCCACCGTGACCACCCCGCCCGTCGTCAAGGCGTCCTGGAGGCGGTCGAGCCTCAGGACGGCGATGCCGCGGTTGCCGCTCGCCGAGCCGAGATGACCGGCGGCCCGGCCACCGATCAGGATTTCGGCACCGGCTGGCGGCAGGTCGGATTCGGCCGAAAGCGCGACTGGTCGGCGGCGGGCGGTGCCGCGATAGCGCATGCGGCTCACAATCTCCTGGCCGACATAGCACCCCTTGTCGAAGTCGACGCCGTGGAGGCTGTCCATGGCGAGGTCGTGCGGAAAGGCATCGAGCAGCGGCAGATCGGCGCCGGCTTCCGGGATGCCGAGCGCCACGCGGTGTGCCTGCCAGACGGCCTCGGCGGCAGTGGTGGTGACGCCTCCCTCAGCCGCATAGAGACGCCAGCCGAGATCGGGGTGGCGCGGATCCAGGGCAACGAGACCTTCCGTTGGCAGCGCGCCCCGGCCGGCGTAAACGGCGAGCGGGGAGGCATCGATCGTCACGTCGGCACGGAGCTTGAACATCGTCAGGCGCTTGCGGAGCTCGGGAGCGCCGACAGTCGGCGCGTCGAGCAGAAAACCACCATTTTTCTGCCGGATAAGCAGAAAATCCGAGATGATCTTGCCTTGTGGGGTCAGGAGCGCGCCGAAGGCGGCTGTCCGCCCATCGGCAGCTTCGGTCTTCTGGGTGATCATCCGGTCGAGAAAGTCGGAGGCCTCTGGACCGGCGACTTCAACGAGGCTACGGCTTTCAAGGCGGCAGAGGAAGGAATCGGCCATGATGCTTTCCGGTGGTGTTGGCGCGTGATCGCTACGTAGTTTCCGATTGGTAGTCGCCTGCCGGAGGGGAGGCAAGCCTGCCGCCGCCGCAGACGACGATTTCCGCTGGCCGGCGCCGCGCCGGTCAGGCTCACTCAAGGAGGACGCCGACATAGCGGAGACCGGCATCGATCCCAAAAAGCCGCGCGGCCAAACGCGCCGGTGGAAGCGTGGCCTTCGGTTCGCGGCGATCGCGCTCGTCGTGGCCGGTGTTGCCTGCGCGTTTCTGGCTTGGCGCCTGTTGCAGGGGCCGTTGTTCCTGCCGTTTCTGGCAAGTCGGATCGAGGCGGTGGTGGCCGCCGATGCGGATGGCGCCATCTTCACCGTAGGCCTTGCCGGCATCGAGATTGGCGATGATCTCAATCCCCAATTGATCATTCGGGATATCCGGCTGACGCGGCCGAACGACCTTGTGGTGTCGATCAACGAAATCCACGTCGCCGCCCGCTGGCCGGCGCTGACCGCCAGAGACATTCCCATCGATGGCGTGGTGCTGGACCATGTGCTGATCAGTGACATCGGGCCGGAATCGAAGTTGCCACCGATCGACCGGGTGATCCAGGAGGTACGACGGGCGGTCGAGGAGAACGGCCTGCAGTTCTTCGAGATTCGGTCCTTCGGCTTCGGCATCGAAAGGCCGGGAACGGTCCGGCGCGACATCGTGTCCGACGTTTCGGTGACCGGCAGCGTTAAGGACGGTCGTGCCATCAAGATGCAGGCAATCGGCCTCGGCACCAGCGGCGCCGTGTCGGTACAGCTCACCGCCGACGTGCCGGCGCCCGGCGTGCCGATCGTCGTCAACGGCCAAACGCGCGGCTTCGATCTTGCCGACATCGCCTTGGCGGCAGGGCGTGAGGATCTCAACCTGTCGGGGACGGTTGGCCTGTCAGGGGCGGTCACCGTCGATCCCGAAAAGGGAATCACAGCGGCTGACTGGCAGGTGATGCTCGGCCCGTCGCTCCATTTCGGCGACGTCGAGACCGACGCGCTTATGGCGCCAGTCCGCCTCGACTTCGACTGGAATCCCGAGAAGCGACTGATATCCTTCAACCCCTCGCCGGTCGTCTTGCGCAACGGCTACCTGCTTGCCCACGGCGAAGTGGTGCCGCCCAGCCCCGCCAGCCCGCTCTGGACCTTCGATGTCAAACTCGACGGCCAGGACGTGCTGAGCGGCATCCGCGCCAGTGAGGGGCGAATCGCCGGCAGCTACGATCGCGCCGCCGCGCTGATCGTCATGGATGACATCCATATTGAGGGCGCTGGCATCAGCTTTACCGCAGCGGTGCGCGCGTCGCACCGGAATGGGGGGGCTTTTGCCGTCCTGTCGGGCGTGTCGCCGCGCCTGCCTGCCGCCGCCCTCAAGGCGCTCTGGCCGTCCACGCTGGCTCCCGAGGTTCGCGCCTGGGTCGGCAAGAATATTCAGGCCGGCCTGATCTCCAATGCGACGGTGGATCTTTCCATGCCCGGCGATCTGGTGGCGGGCGAGGGCATCACCCCTGAGGCGACCCTCGCCTTCGATTTCTCCGAGGCGGTCTTTGCGCCGTATGACGATTCCCCGCTGATCCGCGATGCCATCGGGCGAGGCAAGCTCGCCGGCAACCGCTTCGAGATCACCGTCGACAGCGGCTGGGTCGATCTCGGGGAGGGGCGGCGTCTTGACGTTGGGCCGTCCACGTTCGTGGTGCCGGTGGTGAACGCCAAGGTGCCGGACGGCGAAGTGGCTTTTCGGCTTTCTGGCCCGGCGGCGGCGGGCGTCGCCCTCTGGAGCCGGTTGCCGTTCGCCGAGGCGGCCGATTTCACGCCGGATCCCGCCAAAGTGACTGGCACAGTTGAGGCCGATCTGTCGATCCGCCTGCCGCTCGCCGAGGAGATCGCCGATACCGACATCATCTATACCGGCCGGATCGATCTCGCCGACTTCGATCCCGGCACGCCCATCAACGATCGGGCGGTAACGGGCGCCGACCTGTCTGTCGAGCTCCATGACGGCGCGGCGCACGTGAGTGGCAAGGCGTTGATCGACGGTTCGCCCGCCGATATTTTCCTTACTCGCCCCCTGTCCGGCGACGGCGAGGCGAAGTCAGTGGTGAAGCTCGATCTGGATGCCGCCGCCGCCAAGGGATATGGCCTTGATTTGGGCGACATGCTCGGTGGCGTCATGTCGGTGGAGATGACCGAGACGGAAGCATCGCGTCGCGTATCGGTCGACCTCGCCAAGGCGAGCCTCAACCTGCCGCTGATCGGATTCCGCAAGTCGGTCGGCAAGTCGGGCAAGCTGACCTTTGATCTTTCGACCCGGCCAGGTGGCACCGCCATCACCAATCTCATGCTGAAGGCGGGTGGTGCCGACGTCGAAGGCCAGATCAACCTCGACGGCGACGGCGGCTTCGTTGGCGCCAACCTCACGAAGTTCAATTTCTCTGCCACCGACCGCTTGGCCCTCAAGGCGTCGCGCGGTGACGGCGGCCTCAAGGTATCGATCAGCGGCTCCCGGCTCGACGGTCGCCCTCTGGTTGGCAGCCTTCTACGCCGGACCAGCGGAACCGGCATCCCGTCCGACATGTCGCTGGACCTGTCCGCCGCGATCGCCAACGTCTCCGGCGAAGGTGGCGAGCAACTCGACGGGCTCAATTTCTCGGCAGCGATCGGGGGCGGAAGGATCAACAACCTGTCGATGACGGTGCAAACGTCAGGTGGTGGTTCCGCATCGGCAACGCTGCTGCCGAGCACGAGAGGGCGAGACCTCAAGGTGGAGGCCGGTGAAGTTGGACGTCTTCTCCGCTTCCTCGGCGTTTACCAGCGCGTCTACGGCGGGCGCGCCACGCTGGCGGGCGTCATCGACGATAGGGGGATCCTGTCGGCTCGGATCGATGGTAGTCGCTGGAAGGTCGTCGAGGAGCCGGCGTTGGCGCAGCTCTCAACTGCTTCGCGCAGTGGCCCGACCGAGGGGCTGTCGACGGCCGACATCCGCCGGCTGATCTTCGACGTGAAGTTCGGCAACGGCATGCTGTCGATTGGCGAGGGTTTCATCCGTACCGAGATGGCCGGCCTGACGATGGCCGGCGACGTCGACTTCTCGAAGAACGCGTTGCGCCTGGCCGGCAGCTATCTGCCGGCCAGCCAGCTCGACAGTTTTCTGGCGGCCATCCCACTGCTCGGACAGACGATCTTTGCCGGTGGCGGCCGCTCCGGCCTGCTCGGTGTTTCCTACCGCCTCAACGGGCCGATCGACGCTCCCTCGCTGTCGGTCAACCCGCTGTCGGCGATCGCGCCGGGCATCTTCCGCCGCCTGTTCGAGCTGAAATGACGTGCTCCTCTTGCTTGAATGCGGACGTGAATGCTCTAAATTCTGCGCAACGTATTGCAGATAGACTTTATGATACTTGGAAGCGCTAGCAGTCAAGACAAAGAAAATTGCACTTAGTGCTATGGTCATTTCTCTTTCTATCGTTGTAAGGTAATTCCCGGAAAGAGACGAAGATGCTATCTCCAGATCGAAGCGCCAATGGTTCTGTCGTGGCAGGATAGGGCTCCGACGCGCCATGGTACCGAGACCTGCCGGAGGGGAAGACGTCGGCGGATGCTTGGATGGCGCGAAGAAATACATGACGTCTTGCCGAGTTTGACGCTGTACTACAAGTATTGCACCGGATAAGTGAGAAAGTGGTTCCCGTGCGAGTGATGTTTGCACGAAATGTATCGCGCTTTCCGGTTAGGGCATATCTCACTTAACGGCCAAGCCACGGATTGGAAGTCATGTTTTCTTTGCTGATTTTGCAATTGGTAGCCTTCTCTCTGTTTCCCCTCTATTTCACGATGCTTTCAGGCCCGATCCGGCAGGTCCATTTTTATGTTTACATTTCTCTTGTTTTGCTGATCGGTGGCTTCATGGGGAACGTCTACTCCCTGCCTGTTGCCGATGGCATCGTCATCTCAGGCGGCAATCTGAGTTACGGCGCCTTCATGATGACATCGGTCATGTTTGTCTGGGTCGAAAAAGACGCTTTCATCCTGCGGCATCTGGTCCGGCTGGTCGTTGTCGTCGATATCTTCAACATTGTCTTTTCTTTCCTGACGCAATCCATCCTGAAGACCAGCGGCATCATCAATCCGCATGGTGTTCCCCAGGCGATGTTTGAGGTTTCGACGTCCCTGATTGCGCTTGGGGGAGTCCTCATCATCAGCGAGCTTTTGCTCCTTCTGTTCATTTTTGAATTCACAAAGAAGAGAAAGCCCGCGCTCCCCGTCACTGCCGCGATTTACATTCTGTCGTTCGTGTTGGTTCTCGTGTTGGACGGCATTGCGTTTCCCTTCATCGCCTTCGGCATCAGTTCGGAAATTGTCGCCGCCGTCTTTGGCGGGCTTACGGGGAAAATCCTGATCGCCATTGCGTTTGGCGTCCCGCTTGCCCTGTTCGTTCTATGGAGACGGCAGGCATTCGTCGAATATCTGGAGACCGACACGGTTCGCTGGCGCCTTTTGGTCTCCAGCAGTGCCGACCTGATCAAGGAAATGACCAGGAAGGATCAGGACGTCCAGCGCGGCGATGTCGTTTTCAAGAACTCGACCGAGGGTCTCGCCGTTGTGGGTCATTCCGGTGCCGTGCTCAAGGCCAATGCGGCCTTTCAACGGATGCTGGATATCGACGAAGACGCCGTTTCGCGTCCGGCCGATCTGAAAGAGGCGTTCTGGAGCGATGGCCAGCCCCTCCCGTTGCCGCAAAACCCCAAGGAGGGGTGGCGCCAGGAGGTAATGTTCGGGCAAAGCCGAACTCGGCCCGGTATCCTTGCGATAACACCCGCCGGGGCGGATGCCGACGGCGAGACCTACGTCTATTCGTTGATCGACATAACCGAGCAGAAGAACACCCAGGAAAGGCTGGAGTATCTTGCCTCGCACGACCAGTTGACCGGCCTGGCCAACCGTCGCGTTCTCGACCGATGCCTTGCCGGCCTGCGAGACACCCCCTACGCACTCATCATCGTCGATCTCGACCACTTCAAGGATGTGAACGACAGTTATGGGCATGGAGCGGGCGATCGCGTTCTTCAGGTTATTGCCAGCCGCCTGGACGCGATCCGGGAGCAGTATCTGAAGCCGGGCGACATATTGTGCCGCATCGGCGGCGACGAATTCGCGCTTGTCGTCCGTTCCGACGATGGCGGCTTCGTCAAAAGCATTCTCGAGACTATTCAACAGGCGCTTGGCCAAACCGTTCGTATTGACGACGATCTGGAAGTGTTCTCTTCGGCAACGCTCGGTGTGAGCTACAAGCCCCGGGCCGGCGATCATGACGCGCTTCTTGAGGCCGACGCCGCCCTTTACGAGGCGAAGCGCAACAGGCGAGGCTCCGTTGGCATTTATGAGGACAGGCTGACCACGGACAGTCAGAAGAAGACAAAGCTGGGCGTGAAACTGAAAAATGCTCTCGTGAACAACGTGCTTGAAGTTCACTACCAGCCGCAGTTCGATGCGGTGAGTCACAAATTGTGCGGTGTCGAGGCGCTTGCCCGTTGGACCGATCCGGAACTCGGCGTGGTGCCACCGTGCGATTTCATTCCCGTGGCGGAAGGAACCAGCCTCATTGAAACCCTTGGCGAGTATGTCCTCGAAAGAGCCTGCCGGGATGGGCAGGAATGGCTTCAGAGCGGATACGCCCCCATCACCGTGTCCGTAAACATATCGGCAAGCCAAGTCAGATTCGGCAGTTTCATATCTATCTTGTCGAAAACGCTGGCGAAGACAGGATTCCCGGCCCACAGTTTACAAATCGAAGTGACGGAATCTTCCTATATCGAGCGCGAAAACGAGGTCACGCCCCTTCTCAGGGAGCTGAAAGAGATCGGTGTCAGTATCGCTATCGATGACTTCGGTACGGGATACTCATCTTTTTCCTATCTGCGGGAGATGCCATGGGACTGCATCAAGATCGATCGCAGCTTTATCAACAATATCCCTCATGACGCCCAGCAGTGCGATCTCGTCTCGACGATCATCAAGCTGGCAAAGGTCATGTCGTTCAAAGTGGTGGCAGAAGGCGTGGAAACCAAGGAGCAATTGGATTTTCTGGCCGCCTGGAGATGTGACCTGATCCAGGGGTATTATTTCTCAAAGGCTCTTCCGAAGGAAAAGCTGGTCGCTCTTCTGCCGCTTGATAGCGATACTCTTTAGCGCCAGCCTTTGTTTGGTCGACCTCCCGGAGGGACTGACCGCGCTCCCTCGACGAGAGCGAGGTTAGCCCATCGCCGCAACACCTGAGGTGTGTTGCGCTCAAGCGTGAGGCCACCGCCGATCTCCGGCAGAAATGGGCGGTGGCCTGCGACTTACACCGGCTTCAGCAAAACGTGCTTCTTCTTGCCGAGCGACAACTTGATGACGCCGTCGTCGGTGAGGCTCTGAAGCGTCAGCATTTCCTTTGGATCGGTCACCGTGCGGTCGTTGACCTTGAGACCGCCGCCCTGGGCGGACCGGCGGGCATCGCCATTGGAGGCGGCAAGACCGGCCTGGACGAAGGCGGCGAGCACGCCGACACCGGCTTCAAGGTCGGCCTTGGGGACCTCGATGGTCGGCAGGTCATCCGAATGAACGCCTTCCTCGAAGGTCAGCCGTGCCGTCTCGGCCGCTGCATCCGCCGCCTCGCGGCCATGGACGACAGCGGTCGCCTCGGTGGCGAGCAGCTTCTTGGCCTCGTTGATCTCGGCACCGCCGAGCGCGCCGAGCCGGGCGATCTCGTTGAGCGACAGGCGCGTGAAGATCTTCAGGAAGCGGACGACGTCGGCATCCTCGGTATTGCGGAAATACTGCCAGAAATCATAGGGACTGAAGAGGTCGCTGTTGAGCCAGACGGCGCCGTTGGCGGTCTTGCCCATCTTCTGGCCCGACGATGTCGTGAGCAGCGGCGTCGTCAGCGCGTAAAGCTGCGGGCCGTTCATCCGGTGGCTGAGGTCGACGCCGTTGACGATGTTGCCCCACTGGTCGGATCCGCCCATCTGGAGGACCGTGCCGTAGCGGCGGTTGAGCTCGACGAAGTCGTAGCCCTGCATGATCATGTAGTTGAATTCGAGGAAGCTCAGCGACTGCTCGCGGTCGAGGCGCAGCTTGACGCTGTCGAAGGACAGCATGCGGTTGACCGAGAAGAAGCGGCCGACGTCGCGCAGGAACTCGACGTAGTTGAGCTTCATCAGCCAGTCGGCGTTGTTGGCCATGATGGCGTCGGTCGGGCCGTCGCCATAGCGCAGGATACGCGCGTAGACTTTCTTGATGCTCTCGATGTTGTCGGCAATGGTCTCCGGCGTCAGCAACTTGCGCTGGTCGTCGCGGAAGGAGGGGTCGCCGACCATCGACGTGCCGCCGCCCATCAGGCTGATCGGCCGGTGGCCGGTCTCCTGCAGCCAGTGGAGCATGGTAACGGTGATGAGGTTGCCGATGTGGATCGATGTGGCGGTGGCGTCATAGCCCACATAAGCGGTGATCGGACCCTTCAAGCATGCCGCGTCGAGACCCTCGGGGTCCGAGATCTGGTGGATGAAGCCGCGCTCGTCGAGCGTGCGCAGGAAATCCGACTTGAAGCCGCTCATCTTTCGTTACCTTTGGTTTGTCCGCGGATCTGAATTGACGTATCAGTCCGCTGGGCTTCCTATCAGGAACGAAAACGGATTTCACGGGGTATGAGGTCAAAAATGTCGGGCGATTCGGCCATGTGGGCACTCGGTCTGATGAGCGGCACGTCGATGGACGGCGTCGACGCGGCGCTGATTCGTACCGACGGTGAAGGGATTGCCGAGTTTGGTCCGACGCTGTTCCAGCCATATGGCGACGAGGAGCGGGCGGTTCTGAGGGCGGCTCTCAAGGATGCCTGTGGCATGACCGCCCGCGACGACCGCTTCGGCCGGCTCGCCGAGGCGGAATCCGTCGTCACCGACGCCCACGCCCACGCCGTGGCGGTGCTGCTGATCGCCGCCGAGAAAAAGGGTATCCGACCCGAGGTGATCGGCTTCCACGGCCAGACGGTGCACCACGCGCCGGATCGCGGCTTTACCGCCCAGATCGGCGACGCGGGCGTGCTTGCCGAGCGTTTCAACCTGCCGGTCGTCCATGATTTCCGCTCCGCCGACATCCGCGAGGGCGGGCAGGGCGCACCGCTGGTGCCGATCTATCACCGGGCACTGGCGCAGAAAGCCGGCCTCGTGCCGCCGGTCGCCTTCCTCAACATCGGCGGCGTCGCCAACGTCACGTTGATCGGCGAAGGTGGCGAACTCACCGCCTTCGATACCGGCCCCGGCAACGCACTGATCGATGACCTGGTGTTCAACGCCACCGGCGCCCGGTTCGATGTTGATGGCGCCATCGCCGCGCAGGGGCGGGTGGACGACGCTGTGCTTGTCCAGTTGATGGATCATCCGCATTTCGAGACACCGGCGCCCAAGTCGCTCGATCGCAATACCTTCCGCGCCGACGCCGCGGCGCGCCTCCCGTTTGCCGATCGCGTGGCGACGCTGACCGCCTTTACGGCCGAGGGTGTCGCCGCCGGGCTCCGGCTAGCCGGTGCCCCGGTCAGGACGGTGATCGTCTCCGGCGGTGGTGCCCGCAATCCAGTGATGGTGCGGATGATCGCCGAGCGAACGGGGGTCGAGGTGGTTCCGGCCGGCAAGATCGGCTTCGACGCCGACTTCGTCGAGGCGCAGGCGTTCGCCTATCTGGCCGCGCGCCGCCTGAAGGGCTTGCCGTCGTCCTTCCCGACCACCACCGGAACGCCGGTGCCGGTGGTCTGCGGCGAGATCGCCTAGTGTTTCCAGAGCGCTTCCGATGAAAACAGGTTCACCGGAAGCGCTCTATTTCTTTGTTAAGAGGCAATTCCGGACGCAAAATCGGGATCCACTTTTGCTGGAATTGCTCTAGAGCGACGCGCATTTCGACGCATGCGGAGTGTCGCTGTCTTTGTTAGTTGTCGCCTCGCTTTGCGGAAAGCCGGTCCCTACCTTTCCGCAGGATGCTCCAGCCGGATGCCGCGCATGTTCGCCGACGCCCTTCTTTTCGCCGCTACCCGCCTGATCTCGCCGAGGAGTCGCGGTGCCGCCATCCGCGACGCCATCGGGCTCCGAGCGCGCGCCGGCCGCTGTCGCACCGCCTGGACCGAGCATGAGGCGCGGACGCGGGCGGCGATCGAACGGGCGATCGATGGCGTCCCGGTGCGACGCACGGCGGTGGTGCTCGGTTCGGGATTGCTCCGCGACGTGCCGATCGAGCGTCTCTCCAACATGTTCAACAAGGTTGTGCTGGTCGACATCGTCCACCTGCCGACCGTGCGGCTGAAGCTGTTCTTCCGCCGCTATCCCAACGTCACCTTCATGACCCGAGATATCTCCGGCTACGACCGGCTCGTGGAGCAATCGCGCATCAAGCTGGCCACTGGCCAGAGGGATCTCGGCGTCCGCCTTGATCCTCTGGGGTTTCTTCGCAAGATCGATGACGTCGATCTGGTGATCTCGGCCAATGTGCTGTCGCAGATCGCCGTCGGTGCCGAGATTCGCCTGCGGACCAAAGTCGGGCAGGCGCGCGTCATGCCCGAAGATGCGGTCGCTCAACTGGTCGCCGGTCATCTCGACGGATTGGCGCAACTGCCCTGCAAGACGGTGATTGTCACCGATGTTTCCTATGTCCGACGCCGACGCGACGGCGGGATCGTCGAGACCCGCGATCTTCTCCATGGAGTTAAGCCGCCGCTTCCCTCGGACGCCTGGGACTGGCCGGTGGCGCCGTTCGGCGAGGAGGCGGCGGACGAAGAGCGCATCCACCGGGTGATCGCCGCTGAAGACGTGGCCGTCGATTTATGAGGCGCCGGAGAGGGCCGCCTGCGTCAGAACCGCACTTCGGCTGGCTTCACCCACCAGCCGGGATGAAGGGCGGCGAGGCGCACACCGGCTAGCTCTGCCGCCTTTCGGTCGTCAAACAGGCCGAAGCAGGTGGCGCCCGACCCTGACATGCGGGCGAGGCGGACGTCTGGCAGTGTCGCCACGGCGGTGAGAACTTCGCCGATGACCGGCGCGATCGTCCGGGCGGGGGCTTCCAGATCATTGCGCGTCTTGCTGACGAGGAAGGTCGCGAGATGGCTGAGCGAGTCCAAGGCGGGGAGGGCGGGCAGCGGCGGATTGTCTCGCCGTTCGAGCGCCCGGAAGGCCGCTGGCGTCGACACGCCGACGCCAGGATTGACCAGCAGCAGGCCAAAAGGAAGCCGCCCGGCTGTCGGCGCGATGCGCTCGCCGACACCCGTGACGCGGGCGGAGAGACCCGCGATGCACATCGGCACGTCGGCGCCCAGTGACAGCGCCAGCGCGGCAAGGGCTGGGTCGTCGACGGGCCAGTCATACAGCCGGCAGAGGCCGCGCAAGGTGGCCGCCGCGTCGGCCGAGCCGCCGCCGATGCCCGAAGCGATCGGCAGGCGCTTCGTCAGGCGGATGGCGAGCGGCTCCGTTCGGTCGCTCAAGTCCCGGAAGCCGTGCACAGCCCGCAGCACGAGATTGTCGCGATCGGCCGACAGACCGGCGGCCATCGGTCCGTCGATGTCGAAGCGATCCTCGCCGCTTGGCGTCAGCGCCAGCGTATCGCCGACGTCGGCGAAGGCGACGAGCATGTCGAGGTCGTGGTAGCCGTCAGGCCGCCGACCGGTGACGTGCAGCGCGAGGTTGACCTTGGCACAGGCCTCTTCGACGATCGGCATTCCCTTGGGTCCGGCGTGGGTCAGGGCGTCGCCTGGGCCGGCGTCGGCTCAGCCACCTTGGCAGCGGCCTTGCCTGTGTCCGTCTCCACAAGGCCATTGGCGATCTTGGCTTCGATCTTGGCGAGGTCTGCCGGCTCGGGCTTGCTGGCCTTGGCGTGGTTCCACTGGAAGCACGCTTCGAGGCGACGGCCGACCTGCCAATAGGCATCGCCGAGATGGTCGTTGATGGTCGGATCGGATGGCATCAGCGAGACCGCCCGTTCCAGCTCGTCAACGGCGACGTCGTATTCACCGAGCTTGTAGTGGGCCCAGCCGAGGCTGTCGACGATGTAGCCATCGGTCGGAGCGAGGGTGACGGCCTTCTCGATTAGCGCCACGCCCTCCTTGAGGTTGATGCCCTTATCAACCCAGGAATAGCCGAGATAGTTGAGGACCAGCGGCTGGTCGGGTCTGAGCTCGAGCGCCTTCTTGAAGTCAGCCTCCGCCTCCGGCCAGCGGTTGGTGCGCTCGTAGGCGATGCCGCGATTGTAGAACACCTGCCAATCCTCGGTCTGCGGCTCAGCGCCGATCGCCCGGAGGGTTCGCGTGTAGGCGTCCGCCGCCTCCGCGAACATCTTGCGTGTTCTCAGGATGTTGCCGAGGCCGTTCAGCGCTTCCTTGTCCTTCGGGTTCTGACGGATGACGCGCTTCAGCGTGGCGCGTGCCTCGTCCACCCGGTCGAGCGCGTTGTAGTCGAAGGCGATCATGATATCGGCGTTGCGCCGGAGCGGCGACCGCCTCGACACCTTGTCGAGGATGGCGATAGCGTCGTCGGGACGGTTCAGGCGCTCGAAATTCTCGGCGAGCGTGACGCGGGTCATGTCTTCATTCGGGTCGAGCGCCAGCGCGAGCTGCAGAAAGATGACGCCGAAGTCGTTGGTCTCCTCGCGCACAACGGCCGTGCCGAGCCCGGAGAGGATTTCAGCCGCCCCTTCATTGACGGTACGAACGCGGGCGGCTGGTCGATACCCGGAGGCGAGGGTAGCTGCCAATTCCTTGAGAAGCGGATGCCCGGGCGCCGAGGCCAGCGCCTTGTCGATGGTCGCCTTGGCGGCGTCATGGTCGCGGTTGCGGGCGAAGGCCCGCGTCGCAGCGTCGATTACCGACACCGGACCGTCGTCCAGGGCGAGCGCCGCCTTGAGTTCGGCAGCGGCCACATCGTTGCGGCCGGCGACCGAAGCGATGAGGCCGGCATGATAGTGGCGGAAGAACAGATACCATTTCTCGCCGTCGAGCTTGGCGAGGCGGGCGAGCGCCTCGTCCGTCTTTCCGGCGCCCTGTTCGGCCCAGGCTGACAGGATCTCGACGGCGAGCGTCAAGAGCGGTCCGGATTTTGCCTGCTCGAACGAAGCAATCGCCTCTGTCCAGCGGCCGGACTGGAAGTCGTCAAGGCCGATGGTTAGCGCGGCGATCGGACTGTCGGAGTTGACGTCGCGCAGCCGTTCGGCAAAGGCCCGGACCTCCGTCAGCTCGCCGGCGGCGATGTAGAGCGACAGTGCGCGCTCGAGCAGAAACTTGTCGTCCGGCGCGTCCAGCAGCGCCGACGCGAAGTAATCGGCCGAGGCACGGTAGTCAGAAATGCTGCCGGCGAATCGGCCGGCGAGGTAGTTGCCCTCGAGCGATGAGGCGACTGGCAGACCGGCGTCGGCCTGCGCCGCCGCCACGCCACGCGCACCGGCGGGAAGTGGGCCGAGGAAGGTGAGCGTGGCCAGCGTCGCTCCGAGGAGGGGGCCCATGGCGAAGCGTCGGAAGGTCGGCTGGCGTAGCATCATGAGCGAACGGTCCCCGTCGTCGGTTTATGGCAGCGCACAAACAATCACAGCGCTCGATACGACCGACCGCTGACTCCACTAAAAGGCAAAATGGCGGCAAAGGCATGGCGCTTCAAGCGTGGTGTGGCTCCCGGCGCCAAGAAAGTCGGGCAATGTCCATTGCCATTGCATTCCCGCCGGCAAAGTTTGAAATGGAATATCACGCAACCCGAGTGCCGGACGCTTCTTTCCATGAATGTGGCCTTTACGCTGATCCTCTTGCTTGCCATCGGCGCCTGGCTCGTTCGCTGGCGCGGTGCCCGCCTTCGGAGCGACATCGACGCCATCGCCCGCAACTACAGCCTGCTGGCCGGGCTCGGCGCCGTGGCGGCACTGGCGGTTACCGGTCGTGTGGCGTTTGCCGCTGTCGGTGCGGCGGTGCTGATCGGGCTCCACCGAGCGAGGCTCCTGCGGGCGCGGCGCACGCGGCCAGTGCTGCGGTCGCCGATGGTCGAGGTGGTGGTCGATGGCGATGCCATTGGCGGCCGGGTCATTGCCGGCGCCTTCCGCGATCGCGATCTCAACCGCCTCGGGGGGGCGGATCTGTCCAGTCTTTACGCGGAAACGGCGCGTGATGCGCGCAGCCGCGCGACACTAGAGATTTATCTCGACCGCCGAATGCCCGGATGGCGTGAGAACATGCAAGGTGAGTCCGCATCGCGGCGCCGTCGAGCGACGAATGCGGGCGCCATGAGCGAGGAGGAGGCGTACGAGATCCTTGGGCTTCAAAAGGGCGCCGGAGAGGCCGATATCCGGGCCGCCCACCGCCGACTGATGAAGCGGGTGCATCCCGACCAGGGTGGCTCCACTTTCCTGGCGGTACGTATCAACCAGGCCAAGGACCGGCTTCTGTCCAAACATGTCTAGCTCCCGTTACGCAAAAACAGTGGGTGCTGTCGACTGACTGTGAATGCCGCATCAGGTGAAGGGCCGAAACACGGCTTCCGAATGGGGCGTGGGATGCTCTGACCGCCAAGTTGGGGCGGTCAGAGCCTGATTGTGAAACAGGCGAAGTCGCTTTTCTTCAGGGCCGCGCAGGCCCTGTTGGCGGCTTTTTCGTTTGCGAACCCGCCGAAGCGCGCCCGCACCACCGTCGCACCGCCCTTGTTGACCGCTTCGGCGAAGGGGCTGGCAGTGGCAAGTTGCGGAGTGGCCGACTTGGCCTTGTCGAGAAGGGTCATGGCGGCGGCCTTGGAATCGACGGCGCCGATCTGGATGTACCAGCCGCTCGGGCGGGCGGCGGCCGGGGCCGGTGTTTCGTTCGGCGCCCTTACGGCGTCGGTCATGACGTTGGCCGGCGCAGCGGACGCGACCTGGACGGTCTTGGCCGCCGATCGGCGTGAATGGGCGTCGACGCGGGCGACGAGGTCGGCCAGCGGGTCGCCCTGCGGTGCCGGACCAATGTCGGCGAAGGCCTCGGCGGCCGACGACGGCAGGTGGGAGTTGGCAAGGCTGGCCGGCAGCGTGGCGGTTGCCAGGCTGACGGGTTCGGGCGAGGGAGCGGCGGCCGGTGCCGGCGCTTCGGCCACCTCCTGCGGTTCGGCAACGGCAGGGACAACAGGGGGGCGGGGCGCCGTCGGCGCGATCGAGGCGGTCACGACGGCCGGATCGGGATCGGTGGTATCCATGCCGGCGTTCATCGGCCGCGGCAGAGGCATGGGGTGCGGCGGCAGCGTCGAGGCGGCAACGAGGCGCGCCGGCTCGGCCGGTGCCACCACGCTGGCGGCCGCCACCTTCGGCGCGTTCATGGCGTCGGCCACGAGCTGGTCGTCATAGCCGCTGAAGCGCGAAGCCTTGGGCAGGTAAGTGGCGATCAGCTGTGCCATGTGGGCGTCGCGCTGAGCAGCCGTCTTGCCACCCATGACGACGGCGACAAGCTTGCGACCGTCACGCTTCACCGACGTGACGAGGTTGAAGCCGGAGGCGTTGACGTAGCCGGTCTTGATCCCGTCGACGCCGTTGATACGGCCCAACAGATTGTTGTGATTACCGATGGTGCGCCCGCGGAAGGTGTAGGAGCGGATTGAGAACAGCGGATAATATTGCGGGAAGCGGACCTGCAACGCGACGCCGAGCTTCATCATGTCGCGCGCCGACGTATACTGCCCCGGATCGGGTAGGCCGTTGGCGTTGCGAAAGCGGGTGTTGGTCATGCCGATGGCGTGGGCCGTGCGCGTCATGCGATCGGCGAAGGCCGGCACCGAGCCGGCGACGCTCTCGGCAATGACGGCGGCGGCATCATTTGCCGAGCGGGTGATCAGGCCCTTGATGGCGTCCTGAACGGCAATGGTCTCACCAGCCCGCAGACCGAGCTTGGTGGGCGCCTGCCGCTGAGCGAGCGATGAAACGCGCAGTGGCGTCGAGAGCTTGAAGCGGCCGCGTTCCAGCTCCTCGAAGAGGACGTAGAGCGTCATCATCTTGGTGAGAGAGGCGGGATAGCGCCGGGCGTCAGGATTGACTTGGTAAAGGACCTTGCCGGAAGCGGTGTCGACAACGATTGCCGCGTATTTCGAAGGGACGACCTGGCTCGGCATCCCCTTGGCCGCGATAGCGGCGGTCGACATGCCCACCGCGACGACGATGGCAGCGGCAGGAGCCGCCATTCGGTGCACGACCTTGGAAACAAGACTACGCAAACTCAACAATGGACCGCCCTCACAACGCCAACTCGCCGGCTTCGCCCCGCCGTCCGGCCGGATACGAAGCCTGTTTCGGATTGTTCTCCATCCCCCTGAGCCCAACGGGCAACGGTCATAAAATTAGCGGCAACGCGGTTACGGAAGCGTAAAGTTTGAATCGACTTTTCCGGATTTGCACTGTCCCGAAAAAGGACTCCGCATTAATAACGAGATCGATGCGATTAAATGCAGGTCATGCGAAAAGCTGGGGGCTGCCAGCGGCTCATCATATTGCATGATGGCTTGACCTAAGCGAAACTGCTTACCAGATACCAACAGACAGGCGAACGCACAGTCACAAGTGCGTGGAGTTTCGGCTTGGACTCCAGATTGGAATTGCACCCCCGTTGTCCGTGATTCAATATGACCCCACGACCCGCAAGATCGGGGCAAGCAAGCGGAGGGAAAAGGTGGTCGAGGCGGTTCAGGCTGGCGTGGCGGAAATGGCACCGGCGGATCTTCCCTTCGGTGTTCCGGGCAGCCGTGCCGCGGCCGGCCAGTGGACCGACGGCAGGATGGAGGACAGGACGCGTCGCGTGCTCCTGTCGGCCGATGACGATGACGGGGAGAGTGGGAACGGGTCTGACTCAGGAAGCGGAGTGTCCTCCAAGGTCCTGACAAAGACCAAACGACCGAGCATGTATCGCGTTCTGGTCTTGAACGACGATTACACGCCGATGGAATTCGTGGTGCACATCCTGGAGCGTTTCTTCAACAAGGGGCGTGAAGAGGCAACCCAGATCATGCTGCACGTCCACCATCATGGGGTGGGGGAATGTGGTGTCTACACCTTTGAAGTCGCCGAGACCAAGGTGACACAGGTCATGGACTTCGCACGCCGCCATCAGCATCCGCTTCAGTGCGTCATGGAAAAAAAGTGAGGGTCCATCGTGCCATCCTTCTCGCGCAGTCTCGAAAAGGCCCTTCACCAGGCCCTCGCTTTCGCCAATGAACGCCGCCAGGAATACGCGACGCTCGAACACCTTCTCCTGTCGCTGGTTGAAGATCCCGACGCGGCCGCCGTCATGCGCGCCTGCTCGGTCGATCTCGACGTTCTGAAGCGCAACCTCGTCGAATACATCGACACCGAACTCGACAACCTCGTGACCGAGCTTGGCGAGGAGGCAAAGCCGACCGCTGGCTTCCAACGCGTCATCCAGCGGGCGGTGATCCATGTGCAGTCGTCCGGGCGAGACGAGGTGACTGGCGCCAACGTGCTGGTCGCCATCTTCGCCGAGCGCGAGAGCCACGCCGCCTATTTCCTGCAGGAGCAGGATATGACGCGCTACGACGCGGTCAATTACATCAGCCACGGCATCGCCAAGCGTGCCGGAATGAGCGAAAGCCGGGCGGCGCGTGGCGTCGATGACGAGACGCCGTCGCAGGAGACGCCGCCGAGCAGCGGACCGGCGGCCGAAAAGAAGAAGGCCGATGCACTCGATGCCTACTGCGTCAACCTCAACGAGAAGGCGCTGAAGGGCAAGATCGATCCGCTGATCGGCCGGGCCGACGAGATCGCCCGCACCATCCAGGTGCTGTGCCGCCGCTCGAAGAACAACCCGCTCTATGTGGGCGATCCCGGCGTCGGCAAGACGGCGATCGCCGAGGGCCTTGCCCGGCGCATCATCGACGGCGACGTGCCGGAAGTGCTGAGGGATTCGACCATCTTCGCGCTCGACATGGGCGCGCTGTTGGCCGGAACGCGCTATCGCGGCGACTTCGAAGAGCGCCTGAAGCAGGTGGTCAAGGAGATCGAGAATTATCCTGGCGCCATCATGTTCATCGATGAGATCCACACGGTGATTGGTGCCGGTGCTACCTCGGGCGGCGCGATGGATGCGTCGAACCTTCTGAAGCCGGCGCTGTCCAGCGGTACCGTTCGCTGCATCGGCTCGACGACCTACAAGGAGTACCGTCAGTTCTTCGAGAAGGACCGGGCATTGGTGCGCCGCTTCCAGAAGATCGACGTCAACGAGCCGACCGTCACCGACGCCATCGAGATCCTGAAGGGGCTCAAGCCCTATTTCGAGGAGTTCCACAAGGTCCGCTATACCCAGGACGCCATCAAGTCGGCGGTGGAACTCAGCGCCCGCTACATCAACGACCGCAAGCTGCCGGACAAGGCGATCGACGTCATCGACGAGTCGGGCGCCAGCCAGATGCTGCTGCCGGAGGGCAAGCGCAAGAAGGTAATCGGCGTCAAGGAGATCGAGGCGACCATCGCTACCATGGCGCGCATCCCGCCGAAGTCGGTGTCCAAGGATGATGCCGAGGTGCTGGAACGGCTGGAGATCAATCTCCAGCGCGTGGTTTACGGCCAGGACAAGGCGATTGCCGCGCTGGCCTCGGCGATCAAGCTGGCCCGTGCCGGCCTCAGGGAGCCGGAGAAGCCGATCGGCAACTACCTGTTCTCTGGTCCGACCGGTGTCGGCAAGACCGAGGTGGCGCGCCAGCTCGCCTCGATCCTTGGCGTGCCGATCCTGCGTTTCGACATGTCGGAATACATGGAGCGGCACACCGTCAGCCGGCTGATCGGTGCGCCTCCGGGCTATGTCGGCTTCGACCAGGGTGGCCTTCTGACGGATGGCGTCGACCAGCATCCGCATTGCGTGCTGCTGCTCGACGAGATCGAGAAGGCGCATCAGGATCTGTTCAACATCCTGCTGCAGGTGATGGACCACGGCAAGCTGACCGACCACAACGGCAAGCAGGTCGACTTCCGCAACGTCATCCTGATCATGACGACCAACGCCGGCGCCACCGACATGTCCCGCGAGCCGATCGGTTTCAACCGCAGCCGGCGCGAGGGCGACGACACCGAGGCGATCAACCGCATGTTCACGCCGGAGTTCCGCAACCGTCTCGACGCCGTCATCCCGTTCGGCGCGCTGCCGCCGGAAGTGGTGCGGTCGGTGGTGCAGAAATTCGTCATGCAGCTTGAGGCGCAGCTGGCCGATCGCAATGTCACGTTCGAGCTGGACGAAGCGGCGGTCGACTGGCTGGCGATCAAGGGTTACGACGAGCGCATGGGTGCCCGCCCACTTGGCCGCGTCATCCAGGAGCACATCAAGCGGCCGCTTGCCGATGCGGTGCTGTTCGGCGTGTTGAAGAAGGGCGGTACCGTCAAGGTGTCCGTCGAAACCAACGAGGCCGGCGAGACCGGTCTGAAGCTCGACTGCCTGCCCGACCCGGCGCTGAAGCGCAAGGTGGAAGAAGTCGACGCCAAGGTGGCCGATGCGCCGGTACCGCCGAAGCCGCCGCGCAAGCGCACGCCGCGGCAGAGTGCCAAGGCGGTGTGACGGCGGGTGATACGAAGCCCTTGAAGAATCGAGAGCGGCGGTCGGGCAACCGGCCGCCGCTTTATTCTTGTCGAGCGAGGAAGGCTGTGGCGCCTTCCTTGAACACCCGGTCGCCGGTGGCTCGCATGTGATCGCGATTGGGGATGTCGAGCACCTCGGCGCCCCGGATCATCGCGGCGAGTTCGGCGGCCGAGCCGGCGACGGCATCCTTGGTGCCGACGGCGATCAGCGTCGGAACGGCGATGCGGGCGATCTCGGCCGGATCAACGGGCCGGCCATAGCCGCGAATACAGGCGGCGAGTGCCAGCCGGTCGGAGCGGGTCTGGTCGGCAAACTGGCGATAACTGCGACCGACCGGATCGTCGACATCCTCAACGGACGGGGCGAGGAGGGCGGTGGCGATATGCTCGCGGTCGAGGCCGGCCTTCGCCATGGCACCGCCAATGCCGCCGAGCACCAGCTTTTCCAACCGGTTGGAGTGGCGGGCGGCAAAATCGATGAGGATGCGGGCGCCCATCGAATAACCGATGGCCCGGACACGCTCGAAGCCGAGGTGGTCGATCAACGCCAGCACGTCCCCGGCCATCTTCTCGAGGCGGTAGTCCGCGGGGTCGTGGAGCTTGACCGAGTTGCCGTGGCCGCGGTTGTCGAGGGCGATCGTCCGGTAGCCGGCCCCGACCAGCCAGTCGATCCAGCCGGTGTCGAGCCAATTGACCCTGGCGCTGGAGGCGAAGCCGTGGACGAGCACGATTGGCCGGCCGTCACCTTCGTCGAGATAGGTGAAGTCGCCGTCGTCGGTCGAAAAGCTCGGCATGGACGCCCCTCCATCGCGCCGTCGGCGCCATCGTGCAAAGTCCCAAGGCTTTTGCCGCAAAGGGACTGTTCTTGCTGCCATGTTGCCGGTATGCTTCGTGATGTCACGGATTTCAACAAGGGTATCGTGCATGGCGGACGCTTTCATTCCTCATTTCGCCAATGACGCCGGGGTGACGACCATCCGGATTGGCGCGAAGGAATTCATGTGCATCGGCGCCACGCCGCCCTTCGACCACCCGCACATCTTCCTGGAAATGGGAGACGACGCCGAGGTGGTCTGTTCCTATTGCTCGACCGTCTATCGCTACGATCCGTCGCTCAAGGCGACCGAATCGGAACCCAAGGACGCCGCGTGGCAGCCGAGAGCGGCCTGACCCACGCCAAGGATGGAGCTATGCCGGATCACTTACCGGTGGTGGTAGTTGGGGCCGGAATCGCCGGCCTCACGTTATCCTTATGTCTTGCGCGCGCCGGTGTGCGAGTCACGGTGATCGACAGGGCGCGGGAGCTGAGAGAGGTCGGTGCCGGCCTGCAGCTGTCGCCCAACGCGTCGTCGATTCTCTTCCATCTCGGGCTCGGCTCGGCGCTGGACGCCACGGGGATGCGGCCGGAAGCGGTGACCATTCGCGACGGGGCAAGCGGCCGTCTCATCCTGCGCATGCCGCTCGGCGAGGCGATGGTCGAGCGCTACGGAGCGCCCTATATCGTCATCCACCGCGCCGATCTTCAGGGAACGCTGCTGGCCGCCGTCGAGCAGGAACCGCGCGTCACCTTGCACCTTGGTGTCGACATCACGGCGATCGGTGAGGATGAAGCCGGCATCGTGGTCGAAGGCGTTGAGGCGGACCAGCCGGTCCGATTTCACGGCAGCCTGCTGGTCGGCGCCGACGGCGTCCGCTCCATGGTCCGCGAGGCGGTGATCGGCGGCGGCCCGGCGATTTACACCGGACGCACGGCGTGGCGCACGACTTTCGAGGCCGAGGGGTTTTTTGCCCAGTCCTTCCGGCACAACGAGACCGGTCTCTGGCTTGGTCGGCACGCCCATCTCGTTCACTACGCCATCGATGCCGGCCGGGAGATCAACCTCGTCGCCGCGATCGATGATGTCTGGAATGAGGACGGCTGGGATGTGCCCGGCGATCCGGCCCAGATCCGGGCTGCCTTCGCGGGCTGGCCCGAGCCGGTCAGGAAGCTGGTCGCCATGCCCGAAAGCTGGCGGAAATGGGCGCTCTGCGAAGCGCCCCGCGATACGCCGTGGACGAAGGGGCGGGTGGTGCTGATCGGCGACGCCGTGCATGGCATGCCACCCTTCGTGGCGCAGGGCGCTGCCATGGCCGTGGAGGATGCGCGCGTGCTGGCCGGTGTGCTGGCGGCCGGCCTTGACGATGACATCGAGGATCGACTCGGCGCCTTTGCTGATGGGCGCAAGGCGCGCACCGACAAGGTAGCCGCCGCCGCCCGGCGCAACGGTGTCATTTATCATCTCGGCGGTGCGCCGGCGAAGGCTCGCAACCTCGGCATGCGTCTCCTCGGCGCCGACCGGCTGGCCAACAACATGGATTGGATTTACGGCTGGCGTCCGGTAGAAGGCTAATCCCTTTCACGGATATCCGCCATGACTCTACCTGCCCAGGACCGTTTCGATCGGCGCCGCCTCGCCGGGCTTGCCGCGGCGATCGGGGCGATCTCCGCGGTCGGCACGTCGCTATCGCTCGGCATGCCGCTGCTCGCCGTCATCCTTGAGCAGCGCGGCCATTCGAGTTCAGTCATCGGCTTGGTGACGACGGCGGCGGGCGTCGCGGCGCTTCTTAGCACGCCCTTCGTGCCGATGCTGACGCGCCGGTTCGGTGCGGCCTGGGTGCTGCTGATCGCGGTGGTGCTGGGCACGATCACCTTCCCGCTGTTCTACGTCTTCGATTCGCTTGCCGTCTGGTTCGTGTTTCGCTTCGTCTTCTCGCTGTGTCTCAACACGGCGTTCATCGTCTCGGAGTTCTGGATCAACGCGCTGGCGCCGGCCGAAAAGCGCGGCTTCGTGATGGGTATCTACGCCACCATCCTGTCTGTCGGCTTCGCGGCGGGGCCGGCGATTCTCAGCCTGGTCGGCTCGGAGGGCTGGCTTCCGTTTGCCATCGGCACCGGGCTGATGGCCGTCTCGATCCTGCCGATCATCGCCGGCTTCAGGGCCGATCCGCCGATGCACGAGGGCAAGGGCGGCAACTTCCTGCATTTTCTTACCGTGGTGCCGCTCGCCACCTTCGCCGCTTTCACGGTGGGCGCCGTCGAATCATCGGTGATGAGCTTCTCCCCGGTCTATGGCCTCCGCCTCGGTTACGGCGAGCAGGTGGCGGCGCTGTTGGTCATGGCGGTGGCGCTTGGCAATATCGTGGCGCAATTGCCGCTCGGCATGTTGTCCGACCGCATGGACCGGCGTCGTCTCCTGCTTTACGTAGCGCTCGGCGGCATCGTCGCGGCCGGGCTGGTGGCCGCCGTGTCGTCGGAGAAGTTTCTGCTGATGCCGGCGCTGGGCCTGTGGGGCGGGCTGGTAGCCGGGCTTTACGCGGTGGGATTGACCCATCTCGGTGCTCGCCTCTCCGGCAGCGACCTTGCCTCTGCCAACGCCGCCTTCATCTTCATGTACTCGGCCGGCATGCTGGTGGGGCCGGCCGTCACCGGCGCCGGCATGGACGCCATGGGGC
>Ga0316604_10001014_pt1 | contig 27413 bp, 26 predicted proteins | sample OWC_soil_day20_C_FD_207650 | JGI IMG/M metagenome (GOLD analysis project Ga0316604, IMG submission 207650) | Wetland soil microbial communities from Old Woman Creek delta, Ohio, United States - OWC_soil_day20_CT | ecosystem: Environmental > Terrestrial > Soil > Wetlands | place: USA: Ohio... | reverse complement strand
AACCGGCCTGGGGCCCTTTCTATAAATAATCCTCCCCGGAGAATGTTGTGAAAAAACTGCTAATTCCCGCTCTGCTGTCCGCCCTGATCCTCGGTTGCAGCTCGACCCCGATCCCCGATGAAAATGCTGGCGCCCCGGTCGAATCCCGCGGTGCCAGTTCCGGCGTCGCGCCGGTGGTGGCCGGTGGCGTCGATGCCAACGGCCTGCCGCGCGAACTGACCGATCCGAAGAGCAAGCTGTCGCAGCGCAGCATCTACTTCGATCTCGACAAGTACGAAGTCAAGGACGAGTACAAGGATCTGGTCGCTTCCCACGCCAAGTATCTGGTCGCCAACCGCGGCTTCAAGATGCTGATCCAGGGCAATACCGACGAACGCGGCAGCCGCGAATACAACCTGTCGCTCGGCCAGAAGCGTGCCGAAGCCGTCAAGCGTTCGCTGGTCCTGCTCGGCGCCAAGGAAGAGCAGCTCGAATCGGTCAGCCTCGGCGAGGAAAAGCCGAAGAATGCCGGCCATGACGAATCCGCCTGGTCGGAAAACCGTCGTGCCGACATGCTGTACAAGGCTGCCGACGGCCGCGGCGAGTTCTAATCATGCGCCCGGTTCGAATCGCCCTTTTCATTGCCGCGCTGGGGGCTGCCCAGGCCCAGGCCGGCATGTTTGACGACGAAGAAGCGCGTCGCCAGGTGACCGATCTGCGGATCAAGAACGAGGCGCGATTCGACCAGCAGGCCAAGGCCCAGCTGGATCTGGCCAGCCAGATCCAGCGCCAGGCCGAAGAAATCGCCCGCCTGCGCGGGCAGATTGAAACGCTGAATTACGAGCTGGAAACCGCCAAGAAGCGGCAGCAGGATTTCTACCTCGATCTCGACACCCGCCTGCGCAAGTTCGAAGGCGGCGGCAGCCCGAGTGCTGCGGTCGACCCGGCCAGCGGGGCAAATGCCAAGCCGGCCGCCGATCCAGCCAAGGAAAGCCAGGACTACGAAGCGGCGCTGAACCAGTTCAAGGCCGGCAAATACAAGGAGGCCGCCGCCGGCTTCGGCGCTTTCGTGCAGAAATACCCGGACAGTTCGCTGGCACCGAACGCTCAGTACTGGCTGGGCAATGCCTGGTACGCCCAGCGCGACTGCAAGCGGGCGATCGAGGCGCAGAGCGTGGTCACCACCAAGTATGCCGAGAGCGCCAAGGCGCCGGATGCCTGGCTGGCCATCGCGACCTGCCAGCAGGAACTCGGTAATCCGACCGGCGTCAAACGCTCGCTCGAAACCCTGATTGCCAAGTACCCGACTTCGCCGGCCGCCGAAACGGCGCAGCAGCGGCTGAAGAAAAAGTAAGCGGCAGCGCTCCCTTCACCGGGAGCGCCGCGCAATTCCCCCGGCCGTGACGGCCATTCCCGAAAGTTGGCCGTGGCCCTACGTCTTACCGAAATTTTCTATTCCCTGCAGGGCGAAGCTTCGCGCGTCGGCCTGCCGACCGTCTTCGTCCGCCTGACCGGCTGTCCGCTGCGCTGTGTCTGGTGCGATACCGAATACAGCTTCACCGGCGGCGAGCCGGCCAGCATCGCCTCGGTGCTGGCCGAGGTCGGCAAGTACCCGGCCCGCCAGGTCTGCGTCACCGGCGGCGAACCGCTCTCGCAGAAGGAATGCCTGCCCTTGCTGCAGGCCCTGTGCGACGCCGGTTACGAGGTTTCGCTGGAAACTTCGGGCGCCCTCGACATTGCTGCGGTCGACCCGCGCGTGGCGCGAATAATGGATCTCAAGGCGCCCGATTCCGGCGAGTCGGCCCGAAACCGCTGGGAAAACCTGGCGCTGCTCAATGCCCGCGACGAGATCAAGATCGTCATCGCCTCGCGGGCCGATTACCTGTGGGCCCGCGAAGTCCTGCGCGAGCATGCGCTGGCCTCCCTTTGCCCGGTCCTTTTCTCGCCGGCCCAGGGCCGCGTCGAGCCGGCCGAGTTGGCCGCCTGGATCCTCGAAGACGGCCTCGACGTGCGCTTCCAGCTGCAGTTGCACAAGCTGCTTTGGGGTAACATGAAGGGCAAATAAAGCCCAGGGAGACACGCATGACCAGCAATCGCCGCCAGTTTTCCCGCATTCGTTTCGAGACGGATGCCCGCCTGTTTTTGCCGACCGGCGAAGTGGCCGTCGAAGTTCTCGACCTCTCCCTGAAAGGCGCGTTGATCAAGCCGGGCGAGCCGATTTTCGCCAATGTCGGCAGCAAATGCACACTGAAAATCCGGCTCGACGAGGTTGGTACCGTGATTCGCATGGACTGCACCATCGTCCATCGACGTGGCCCGCTGGTCGGCCTGATTTGCCGTGAAATCGATCTCGACAGCATCACCCATCTGCGCCGTCTGGTGGCGCTCAACCTGGGCGACGAAGCCCTGCTCGAACGCGAATTCGGCCTGCTCACCCAGGCTTGACGCGGCGCCGGGCGGCTGGCTCGGGGAAATACCAAATAACTATGATTGGGCTGGGCAATCGGTTGGGTAGGCCTTGATCGCCAAGGCTGGCATTTTCCGTAAAAATAACTAATATAGCTAATTCGAAGGATGGTTAGCATTTAGTGCTTCGGGACAGCAGTTTCTTTCGGGGGGGAGAAATGTCGGGCGAACAGGGGCTGGTGGCTTCGGCGGTGGTGCGAGCATGGTCGTGTTTGGCGCAGGATTCGACGGGCGGTGAACCGGCATGAACGATATTCTGCCCATCCTCTGTGCCCGCGCCAGTCACGAAGTCCAGCCCGGCAAGACGCTGCCGGAACTCTGCGAGGTCCAGCACGCCATTCTCGAAAGCGCTGGCCGCTCGATCATCGCCACCGACATCAGCGGCACCGTCATCTACTTCAATCGCGCCGCCCAGCATCTGCTCGGCTATAGCTGGGACGAAGTGGTCGGCCACCAGGTGGCGGCAATCTTTCACCTCGAGGACGAGGTCAGGGAACGGGCACAGGCTCTGTCGGCCGAACTGCAGAGCGAAGTGGCGCCCGGTTTCGAGGTGTTCGTGGCGCGCCTGGCCCGGGGCGGCTGCGATGAAAACGACTGGACCTATGTCCGCAAGGATGGCAGCCGGCTGCCGGTGACGCTGTCGGTCAGCGCGCTGCACGACGCGCGCGGCCAACTGATCGGCTATGTCGGGGTGGCCAGCGATATCAGCGACCGGCAACGCCGTGAGCAGGACCTGCAAATTGCCGCGCTGGCTTTCGATTCGCAGGCGGCGATCATGGTCACCGATGCCGAGCAGCGCATTCTGCGGGTCAATCCGGCCTTCACGACGCTGACCGGCTATAGCGCCGAGGAAGCAGTCGGCCGTATCCCGTCGATGCTCAAATCGGGGCGCCAGGACGCCGATTTCTACCGCAAGATGTGGCACAGCCTGAGTAGCACCGGCCACTGGCAGGGCGAGATCTGGAACCGGCGCAAATGCGGCGGCATCTACCCGGAATGGCTGACGATCAGCGAGGTGCGCGACGAATGTGGTCAGCTGACGCATTACGTCAGCACCTTTTCCGACATCACCGATCTGAAGCTGGCCGAATCCGAGATTCACAGCCTGGCCTTCTACGACCCGCTGACCGCGCTGCCCAACCGGCGCCTGTTGCTCAACCGGCTCGGCCAGGCCCGGGTGACCAGCAAGCGCAGCCAGCAGTACGGGGCGCTGCTGATCATCGACCTCGACCATTTCAAGAAGCTCAACGACACGCTCGGCCACGATATCGGCGACCGCCTGCTGATCGAGGTCGCACGCCGCCTCAAGCACTGCGTCCGCGAAGGCGACACTGCGGCCCGCCAAGGCGGCGACGAATTCATCGTCATGCTCGAGAATCTCGGCCCGGAAGCGGCCGGGGCGGCGATCCTGGCCGAGGCGGTGGCGGAAAAGCTGCGCCTTGAATTGAACAAGCCCTATATCGTTGCCGGCGATGTCGAAAACTTCCATTCGGCCAGTATCGGCATCAGCCTGTTCTGCGGCCAGGACAAGACGACCGAAGCGCTGCTCAAGCAGGCCGACATCGCGCTCTACAAGGCCAAGGATGCCGGCCGCAACATGATCCGCTTCTTCGACAGCGAGATGCAGACGGCGCTCGATGCCCGGGCCCTGCTCGAAGCGCAGCTGCATCAGGCGCTGACCCGCCACGAATTGCTGCTCCACGTCCAGCCGCAACTGGACACGCAGCGCCGGCTGGTCGGCGCCGAAGCCTTGCTGCGCTGGCGGATGCCCGATGGCAAAATGGTGCCGCCCGGCGATTTCATTCCGCTGGCCGAGGAAACCGGGCTGATCGTCGCCATCGGCAACTGGGTGCTCGATACCGCCTGCGCCCGCCTCAAATGCTGGGCGGCCAATCCGCTGGCGGCCGACCTCTACATCGCGGTCAATGTCAGTGCGCGCCAGTTCCGGCAGCCCGATTTCGTCGAACAGGTCTGCCTGGCGCTGGCCAAGCACGAAGTCAATCCGGCCCGCCTGAAGCTCGAATTGACCGAAAGCCTGCTGCTCGACCATGTCGATGGCGTCGTCGCCAAGATGCAGGCCCTGCGCCGGATCGGCGTCCGTTTCTCGCTCGACGATTTCGGCACCGGCTATGCCTCGCTGTCCTATCTGAAGCGCTTCCCCTTCGAGCAATTGAAGGTCGACCGTTCCTTCATCCGCGATATCGCCGTCGATCCCGACGATGCGGCGATCGTCCGGGCCATCATCGCCATGGGCAACGCCCTGCGCCTCAGTGTCGTGGCCGAGGGGGTCGAAACCGAAGCCCAGCTCGACTATCTGCTGCTGCACGGCTGCACCCGCTTCCAGGGCTTCCTGCTCGGCCGGCCGGTCTCCTTTGCCGACTTCGAGCACAGCCTGCAGACCGGCGCCTGGATCCCGGCCGTCGGCCGCGCCGCCGATTAGCCTAGAGGCCCAGGTAGCGCTGCCAGATGCCGTGGTCGGCATCCAGCGCGGGCGATGAACCGCGCCAGACGACCTCGCCACGTTCGATGATGGTGTGGTGGTCGGCCAGCCCGATCAGCTTCTCGACATACTTGTCGATGACCAGGATGCTTTGCCCGGCCACCCGCAGGCGGCTCAAACAGGCCCAGATCTCCTCGCGGACGAGCGGAGCGAGGCCTTCGCTGGCTTCGTCGAGGATCAGCAGGCGCGGATTGGTGACCAGGGCGCGGCCGATGGCCAGCATCTGCTGCTCGCCGCCGGACAATTGGTTGCCGAGGTTCCTGCAACGTTCGCGCAGGCGCGGGAAGAGTTCGTAGACGCGGGCCGGCGTCCAGGCTTCGGCGACGCCACGCCGGTTGGCGAAAAAGGCTACCAGATGCTCGTCCACCGTCAGGTTCGGGAAACACTGGCGGCCTTCCGGGACCAGCGCGATGCCGGCCCGGCCGATGCGATCCGGGCGCCAGCCGTCGATGCGTTCGCCGGCAAAGCGGATCGTCCCGCCCTTGACCGGCTGCAGGCCGCAGATGGCGCGCAGCGTCGTTGTCTTGCCCATGCCGTTGCGGCCGAGCAGGGTCGCCGCTTCGCCTTCGTGCATTGCCAGATCGAGGCCGAACAACACCTGGCTCGGGCCGTAGGCGACTTCCAGACCATTGACTTCGAGCAGCGGGCTCACAGGTGGTCTCCAAGATAGGCACGGCGGACATCGGCGTTCTGGCGCACTTCGTCCGGCGTGCCGGTGCAGATCAGCTGGCCGTTGACCAGTACCGAAATGCGGTCGGCCAGCCGGAAGACGGCCGCCATGTCGTGCTCGACGAGCAGGATGGTGACGTGGCGGGCGAGGTGTTCGATCAGTTCGACCATGCGTGCCGATTCCTCGGGGCCGGTGCCGGCCATCGGTTCGTCGAGCAGCAGCAGCTGCGGCTTGGTGGCCAGGGCCATGGCCAGTTCCAGCGCTCGCTGTTCGCCATGCGACAGATTGCCGGCGACGGCTTCGAGTTTGTCGGCCAGGCCGACTTGCGCCAGATAGTCGCGCGCCTCGTCGAACAGTGCCGTTTCGCGGTGCACCGGGCGCCAGAAGCGGAAACTGCTGCCAGCATCCGGCCGCCCCTGGGCGGCGAGCGCGACATTGTCGAGGGCCGACAGGCCGCGGAAGACATTGGTGATCTGGTAGGAGCGCGCCATGCCGGCGGCGACGCGCTGGTGCATTGAGCGCCGGGTGACGTCGCGGCCGGCGAAATGGATGCTGCCCGAGTCGGGTTGCAGGGCGCCGGAAACATGGTGAATGAAGGTGGTCTTGCCGGCGCCGTTGGGGCCGATCAGCGCATGCACCTCGCCGGCCTCGACGCTGAAATTGACCGTTTTCAGGGCGTCGACCGCAGCAAAGCGGCGGCAAAGCTGGCGGACGTTGAGCAAGGCTTCAGTCATGGCGTTTCCCGAACAGGGCGGCGACGCCCTTGGGGGCAAAGAGCACGATGCCGAGCAGCAGCAGGCCGAGGCCGATGTGCCAGTGCAGCGTGAAGCCGGCCAGCACCTCCTCGAGGCAGAGCAGCACGACGGCACCGACGACGCCGCCGTAGAGGTAGCCGACACCGCCGATGATCAGCATGACGAGCAGGGTGCCGGACTGCGTCCATTGCAGCAGATTGGGGCTGGCCAGCCCGGTCAGGTTGGCGAGCAGGGCGCCGGCCAGGCCGGCCAGGGCGCCGCCGAGTGCGAAGCAGATCAGGCGATAGCGGAAGACCGGGTAGCCGAGTGCTTCCATGCGTACCTCGTTTTCGCGGATAGCCTGGATCACCCGGCCGAAACGCGCCTCGGCCAGCCGGCCGAGCAGCACGATGACCAGTGCCAGGCAGCCGAGCGCCGTGTAGAACAGCGCCGCATCGCCGGCCAGCGACAGGCCGCCGAGCGTCATCCGGGCCGGCAGCGGCAGGCCGTCGTCGCCCCCCCAGCTGCGCGCCGAGACGAACAGGTAATAGGCCATCTGGGCGAAGGCCAGGGTGATCATGATGAAGTAGACGCCGCGCGTGCGCAGGCTGACGGCGCCGACCAGCAGCGCGAAGAGGCCGGCAGCGAGCATGGCCAGCGGCAAGGCGAAAAGCGCCTCGCCGAGGCCGCTGTTCAGGCAGATCGCCGCGGCATAGGCGCCAGCCCCGAAAAAGGCGGCGTGGCCGAGCGAGAACATGCCGCCGAAACCGAGCACCAGGTTCAGGCTGGAGGCGGCCAGCGCGAAGATCAGGACGCGCGTCGCAAAGCCGATGTAGAACTCCTGGCCGAAGGCGGTGAGCACGGTCGGCAGGGCGAGAAATGCCAGCAGCAGGACGCCGGCGAGCGGCTTCTGGTAGGGGGCGGGACGGTAGAACGCCATCAGGCCCGCGCCGGAAACAGGCCTTGCGGCTTGAAGAAGAGAATGCCGGCCATCAGCAGGTAGATCAGGATCGAAGCCAGTGCCGGGCCGAGCGTCGATGCGGCATCGGCCGGCAGCGCGGCGCGCAGCAGGGTTGGCAAAAGGGCCCGGCCGAGCGTGTCGACCGTACCGACGATCAGGCTGCCGACCAGGGCGCCGCGAATCGAGCCGATGCCGCCGATGATGATGACGACGAAGGCGAGGATCAGCACGCTCTCGCCCATGCCGACCTGGACCGCGAGCAGCGGCCCGAGCAGGCCGCCGGCCAGTGCGCAGAGGGCGGCGCCGAAGACGAAGACGGCGGTGAACAGGCGCTGGACGTTGATGCCGAGCGCTTCGGTCATTTCCCGGTTGGCGGCCCCGGCCCGCACCCACATGCCGACCCGGCTTTTGGCGACGAGCAGGTAAAGCAGGCCGCCGACGGCGAGGCCGACGGCGATGATCAGCAGCCGGTAGGCCGGGTAGAAAAAGGTGTCGCCGAACAGTTCAAATTCAAGCGGGCCGGCCAGCGCTTCCGGCGGATTGAGCATCACCGGCTGGGCCCCCCAGATCATCCGCACCGCCTCGTTGGCGATCAGGATCAGCGCGAAGGTGGCGAGCACCTGCGCCAGGTGGTCGCGCTTGTACAACTGGCGGAACAGCGACAGTTCGAGCAACAGGCCGAGCACCGCCGCGCCAGCGACCCCGGCGCCGAGACCGATCCAGAACGAATCGGCGGCCTGGGCAGCCGCAGCGACCAAGTAAGCGCCGACCATGTAGAGCGAACCGTGGGCCAGGTTAATGCAGTCCATGATGCCGAAGACCAGCGTCAGGCCGGCGGCCAGCAGGAAGAGCATGAGGCCGAACTGCAGGCCGTTCAGGGCCTGCTCGAGGATGAGCTGGGTCATGGGCGTGCAGTCCCCGTCATTCCCGCTCGCGCGGGGATGACGGTAAAGGGCATCACTTCATCTTGCACTGGGCAACATAGGCGTCGGCATGCGCGGTGAAGATCGTGCCCATCGTCTTGTTCGTCACCCGGCCGGCGGCATCCTTGCCGATGGCGCGCAGGTAGTAGTTCTGCACCGGGTAGTGGTTGGTGTTGAACTTGAAGTCGCCGCGTACCGACTTGAAGCGCTTGGCTTCGAGCGCCTTCTGCAGCGCCGCCTTGTCCTCGACCTTGCCCTTCACGTCGCGGACGGCACCGTCCATCATCAGTGCGGCGTCGTAGCCCTGCGAGGCGTAGAGCGAGGGCAGGCGGCCGTAATCCTTCAGGAAATCGGCGACGAAACGCTTGTTCTCGCTGTTCTCCATGTCGTGCGCCCAGTGCGAGGAATTGAACATGCCCATCATCGGCGCGCCGACCGCCTTGATGACGTCCTCGTCGGCCGAGAAGCCGGGGGCGAACAGTTGCGTGTCGCGCGCCAGTTCGGCGGCGTAGTCGAGCTGGCCGAGCTTGGTATAGACCTCGTCGGCGACCTTGCCCTTGTAGTAGCGCTTGAAGCCGGCCACCGCATCCTTGCCGCCCGGGTAGTTCGGGGTGACGATGACGACATTCTTGAAGCCCTTTTCCTGCACCACCTTGCCGACCGCTTCGTGCAGGTTGTCGTTCTGCCAGGCGACGTTGAAGAAGAAGGGATTGCACTGCTCGCCGGCGTATTGCGACGGGCCGGCGTTGGCCGAGATGTAGAAGGTCTTGTTGTCGAAGACGGCGGGGCCGACGGCGAGCATGATGTTGGAGAAGACGATGCCGGTCATGAAATCGACCTTGTCCTTCTTCAGGAACTTGTCGGCCGTCTGCTTGGCGACGTCGGGGCTCTGCTGGTCGTCGGCGATCAGCACTTCGGCCGGCAGGCCGCCGAGCTTGCCGTTCAGGTGCTTGATCGCCAGGTTGAAACCGTCGCGGATATCGACGCCGAGGCCGGCGCCAGGGCCGGACAGGGTGGAGACGAGGCCGACCTTGATCTGCTCGGCGGCGTGAGCGGTGCCGGCGAACATCAGGGCGGCGGCGAGGGCAGTCAGGCGAAGCGACATCGAAATCTCCGGGGCGGCGTCAAAGCGGCAAATTGTAGCGCAGGAACAAGCAGATACCGGCTGAGTCCAAGCCTGATTTCGGGTATATTCGCGCCCGATGAAGCCTGCTGTCGTTCTCCTGTCCGGTGGACTCGATTCCGCCACCTGCCTTGCCCTCGCCCGTAGCCAGGGTTTTGATTGTTATTGCCTGTCGTTCGATTATGGCCAGCGCCACAATGCCGAGCTGCAGGCGGCCGAACGCGTCGTCAAGGCGCTGGGTGCCGCCGAGCACCGGGTGATCAACTTCGGCCTCGCCCAGTTCGGCGGTTCGGCGCTGACCGACACCAACATCGCGGTGCCGACCGCCGGCGTCCAGCCCGGCATTCCGGTCACCTACGTGCCAGCCCGCAACACCATCATGCTGTCGCTCGCCCTGGCCTGGGCCGAAGTGCTCGGCAGCCGCGACATCTTCGTCGGCGTCAATGCGGTCGACTACTCCGGCTACCCGGATTGCCGGCCGGAATACATCGCCGCCTTCGAAACAATGGCCAATCTGGCGACCAAGGCTGGCGTCGAAGGCGTCAAGCTGAGCATCCATGCGCCGCTGATCGACATGTCGAAGGCCGAGATCATCCGTACCGGCACCGCCCTCGGCGTCGATTACGGGCTGACCGTTTCCTGCTACCAGGCGGACAGCGCCGGCCGCGCCTGCGGCGAGTGCGATTCCTGCCGGCTGCGGGCCGAAGGCTTCGCCGCCGCCGGTCTGGCCGACCCGACCATTTACCGCGCCTGACATGGACACCGGCGGTTCGGTAAACCTGGTTCTCTGGCTGGTCTTTGCCGTTTCCTTCGTGTTTGGCGCAATCGGCCAGAAAACCCATTTCTGCACGATGGGGGCGGTCTCGGATATCGTCAATATGGGCGACTGGGGCCGCATGCGGATGTGGCTGCTGGCCATCGGCGTCGCCATTCTCGGCGCCGCGGCACTGCACGCGGCGGGCCTGATCGACCTCGGCAAATCGATCTACCGGACGCCGAATTTCACCTGGCTGTCCTACCTGGTCGGCGGTTTCAGTTTCGGCATCGGCATGGTGCTCGCCTCCGGCTGCGGCTCGAAAACGCTGATCCGCATCGGTGCCGGCAACCTGAAATCGCTGGTCGTCTTCATGGTCCTTGGCCTGGTCGCCTACATGACGATGCGCGGCGTTTTCGGCAATTTCCGCGTCAATGTGCTGGAAAAAGCGGCGTTCAACCTGCCCGGTGGCCAGGATATCCCGGCCCTGCTCACCGCTGCCGGCCTCGAAGCGAAAACCGCCTTCACGCTGGCGGTGCTGGCGATCGGCGGCGGCCTGACTGCCTTTTGCCTGCTCAAGCGCGACTTCTGGAACTTCGACAACCTGCTCGGCGGTCTCGGTACCGGCCTGGCCGTCGTCGCCGCCTGGTACATCAGCGGCCACCTCGGCTATCTCGCCGAACACCCGGAGACGCTGGAAGAAGCCTTCCTCGCCACCAACAGCGGCCGCATGGAAGCGCTGACCTTCGTCGCGCCGCAGGCCTACGCGCTGGAACTGCTGATGCTGTGGTCCGACGCCAGCCGCAAGCTGAGCTTCGGCATTGCCTCGCTGCTCGGCGTCATTGCCGGTTCGGCCAGCTGCGCCCTGCTGATGCGCAATTTCCGCTGGGAAGGCTTCGCCAGCGTTGAAGATACCGCCAGCCACCTGCTCGGCGCGGCGCTGATGGGCTTCGGCGGGGTCGTCGCCATGGGCTGTACGGTCGGTCAGGGGATCAGCGGTTTCTCGACGCTGGCCCTTGGTTCCATCGTCACCTTCCTGGCCATCGTCGCCGGTGCCGCCGCCATGCTCAAATTCCAGTACTGGCGACTGATGCGCGAAGCCTGAACGGCAACGCAGCCCGATCCGGTGAGGGCGCTCAGGCGCCCTCTTTTTCTTTCAGCTTGGCGATGACCAGCGGAAAGGCGCCCGAGCCGAACAGGGCAATGGCGGAGACGATGAAGGCCAGCCCGGCCATCGGGTCGTCGAGCAGCGGGTGAATGACGGCGCCGAACCCGGCCAGGCTGATCAGCCCGGGGATGGCGCACAGCCCGCCGAGGGCGGTCAGGGCGATGAAGGACAAGGGATAGCGGCGCATGGCGCTAGTTTAAGGTTTTTGCGGCCGGGCGCTAAGCGCCGGGAGCGGCCGGGAATTGCCCGAAAAAATGGGTTGACCGCCGGAGTGGCTCAAATCGGCTGCCCTGAGTGAGCGTTCGGCTCGGTTCACAGCAGACGTCGAAAGTCAGAGCTCCGCGCAGCAAAGCGCTGATATGCCAGACCATGCCCCGGGTGTAGCGTGGAGCGCCGTAATCGTGGCGGCGCGCCGGCAATCCGCAACGGAGCCGGCGCGCCGATTTCCGGTGCTAGGCGGTGACCGGTTCCGGCCGCGCGGCGGGAGCCGCTTGCCCATCTCCCGCCGTTGGCCTGATCTTGAACCAGATCGCGTACATGGCCGGCAGGAAGACCAGGGTCAGCACCGTCCCGGCGAAGGTGCCGCCGATCAGGGTGTAGGCCAGCGTTCCCCAGAACACCGACTGGGTCAGAGGGATGAAGGCGAGGATGGCGGCGAGCGCGGTCAGGATGACCGGGCGCGCACGCTGCACGGTGGCCTCGATGACCGCACGGAACGGATCCAGCCCGGCCTCTTCGTTTTCACGAATCTGCCCGATCAGGATCAGCGTGTTGCGCATCAGGATGCCGGACAGCGCAATCAGACCGACCAGCGCGTTGATCCCGAACGGCTGCCCGAACAACAACAGCGTCGGCACGACACCGATCAGGCCGAGCGGCGCGGTGGCGAACACCATCATCATCGCGGCGATCGAGCGGACCTGGAAGATTATGGTGATCAAGGTCAGGGCGATCATGATCGGGAACAGCGGTGCCAGGGCGCGGTTGGCCTTGCCGGATTCCTCGATGGAACCGGCCATTTCGATCCGGTAGCCGGCCGGCAGCTGGGCGACGATGGGCTGCAGATCCTGCCATACGGCGCTGGAGACATCCGGCGGCTGCAAGCCCTCGGCGATATCGCCGCGCACGGTGATGGTCGGCGTGCGGTCGCGACGGCGCAGGATCGGGTCTTCCATGCGCACGTCCACCTTGCCGACCTGCGCCAGCGGAATCTTCTGGCCAGCCGCGCCGACCAGCGTGAAGTCGGCGATCCGGCCCGGGTCGAGCCGCGTGCTGCCGGCCGACCGGGCGGTGACCTGGACCGAGCGGATGTCTTCGCGCACCTCGGTGACCGGGATGCCGTTCAACAGGAACTGCAGTTGCTGGGCCACATCGGTGGACGTCAGGCCGATGCCCTGCAGGCGATCCTGGTCGAGCGAAAAATGCAGTGCCGGCACGCGCTCACCCCAGTCGGTATTGACCGTCCGCATCTGCGCCGAAGCCTGCATGACGCCACGCACCTCGCCCGCGATGTCGCGCAGCTTGTCCGGGTCCGGCCCCATGACGCGGTAGGCGACGGGAAACGGCGACGGCGGCCCGAACACGATCTGCGTCACGCGCACCCGCGCCTCCGGCGCCAGCCCGTCGGCCACCGCCTGGCGCAGCCGGAACTTGAGGGCTTCGCGTTCCTTGTCATTGCCGGTGAGGACGACGATCTTGGCGAAGGACGGATCGGGCAATTCGGGTGACATCGCCAGGAAGAAGCGCGGCGCGCCCTGGCCGATGTAGGCCGTGACGACCCGGGCCTCCTGCTGCTCTGCCAGCCAGGCTTCGACCTTGGCCGTTGCGGCACTGGTTTGCCCAATGGCCGTGCCGTACGGCATCTGCACCTCGACCAGCACTTCCGGCCGGTCAGAGGTTGGGAAGAACTGCTTGTTGACCACGCCCATGCCGAGGATCGCGACGACGAAGGCGCCGATCACGCCGGCCGCGACCAGCCATTTGCGCCGGATAACCAAACCCAGCAACCGGCGGAAGCGCTCGTAGTTCGGCGTGGCGTAGAGAGCGCCGTGGCCGCCCGCGTGCTGCGCGTAGTTCGGCAGCAACTTGACCCCGAGATAGGGCGTGAACACGACAGCAACGATCCACGAGGCGATCAAGGCAATGCCGACGATCCAGAACATGTTGCTGGTGTATTCGCCGGCGGTCGACTTGGCGAAGCCGTTGGGCATGAAGCCGATCGCCGTGACCAGCGTGCCGGCCAGCATCGGCGCGGCGGTGTGGCTCCAGGCATAGGCCGCGGCGCGGATGCGGTCGTAGCCTTCCTCCATCTTCACGACCATCATCTCGATGGCGATGATCGCGTCGTCGACCAGCAGCCCGAGGGCCAGGATCAGGGAGCCCAGCGTGATGCGGTCGAAATTCTTGCCGGTCGCCGCCATGATGATGAAGACCACGGCCAGGGTCAGCGGTACCGCGCCCGCGACCACGATGCCGGCGCGCCAGCCCATGCTCAGGAAGCCGACCAGCATGACCACGCCGAGGGCGACCAGGAACTTGACCATAAACTCGCCGACCGCCGATTGGATATTGACCGACTGGTCCGTCACTTTGGACAGGCTCATGCCGAGCGGCATTTCGGCGTTGATTTTCGCCGCTTCCGCTTCCAGCGCCTTGCCCAGATCGAGGCCGTTCCAAGCTTCGCGCATGACGACGCCGAGCAGCAGCGTCGGTTCGCCGTTGTTGCGGATCAGGAAGGTGGCCGGATCCTCGTAGCCGCGCTTGACCTCGGCGATGTCGCCGAGCTTCAGCGTCCGGCCGCGCGCCGCGACCGGCGTATTGCGGATCGCCTCCAGATCGTCGATGGCGCCTTCCAGGCGGATGAAGACCTGCGGCCCCCTGGCTTCGATCGAACCGGCCGGCGTCATCACATTGCGGCTGTTGAGCGCGGCGAACAGGTCGCGCGGCGAGACGCCCAGCGTGGCCAGGCGGTCATGCGAGAACTCGACGAAAATCCGTTCGGCCTGCTCGCCGATGATGTTCACCTTCTTGACGCCGGGCACGTGCAGCAGACGCTGACGCATGGTTTCCGCGTCGCGCACCAGGTGCCGATGCGGCTCGCCCTTGGCTTTCAGGGCATACAGCGCGAAGGTCACGTCGGCGTATTCGTCGTTGACCATCGGGCCGATGACGCCGCGCGGCAGTTTGAGCGCCTCGTCGCCAAGTTTCTTGCGCGCCTGATAGAACTGCTCGGGGACGTCGGCCGGCGGCGTGCTGTCGAGCAGGAATACCGTCGTGAAAGCCAGCCCCGGTCGGGTGAAGGTCTCGGTCCGGTCATACCAGCGCAGTTCCTGCATGCGCTTTTCCAGCGGTTCGGCGACCAGCTCTTCCATCTCCTTGGCGGTCGCCCCGGGCCAGGCGGTGATCACGGTCATCTGCTTGATGGTGAAGGCCGGATCCTCGGCCCGGCCCAAGGTCAGGAAGGCGACGACGCCGGCGACGAAGATCGCCAGCATCAGAAACAGCGTGACCGGGCGCTCGCGGACGGCAAGGGCGGAGAGGTTGAAGCCGCTCATTTCTGTGCCCCGCCGCTCGCCGCGGCGCTGGGTGCGGCACTGCCGTCAGCCAGTCGAACCGTCTCGCCTTCGTGCAGCAGATGGGCGCCGAGCACGACGACACGATCGCCCGACTCCAGGCCACCGGCGATCGCCGCGGATTCACCGCTGAGGCCGGCGACCTGCACGGCGCGCCAGGTGACTTGGGGCCCTTGCCCCTCCTGCCCTTTGACCAGCCAGACGCCGGGCCCCTTGCCCGGGTCGAAGAGCGCACCGATCGGCACCTGCAATGTCGGGGTGGCGCGATCGCTGTGAATTTCGATGGCGACGGTCGAGCCGAGCGGCGCATCGGCCAGGCGGCCCTCCAGGACGTAGCGCGCCTCGAAGGTGCGGGTCTGGGGGTTGGCGGCATCCGACAACTGGCGCAGTTTCGCGGCGCCGGTCAGTCCGCTGCCATACAAGCTTGCACGCCCCGCCGAGCCGATTGCCGGACGCAGGCTTTCGGGGAGGGCAATGACTGCTTCGCGGCGCCCGGCGTGCGCCACCCGGACGACGACCTGGCCGGCGCTGACCACCTGGCCCGGCTCGGCCAGGGTGTCGACGACGACCCCGTCCGCATCGGCGAGCAGCACGGCATAACCTGTTTCGTTGTGGGCCACGTCGGCCTGGGCCTGGGTCGCCTTGAGCTCGGCCCGTGCCGAATCGGCGGCCGCCTTGATCTTGTCGTAGGCCGAGGCCGACACCGCCCCCGCCGCGACGAGATCGCGGTAGCGCGCCTCATCCTCGGCGGTCTGGCGGGCGCGTGCCGTGGCGGCGGCAACGGCCTCGTCGCGGGCGCGCGTGGCGAGCTTCAAATCGGTGGGGTCGAGGCGCATCAGCGGCTGGCCGCGCTTGACGGCCTGCCCGGCATCGACCAGGCGCTCGAGGACCTTGCCGGCAACGCGAAAACCGAGGTCGCTCTGTACCCGCGCCGCGACGACGCCGCTGAACGAACGCTCGGCCTGGGCGGCGCTGGCGACCGGCGCGACCCGGACGAGTGGCGCCCGGGTCCGCGGATCGATTGAAGAAGTGGCATCGCCGCACGCTGCCAGGACAAGCGGCAGGCCGACGACGGCGAGGAAGGGAATATTGCGGCGCTGAAACATGACGACCTCCGATAAGGCGAAGGCCTTCATCCTCTACCCAGTGACTAATATTGTCAATAGTCACTATAGCGGTCGCTCAAACAGCTAGGGTGCCAGACTGCGCAGCACCAGGTTGGCCAGCTGCACCGGCGCCTCTTCGGCGACATCAAGGTTGTACTGGAGTAGCAGCGGATTCACATAGGGCTTCATGACGAGATCGATCACATGCACCGTCTCGTCGAGCGGCGTCTTGCGCTCGAACTCGCCGCTCTCCCGTCCTTCGCGCACCACCTCGGTCAGGATCTGCCGGATGCGCTCGCAGTAGGCTTGGGCGGACGGCCACCCCTCGCCGGCGGAATAGGCGGCGATGTCGTACAGCTTGCGATCGTTGAAGAACAGGCTGACGCCGGTCGACGTCAAGGTCTTGAACATTCTGCGGAATTTTTCCGTTGGCGTGGTCGCGCCGGCCACGGCTTCTTCGACCGCGGCGACGATGGCGCTCAAGGTCTTGCTGCAGATGGCCTCGCCGATCGCCTGCTTGGAATCGAAGAATTTGTAGATATACGCCTTGGAAAAGCCGATCGCCTTGGCCAGGTCGGAGACCGTGGTCTTCTCGTAGCCGTAATGGCTGAAGTGCGCTTCGGCGGCCTCGACGATCTGGTCTCTAACGTTGTGGTCGGCCGGGCCGCGCATCTGGGGAATGGAGGACTCGATTTGGTTCATGAAAAAACAATACCTCGTATTTTATAGCTTGACAACCGGTGACCGATTTAGATTATAGTCACAACAGCGATTCAACTTTCCGAAGGATTCTCATGTTAGCCCATCCCCGCTCTCTAGCCCTTCTCCTGACCGTGGGCATCTTGTCGGGCTGCGCTGTTGGCCCCGACTACCGGCCGCCCTTGATCGAGCTGACCTCCACCTTTCTCGGGCAGAAGGGTGTCGAGCAACGTCCGGTACAAGGCAAGGCAGACCTCCAACGCTGGTGGGCCGCCTTCGACGATGCCTTGCTCGCGCACTACGTCTCACTGGCCCTCGAACAGAACCTGGACATCGCCCAGGCGGCGGCCCGCGTCGCCCAGTCGCGGGCGGCATTGCGCTACGCCGATGCGGCCTTGCTGCCCGCTGGCAACGTCAGTGCCAGTGCCGGGCGCGGCTACCGGTCGGTCGAGACCCCGCTCGGGCAGGTGCTCAATGCCACGCCCGGCATCGACCGCTGGGGCAGCGCTTACGAGGCCAATCTCGGCGCCAGTTGGGAGATCGACTTGTTCGGCGGTCTGCGCCGCGGGCGGGAGGCGGCCCGCGCCGAATACGCGGCCTCCGCAGCCGGCACCGAGGCGACGCGGCTGGCCATCGCCGCGCAGACGGCCGATGTGTACGTCACCATCCGCGGCCTGCAGGCGCGCATCGCGATAGCCCAACAGCAGGTGGAAACCCGCCGCCAGTTGCTCGCCATGGTCAGGCTCCAGTACGAGAAGGGGATCGCCGCCGAACTCCAGAAGAACCAGGCCGAGGGATCGCTGACCCAGGCCGAGGCGCAGATTCCCATCCTCGCCGCCGGCCTCGATGCGGCGATGAACGCGCTCGACGTGCTGCTCGGCGTGCAGCCGGGAACTCATCGCGCCGAACTGGCGCCGGTCAAGCCGATCCCGGCCGCACCGGCCCTGGCCGAGACCGGCACCCCGGCCGAGATGCTGCGCCGCCGGCCCGACCTGATGGCCGCCGAACGGCGTCTGGCCGCCGCCAATGCGCGCATCGGCGTGGCGGTCGCCGAGTACTACCCGAAGTTCTCGCTCGGCGCCCTGCTCGGCAGCGCGACCGCGATCGCCAGCGGCAACCTGTTCACCGACGGCGCCAGCCAGGCCCAGGGCGTCCTCGGGCTGCGCTGGCGGCTGTTCGACTTCGGTCGCGTCGATGCGCAGATTGCCGCCGCCCATGGCCAGGAGGCGGAAGCCCTGGCCGCCTATCGACTGGCAGTGTTGCGGGCGACCGAGGATGTCGAGAACGCCTTCTCCGCCCTGGTCAACCGCGAGACCCAGGTCGGCATCCTGACTCGCGGTGAGGCGGCGTTTGCCCGGGCCCGCGAGAACTCGTTCGCCGCCTACCAGGGCGGTGTCGTCAGCCTGATCGAGGTCCTTGATGCCGACGGCAACCTGCTGCAGGCACGCGACGCGAAGGCCCAGGCGCAAACCGAAGCCGCCCGCGCCGCCATCGCCTCCTTCCGCGCCCTGGGCGGCGGCTGGGATGCCCGGGATACCGACGGCCAGCGCCTTGCCGGCAATCTTTCCAGCACCATCGACAGGAACGCAAAATGACCACAACGAACAAATCATGGGTGCTCATCACCGGCGCCTCAAGCGGCTTCGGCGAGGAATTCGCCCGCCAATATGCCGAACAGGGCCACTCGCTGGTCCTCGTCGCACGCCGGCTGGAGCGGCTGCAAGCACTCGCCGAGACGCTGCGCCGGCAATACCGTATCGAGGTCGTCGTCGAACAGGTCGACCTCTCGGACATTGCAGCGGTCGTCCTGCTACATCGTCGCCTAAGCGACAAAGGTATCTCGGTCGACATCCTGATCAACAATGCCGGCCATGGTCTGCAAGGCCCCTTCGCCAACAGCCCACTGGACGCGATGCTGGCCATGGTGCAACTGGATGTGGCGAGTCTGACCGCGGTCACCCATGTTTTTGCCCAAGGCATGCGTGAACGTCGACGCGGCAAGATCCTGCTGGTGGCGAGCATGCTGGCCTACCAGGGCGTGCAGAACTTCGCCGTCTATGCTGCCGCCAAGGCCTACGTTCTGCGCTTGGGCGAAGCGCTGCATCGCGAATTCAAGCGCGATGGCGTCACGGTGACGACGCTTTGCCCTGGCCTCTCGGATACCGGCTTCGCCACGGCGGCAAAGATGATGCTGACGCCCACGCTGAAGCTGTTGATGATGCGACCAGCCCCTGTCGTCCGCGCCGGTATCCGAGCCTTGCAGGCTGGGCGCATCAGCGTCGTGCCGGGCTGGGCCAACAAGGCCCTGGTGATCCTCACCTGGGCGACGCCACGCTGGCTGCACCAGGCCGTCATGTCGCATGCCATGAACGGCTGAAGCCTCATACCCCAAGGAGTTGATCCCATGACCACACCAACCGACTCGACGAATCCCGAAGAAACGCTTGCCCGCTGGCGGGCCGAGGAAGCGGCTGTGCGCGCCCGCCTGCAGACGGCTCCCGGCCTGGCCACCCCCGCCCAAATCGCCGGGCGCAGCGGCTTGCAGATCTTCCAGGCGCTGCTCGCTGGCGAGATCCCGCCCCCGCCGATGGCGGCGACGCTCGATTTCACCCTGCTGCGCATCGAGCCCGGATTCGCGGTATTCCAGGGACAGCCCCGCCTCAGCCATTACAACCCGATGGGCACGGTACACGGCGGCTGGTTTGCAACGATGCTCGACAGCGCCATGGGCTGCGCCGTGCATTCAACGCTGCCGGCAGGCAAGGCTTACACAACGCTGGAACTGAAGCTCAACCTCGTCCGCGCACTCACCGACGCGGTGCCGCTGGTCCGTGCGGAAGGCCGCCTGGTCCATGGCGGCCGCCAGGTGGCGACGGCGGAAGCCCGGCTGGTCGGACCGGATGGCAAACTCTATGCCCACGCCAGTACGACTTGCCTGGTTTTCGACCAGGCTTTGCGATGACGGCCAGCGCCACTAACCACCGCTTTAGAGCATTTTCAGAAAGCCCGGTTGCTGGTTGAATCCTGTTGGATAGCAAAAGACCTGCCGGGGGCCGGGCAGCAGCAGCCGAAAATCGCCCAAAAAAGCAGGTCGACCGCAGGATTGCCCGAAAAGGCCTGCCGGCCTGAACCAATTGCCGTTTTTCGCCTCTGATCAGCAGAAGGATCGGCACGCCATTTGCTGCGTGCACGGCCTGCCCGCCACTTTTGCCTGAAACCTGACAAAGCCGCCGATGAACGCCCCGGAATCCCTGCCGCTCGACCTGCCCGTCTTCGACAACAGCTTCGCTGCCCTGCCCGCCGCCTTTTATACCCGCCTCAACCCGCATCCCTTGCCTGACCCTTATGTCGTCGCCGTCAGCGACGAGGTGGCCGGCCTGCTCGGCTTGCCGGACGAATTGTTGAATAGCCCGGCCTTTGCCGAAATCTTTGCCGGCAACCGCTTGCTGCCCGGCAGCGAGCCGCTGGCGGCGGTCTATTCCGGCCACCAGTTCGGGGTCTGGGCCGGGCAACTGGGCGATGGCCGGGCGCACCTGCTCGGTGGTCTGCGCAACGAGCTTGGCCATTGGGAAATCCAGCTCAAGGGGGCGGGGCGGACGCCCTATTCGCGCGGCGCCGATGGCCGCGCCGTGCTGCGTTCGTCGATCCGCGAATTTCTCTGTTCGGAAGCGATGGCCGGCCTCGGCGTGCCGACGACGCGCGCCCTGTGCGTGATCGGTGCCGACCACCCGGTGCGCCGCGAGGAAATCGAGACGGCAGCCGTCGTCGCCCGCGTCGCCCCCGGTTTTGTCCGCTTCGGCTCCTTCGAACACTGGGCGTCGCGCGACCGCCAGGTCGAACTGAAGCAACTGGCCGATTACGTCATCGACACCTTCCGGCCGGAATGCCGCGCCGCCGCCAATCCCTACGCCGAACTGCTGGCCGATGTGGCGCGCCGCACCGGCGAACTGATGGCGCACTGGATGGCGGTCGGTTTCATGCATGGCGTGATGAACACCGACAACATGTCGATCCTCGGCCTGACGCTGGATTACGGCCCCTTCGGCTTCATGGAGGCTTTCGACGCCGGCCACATCTGCAACCATTCCGACGATCACGGCCGCTACAGCTACCGCAACCAGCCGCACGTCGCGCAGTGGAACCTCTACCGGCTGGCCGATGCGCTGCTGCCGTTGATCGGCCGCCCGGCGCTGGCCCAGTCGGCGGTCGACGAGAATTTCGGCGCCGCCTTCGAAGGCAAGTTCGAGCAGCTGATGCGCGCCAAGCTCGGCTTGCGCGCCGGGCTCGACGACGACGAGGCCTTCATCGGCGAAACCTTCGGTTTCCTGCAGCAGCACCGGCCGGACTTCACGCTGTTCTTCCGCACCCTGTCGCGGCTGCCTGCTACGGTCGACGCCGAAAAAGCGGCAAAAACCGATGCCCCGCTGCGCGACATGTTTGTCGACCGCAGCGCTTGCGACGCCTGGCTCGCCAACTGGCGGGCCCGCCTGGCGCAAACGCCGTGGGACGACGCCGAGCGCCAGGCGGCAATGCTCGCTGCCAACCCGAAATACGTGCTGCGCAACTGGCTGGCCGAGGTCGCCATCCGCCAGGCCAAGGCCGGCGACTTTTCCGAAGTCCGGCGCCTGCTCGCCTGCCTGCGCCACCCTTACGACGAACAGCCGGAATTCGATGCCTACGCGGCGTTGCCGCCGGACTGGGCGAACGGGCTGGCGGTCAGTTGTTCCAGCTGATTTTGATCCAGCCGGCTTGTTCCGCCGGCAGCGGCGGCGGACAATGCCGGCGACTTTTTCTTGATCGCCGCCATGTCTGAGCCCGTGTTTGAGCCCCCCTCGTCGCCTACCCCGCTCCACCGCGAAAACCCGTCGGCCATGCTGGAGGCGCATTTCCGTACCCGGCCGGCCGCTGCTGCCGAGACCTTGGCGCCCAATCCGGCCTTGAGCGTCGAGGCGATCGGCTTCGTCCGTTATCGCGGCGACTGGCTGGGCGTGCTGGTCACGCCCTGGCGTCTCGACCTGTTGCTGATCGCCGGCGGCGGCGACCTGTGGGGCGACATTCCGGCCGGCCAGCGCCGCTACCTCGATCTCTACGGCGCCACGCTGCCCTTCGTTGCGGTCGATGAACCGCTGTTGGGGCCTTACCAGTACAGTTCGCTGGTCGATCAGGTCGGGCGCATTCCCGACATGGCCGCAGCCCGTGAGATCGCCCGCGACGCGCTGCAGTCCTACCTGCCGCCGCCGGTCAGCCCGTCGCCGCCGGCGGCCGCGACGGTTTCCCGCCGCGGTTTCTTCCGGCGCCTGGCCGGCAAGCACTGAGCGCCGGCTTCAGCTGGCGAACTGGTAGGTCGCCGCCGGCTCGGCCCGCCACTCGCCGTTGCCGGTCAACTCCAGCACCTGGGCGTGGTATTTGAGGATGCCGGGGCGGTGGCCGACGCTGATCAGCGTCGTCTCGCTGCTCAGCAATTGCTGATAGAGGTGTTCTTCGTTGGCGATATCGAGGGCGCTGGTCGCTTCGTCGAGCACCGCATAGCGCGGCTTGCAGAGCAGGACGCGGGCGAAGGCCAGGCGCTGCTGCTCGCCGATCGACAGCAGTTTCTCCCAGTCATGGATGGCATCGAGCCCGCCGACGCGGGCGGCGAGTTCGGGCAGGTTGACGCGCTCGAGCAGGCTCAGCAGGTCGGCGTCGTGCACCGCCCGCTCTTCGTTCGGATAGAGCAGCTGGCTGCGTAGCGTGCCGAGCAGCATGTAGGGCTGTTGCGGCAGGAACAGCATGTCTTGCGGCAGCGGTCTACAGATGGTGCCGCTGCCGGCGTACCACAGGCCGGCCAGGGCGCGCAGCAGGGAACTCTTGCCGCTGCCGCTCTGGCCGACAATGATCAGGCTCTGGCCGGGCTTGATGTGCAGCGACAGGTTCTTGATCAGCGTCCGCTCGTAATTCGGCGTTTGCAGTGTGACGCGCTCCAGCCACAGGTGGCTGCCTTCGACCGAGTCGATGACGCCCATCGCCCCGGCCCGGCTCGCTGATTCGCCGGCCAGGTACTGCGTGAAGGTGTTCAGGCGATCGACGCCGGCCGTGAACCGGCTGAGTGCCTCGAAATTTTCGACGATCACCGAAATGGCGGCGAGCACCGCGGCAAAGGCGCCGGCGCCCTGCACGGCGCGGCCGACTTCGAGTTCCCCGGAGAGGACCTGCGGCGCGATGATGATGCTGGGCAGCACGATGGTGAGCAGGCCGAAAGCGTACTGGAACAGGTTGAGAAAGAGTTGCGCCCGGATCAGGCGGCTGAAGTTACGGAAGGCGTTGATAAAGCGCTGCCTGACCTGCTGCAGTTCCTGCGCTTCGCCGCGATAGAGCGCAATGGCCTCGGCGTTCTCGCGAAAACGCACCAGGCTGAAACGGAAATCGGCTTCGCGGCGCAGTTGCTGGAAGTTGAGGCCGATCAGCCAGCGACCGAAGCCGAAGATGGTGATGACGGTGCCGGCGCCGGCGTAGAAGACGAGAAAGTAGACCAGTTCGCGAGAGATCGACCACAGCACGGTGCTGAAGGCGACCAGTTGCAGCAACGCGCCGATCAGGATGAGCAGGAAGTACAGCGAGCGCTGGGTGAAGGTGTTGATGTCCTCGGCTATCCGCTGGTCCGGGTTGTCGATCTCGGTGTGGGCGTTCAGTTCGTAGAAATGCCGATGGCTGAAGTATTTGTCGAGCAGGCGAAAGGTCAGCCAGCGTCGCCAGTGCAGGGCCAGCGTGTCGCGGACGAAGTAGTAGGCGGCGAAGAAGGGAATGGCGACGATCAGCAGGCCGAGGCAGTACTTGATCGACACCCAGAAACGCTCCTCGTCCCGCGCCGCCAGCGCCGACGTGAATTCGCCGGTCTGCTCGTTGAAGAGCACGGCGAAGCGGGTCTGCCCGAGCAGCAGCAGGATGGAGAGCAGGAGCAGGCTCCACGCTTTCCATTTTTCCTCATGGCGCCAGTAAGGCGTCGCAATGGCCAGGAAGCGCTGCCACAAGTGGCGATCGACGGTCTTCATTGTCCGTTCTGATACTGAACATGCGTTGGGGAGGCAAAGCAGCCGACGCCGGCTGTCGTGCATGACGGGATTGTATGCCTCAATGCGGCCCGCAGATAAGGCTGGCTACTGCCTTCCGGGTAGCGCGCCGCGCGGTGAAAAATGGCCGAATGGCGCGGTCGACCGCAGCCATCGGCCAAATCCCGGGCGAAAAAAAAGCCGGCTGGATTTCTCCGCCGGCTTCGGGGGTTCAGTCCAGGCTTACTGGACTTGCTGGATACCGGCCAGCACCCAGCCACCGCTGCCGTTGCGCGGCTTGGTCATGTGCCAGATTTCGTCGAAGGCTTCGGCCGCAGCGGCCTTTTCTTCGCGGATCAGGCCATGGAAGCGGACGCTGACGATGTAGCGGCTGCTTTCTTCGGCAACATCGAGCACTTCGGCGTTGAGTTGGACGACGTCGGTTTCCTGCTTTTCGGCACCACGTTCGCCCATCGCCAGCTTGATCTCGGCGAACATTTCCGGCGCCGTGAATTCGCGGATGTCGTCGAGGTTGCCGGCGTCGTTGGCGGCCTGCAGGCGAATGAAGTTCACCTTGGCGTTACGGACGAAGCCATCGACATCGAAGTCGGCCGGGATATGGCCGCTGTTGCCGGTGTTGGCCGCCAGCGGGGCAGCGCCAGCGCTGCCGCCAGCCGGCGTGAAGTCAGGTTGGACCGGGGCGCGGTTGTCATAGTTGGCACCGGCGCCGGCGTACTGCATGCCGTTATTGAGGCCGGCCTGCGTGGCGCCTGCCTTCTTGCGCATGACGAAACCGATGACCATGATCACCGCCATGACCAGCAGGCCGATCATCATCATGTTGGCCAGGCCTTCGCCGAAACCGAAGTGCGAGGCCAGGGCGGCCAGGCCGAGACCGGCGGCGAGGCCAGCCAGCGGGCCCATCCACGAACGCTTGGGTTGGGCTTGCGGGGCGGCGGCCGGGGCAGCGGCCTGCTGCTGGGTCGGGGCGGCGTTGGTCGCCTTGTTCGGGGTGACGGCCTGGCGCTGCATGCCGGACGAGCTGCCTCCGCCCAGACGGCGGGCGGCTTCGGCATCGCCGGTGGTCAGCGTGAAGCCGAGCACCAGGGCGGCGGCCATCAATGCAAAGGATTTCATGTTTGTCTCCATCGGGGTGAATGTTACGAGGCGAAGAATAGCCCTAATTCGGTTACCGAAAAATATGTATTAAGCGCAACAACGATTCGTAAAAATCGAATGGTTCAGGCGAACAGGGCGGCCGTCGCCGCCGGGTTGGACGCGAAGTAGAAGTGGACATAGGAGGCGGTCAGTCGTTCCCGGCGGTAGATCGCCTCGCCTTCCCGGCCATCCTGGGTCTGGGCGCGGACGATGGGGGTCAGCGGCGTCTCGCTCTTCGAGTAATGGAAGGTGTGGCCCTGCAGGCGACCTTCCGGCAGGTCGGCGAATTGCATGCCGAGTGCGGCCAGGCGTTTCTGCATCACCGAGCGGCCGGGCAGCAGGCCGGCAAAGGCGTGGCTTGCGCCGGCCTTGTCGGTGACCTGCTCGAACAGGCTCATCATGCCGCCGCATTCGGCGAGCAAGGGCTTGCCGGCCGCGACGTGGGCGCGCAAGGCCGCCCACAAGGGCTGGTTGGCCGAGAGGGCCGGGGCATGCAGCTCCGGGTAGCCGCCGGGCAGCCAGACGGCATCGCAGGCCGGCAGCGGCTCGCCGGCGACCGGCGAGAAGAAGCGCAGTTCGGCGCCGAGGCTGGTCAGGGTTTCCAGATTAGCCGGGTAGATGAAGCCGTAGGCGGCATCGCGGGCGATGGCGATGCGTTTACCGGCGAGCAGGGGTTCGATGGCCGGGGGCGGTGCATCAGCGAAAATCACTGGTTTGGGCAGGTCGACCGTGGCACTCGTCGCCAGCGCATCGGCCAGGCGGTCGAGGCGCTCCTCGATATCGTCGATTTCGGCCGCCTGCAGCAGGCCGAGGTGGCGTTCCGGCAGCACCGCATCCGGGTTGCGCGGCAGCGCCCCGAACCAGCCCATGCCGGCCGGCAGGCTGTCGCGGGCCATCGCGGCGTGACGTTCGCTGCCGACCCGGTTGGCCAGCACGCCGGCAAAGGGCAGGCCGGGTCGGTAGGTGGCGAGACCGTGGGCGACGGCACCGAAAGTCTGGGCCATGGCGCCGGCGTCGATCATCGCCATCACCGGGATGTTGAAGCGGCAGGCGATGTCGGCCGCCGACGGCGTGCCATCGAACAGGCCCATGACGCCTTCGACCAGGATCAGGTCGGAATCCTGCGCCGCCCGGCTCAGCCGCCAGCGCGCATCGTCCTCGCCGCACATGCCGAGATCGAGGTTCTGGCACGGGCGACCGCTGGCCACGGCATGAATCTGCGGGTCGAGAAAGTCCGGGCCGCACTTGAAGACGGTGACGCGCCGGCCTTGCCGGGCATGCAGCCGGGCAAGCGCGGCAGTGACGGTGGTCTTGCCCTGGCCGGAGGACGGGGCGGCGATCAGGAGGGCGGGACAGACGGTCATTTTTCTTCCTTGGCGGCGGGTTCGATCAGTACCAGTTTGCCGGTTTTCGGGTCGCGGAACACTTCGCCGACGCGGTCGTAGCCGCTGCCGTTCTGCGTGATTCCGCTGACCGGGCGTTCGATCTGCTGGCCTTTTTCGACCGGTTGCGGCGCCTTCAGCGCGCTTTGCGTGCCGGCCGCCAGCGCGGCGAGCAGGCCGCAGGCGAAGACGAGCATGACGTCGACCAGATTGACCAGGCTGGCGCGCGGGTCTTCGTCGGCATCTGCGTAAACCCGGTCGAAGCGGGCGTCGAGTTTCGAATAGAGGCGCAGGCGCTTGCGCGGCTGGATTTCGCTCATTCCATGCGCTCCAGCACTTCCTCGTACCAGCGGCGGCGCAGCTTGCCGATGACCAGGCCGCCGATGCCGGCGACCAGGCCGAGTACGGTGGCGTCGAAGGCGACGGTGACGGCGCTCGCCAACTGCGCCGGGTCGCCCTTGCCGAGCGCGGCGAGGCCCGGTCCGAGCGGGATGATGGTGGCCATCAGGCCGAGCATGGGCGGGATGCGGGCGAGCAGGTCGGCCCGTTCCAGACGATGGCGGGCAACGGCCTGGACGCGGGCGACGTCGCCGCTGGCCTGCAGTTTGGCGAGGCCGGCAAAGCGTTCGCCGACGGCAATGCCGGCTTCGATCAAGGCGATGGCGCAGGCCAGCATGAGGGCGGCGAGGGCCGGGGTGAGCAGCCAGGTGACGGCGTCGTGCAGCCAGGCGAAGGAAAGCGGGTCGGTCATCGGGAACTCCTGGGGTTAAGCGGGGCGGCGGCCGAGCCAGAGGCCGGTCGTGAACAGCGCAAGACTGGCGGCAAGCAGGCCGAGCAGGTTGAGGGTGCGGCCGACCAGATCGCTGGCCGGCGTTTCGGGTTCGTGCAGTTCGTAGTAGCGCGGGGCGGCGGCGGGGGCGGTGGGAGCATCCGTTTCCTGATCGGTTTTTGCCGTTTTTCCGGCGTCGACCGCCGGACTGCCGTTTGCCGCCTGGCTGACGGCGCCGGCCGGGGCTGCCGCGACCACCTCGCCGCGCGCCTTGGCCAGCGTGACGCCGAGCGCCTGCGCGTCGGCCGCGTCAAGTTGCGGCGCCAGCCATTGCCACATCGGATGGTTGGGGGCGGTGTGGCCGCTGCCGGGCAGGCCGTTTTTGGCAACCAATTTGGCCAGTTCGCCGCCCATCTGCTTGATG
>Ga0316604_10001013_pt1 | contig 27416 bp, 28 predicted proteins | sample OWC_soil_day20_C_FD_207650 | JGI IMG/M metagenome (GOLD analysis project Ga0316604, IMG submission 207650) | Wetland soil microbial communities from Old Woman Creek delta, Ohio, United States - OWC_soil_day20_CT | ecosystem: Environmental > Terrestrial > Soil > Wetlands | place: USA: Ohio... | reverse complement strand
AAAACCGCTGCCACCGTTTCCATGTTATATATGTTCGGTGCCGGAACTCCGTATTGATCATTCATCGCTGGTTGTATAATTTTGTCCATGGATAGCAACATGATACAGTCACTCCTTTTTCTACCTCGTAATCATCACATGCACCTTTATTTTATGATATACACTATTAGTTACTCGATTGTAATAATTTGTTTAACTTCAAGTGCGTCATTATTATTTAGCTGGATTATGGAAGCTTGATGCGCTCTGTTCCCATCATTAAAGGTATACTCGTTAGTTATTCCTTTATAATCTTTGATCGTCATCATTGCTTTTTTCACAGCTTCAGAATCGGTCGATCCCGCTTTTCCAACCGCTATCTTATACATAAAAACGGCATTATAAGCGGCCGTGGCATGAAATTCAGGATCACTGTTAAACATTGCCCGGTATTTTTTTACCCACTCCTGAACTTTAGAAACTTTGTCTTGAGTAACCATACAATCAACAACTGTATAGCTGCCGTAAGACGATTCTATATCCAACGAGCAGAGTCCCCGGCCCTGAGATTAGCCAACTACTGCGCCACCAAACCCTCGTCTTTGCTGTTATAAGCCATGGTGCCAGCGATTGTTCCCTGGGTAGCCTTAATAGCCTTCACTATATTATTTCTGCCAGCCATGCCAAATTCATCGTCGCCGTAAATAACGCCAATCTTTGTTTTCCCAAGGGTCCCCATCACAAACTTGACGGCCGCTTCAGCACAGAACTTATCATCAGGGCGTACTCTGAAAAAGAAAGGATTATTATCCACTACATTTACATAAGTTCCTTCCACATTTGGGATATGAAGTATTTGTAACGCAACTGCAGTTTAAAATGCAACTGCGTTACAAATAGCTCCGTTAAAACAAGACCCGGAGATTGAACAGTTACTTACACTCAAAGACCCATGCTTAATTTAACAATTCTTACTATTGAATAGCCGATATGCTCTCCCGTATTAAACAGCGAGTAAGATTTGCTTGTGTCTGTGATTATACCGGAATAAGCACCTAGTTTTGTGATTAGCGGCGCTATATCAGTTGCTATATAAAACACGACAATTATATTAATGACACCGATAATGAACGCCCTAAACATATTCCGTTTTGCGGCCATTAATGGCGCGATCATCATAAATGTTAGATTTGTTAATCCAATCAAAGGTAGTATCCGGTTACCCGGAAGGACAACCGCCAAGAAAAGCGTCACAGGCACCATAACCATTCCAAGGGTAATTATGTCCGTATCGCCGATAAGTAGCGCGAAGTCCATTCCAATCCGGAAGGTGCGATTGGGAAAGCGCTCCATCATGAACTGCCGTGCGCCATCCGCAATAGGTGACAAGCCTTCCATAAGAATACCAATCATTCGTGGCAGAATGAACATCGCCGCCGCCAGCGTCATGCCGACGCCCATCGCCGCGTCCCAAGTATACTGAGCCATGAACGCAATCAACGTACCTAAAACAAAGCCTAACACCAAAGGTTCGCCCAAAATGGATATACTCGATGGCAGTTGATGAAGATTAAAATTGATTTTTCTAACTCCCGGAATTTTGTCGATCACCCAGTCGATGCCCGCGCAAAAGAAAAGAAGGAAAGGGAACGCCATCGTTGTAAACGATAAGCCTCTGTATTGTTCTCCCGCGAATGCACATATCCGTTCCTCATTTCTGTCCGCAAGCAACAAGTTGATCATAGAATAGGCAATGCAAGCAACTAACGCAATCATATAGCTGCCAGTCAGCATCAAGATCCACATACCTGTCAACAAATAGTGCCAGAAATTCCACATATCCACATTCAGCGTCTTGGTCCAGTTGAGCAGTAGCAAGACGATATTGGTAACGATAATGGCAACAAACCCCATTAGCACAAAGGTGCCATCACTGAAGGCCATTGCCGATACTACAGGCACGCCCAAATCAACTGTATCCAATGAAATATTCCATACTTTCTGCAAAGCAACAACCATCGGTGCCAAAGTAAGGGTAATCAAGCTGGCAGCAAGCCCAATGCCTTTAAAACCAACGCCAACTGTCAACCCAGCCCGCAATGCATCTCTGGGTTTCAACCGAAAAAAACTTCCCAAAAGAAAAAGGATAATCGGTAGTACAACGGCGGCGCCTAACCCAAGTATTTTTTGCAAAACTATCAACATATCCGTCAGCACCTTCCTTAAATTTATTCATCTCCTAAGTTTGTTCTTGTAGATAAGCTGCAATTTCATTACACAGTTTGTCAGCACCAACACCGGTAAGCAAAGCCACTCCTGGAAACACCTTTATGTCTCCGAGATTGCTGACGTAAGCCAATGATGTTGTATGAACAATAACATCAGGTTTGAAATTAATAATTAAACCATTTGCCTCCATAACGGCGCAAGTTCTCACTTGTACCTCCAACCCACGTTCTTTCAGGCCCTTTTGCAATACCATGGCCGCGTGTGATGATGTCGCCATGCCAGTCCCACAAACAGCAAGCACTTTGAATACACGCATATTTTCACCTCCTTTTCGATGATTTTTTAAGCCCAAAAAAATTACACCGCTAACCCTTTCAGCGCCCTTTCCCGCAGCTCTTTCACAGCCTCTGCCGGCAAAGGATTCATATTATTTGCCAACAAAGTATAATAGGCAACTTGCGCACATTCTTCAACGTACTCCGCAGCGGCAAGAGCACGTTCCATTGTAGGACAGGCGGCCAGCATCCCATGATTTTGCAATAGAATCGCAAGACGGTCTTGTCCCAGCGCCTTCACAGCCGCGTTCGCTAAATCCTCCGAACCAGGGAGCGCAAACGGCGCTACCGGGACTGGTGCATAAGGCGAAGAGGAAGGTGTCATCGGCGGAAGTTCACGATTTAGTGCGGAAAATACCAGTGTAAACAATGAATGTGTGTGAACCACTGCTCTTACATTTGGACGGGCACGATATACCGCTGTGTGCATTGGCGTTTCTGAGGACGGTTTCAAGTTGCCTTCCAAAAGCTTTCCTTGCAAAGAAACTACCGGCAAATCGGCAGGAGTTAATTTGTCATAAGGTATACCTGTTGGAGTGATAATTACAACTTGTTCGTCAGGAACTAACATTGATACATTACCGGATGTCCCACGAATCAATTCTCGTTCAAGGCATTTCACCGCCCCCTCCAACACTTTCTCCCTAATTTCCTGATACTTCATTTTCCATCATCCCTTCTTAAGTCAATTATTTATAACAATTAAACCTCTGTGAATTGCCATCAGGCAGGATTTAATCATTATCGCTAAATATAATTCATGCAGCCTTAGGACGCATAAGCCAAGTTGCTCTGAATTACCTGGAGGATAGCTTGAGCAGAATCGGCCCGTGCTAAGCGTTCCATCATTTTCTCATTGGAAAAAATGCCCATAAGAGTACCTAACATACCAACCTGCTTTTCACTATCATTTAACACTAACGCGAACACAAAATGAGCGTTCACATAATTGCTTTCGTTTGCCATTTCCTGAAACATTACCGGGTGTGCAAGCTTTGCGATGACTATGCAAGGTTGAAGTACATGTTCGGAGTCAGTATGAGGGATGGCTACAGCAAAGGGAATTGTCGCCAATCCAGTAGGAAACTTTTTCTCGCGCTCAAGTAAAGCCAAAAGATAGCTTTCTTTCACGTACCCCTTCTGGTATAAGTGTTCATAGAGTTTGGTAAGCACTTCGGTATTATTTTCAGCCTGCATGTTAAATAACACCATATCCGCCTTGAAAAGTCGGGTAAACAAATCCTGTTGCAATTTTTCCACTCCTTTAAGCTCTTTGAATCAAAATAAATATTAACGTAATTCGGTCTTCACACAAGGCAGAAGATAATAACCGAATTTTCCACCTATATTAGTTGTAGCTTGCTTTTGGTTTAATATTTCCGCCATAATAAGTCTGGCATCTGCTAGATTGCCGATCTTATCTACCATATCTGTATCTTTAATCAAACTAAGTAACTGTAAACATATATCCTTATGTTCAATTTTTAAAGCCAGCAAAAATACAACCTTAACTTGGTCTTCATCCCAGTCCACTGTATTTTTGACAACGGCTACACCAATGCCCGGCTTGACGATGCTTATTGGTTTTCCAGTATGGGGAATAGCTACGCCGTTTCCAATATACGAGCTGCCCCAACTTTCCCTTTCCATTACACCGCTATAAAAGAGCTCTGTAACATAGCCTTCTTTACACAGTACACCAGCCATAATAGTCAGTATTTCTTCTTTCGAAATAGGCGAGTGGAATACTTTAACTAAACGCTCATCAAACAAATTTTCAAGTCTAAGTGATCTAACATCTCCCTCAACATCAATGTCTTTAAACAGTTCATCTCTCAATTTAAGATTGTCCAGCAATATTTCTAATTTATTACTGTTTAGGATATCTTCAAAAGGCAAGAACGGAATATCTTTGCATTGTGGATTAATCATACCGGTTATCAACACAATGTCCCGGTTCGCCTGTTGCAAGCAGGTAATCTCCTTAGAAATGTCTGTTCTACCCATCATTAATCCCAAAGGAATTACCTCAATATCGCTATTAATGAGCCGCAATTTGTCCTCTATAACCTGCTTTAGTTTCAAAGCGGTACCTCTACCTGTCAAGCAAGTGGTAACAATGATTTTTTTCAAATCAGACTTGTTACTGCTTTTCGTTTTCGTAATTAATCTGGGAAACAGCTGATTCATTTCAAGCAGCGAATCGTAAACCGTATATAAAGTTGCAGAAGAAAACACTGTCTTTCTGATGGCTTCCATAACTGATAAAGTGTCGGCCCTAGCAACAACCCGTGTTGGTATTCCCAGTTCATCAGTAATAAGTTCACCAAAGGTCATAAGCGAACCCATATCCACTAACAACAATACGCCCCTGCCTTGGTTAACCTGTTTTGCCGCCGCCCGTACCCGTTCAAATACCGTTTCAACTTTTTCATCAAGGCCCATCGTTACGGCTACACCATGACGAATGCCAACAATCGCCTGAGCTATATCAATAAGGGCCTTAGCTACCTCACCATGTGTAACAACAATCAAGCCGATTTTACTGCCGGAACTGGCGTTTTGCCGAGATGCTCCTTTATAAAAATGATTAAGATATAAAGCAATAAACCCAGCTTCATCTTCAGGAAATTCCAATCCCAGTTTAAATTTCAGCATTCTGGTGATTTTCAAAGCAATCTTGAATTCCTGTTGATAATTACTCTTAATACTTTCACAATATGGATTGATAATTGCTTTTCCGGCCCTCAGTCGTTCTACCGCCGCATCAAGATGCAACCATAGAATTTTAATGATATCAACGTCACGAATACCCATTTCTGATACCAAAATCCGCTTAATATCATCCATTACGCTGATAATTTCCCCGCCGACAATGTCCTGCAACAGCGCCGTTGATATTCCGGCATACATGTTTTCAATACTCAGCGTAGTTGCCTTGATTTTGTCTTCAAGTTCAGTCGCCAAAATTTGCTTGGCTTCTACTATTGACTTATTGTTATTCAGTAATTCTTCCATTCTTTTTTCGATAAACTGATAAATATTGTATTCAGAATTGGCCATCGCAACCGTCGTTAATGCTGCTCCACTGTTGGGCATGATTTCAAGCGCATCGGCACTGGCAATATCCACTTCGGTTGTTTTCACCATCATATCTGTTAACTGATTTTTAACGTAACCGGGCAAATTATCACTAGTAATCTTCATCATCATTTCTTCACTGGACACGGCGTTTAAGAATGCCTTGGCACAGATAACCTGGACATCTGATTTTAATTGTCCAATATTCCCGGTACACTTATACAACAATAGCAACTTCATGATTTCTTTTGGTACTTGTATTGTTTTATTAATACGTGACGCTTCAGCAGCAAAAAAAATCTTGAGTAACTGCAAGCGCTCGAAATTCGGCCTTCCTTCCAGTGGAGGAATTTGAATGGCAACCGGTATGCGGCGGCGAAAGGTATCCAGCAGGCTTGATTCAATACATTCGGTAGTAGCACCAACTATCATAAGGGTTACCTTGCGAACATGCTCAGTCTCTCCGAGTCGAAAAAATTCGCCTTTATCCATAATCCTAAATAGAATTTCCTGCCCTTTTGGAGGCAATCGATGAATTTCATCTAAAAACAATATCCCGCCATTGGCTTTCTCTACCAATCCTGGTTTATCGGCCTCCGCACCGGTAAAACTACCTTTAGCATAGCCAAACAGTTGTGCTACAAGCAGTTGCGGATTATCGCCATAATCCGCGCAATTAAAAATAACCAGCGCAATTTTTTTACCCCTAGCCTGCTGCGCGAAATGGTGCATTTCCTCAACTAATTGGCTTTTACCTACCCCCGTATTGCCTGAAATCAAAGTATGTAACCCATACTGTGGATATAGCACGGCAGCTTTTGCCAATTTTATCATTTGTTTGAGGCTGCCATTATAACCGACTATATTTGAAAATGCTTCGTTCTCTTTCAAATTGGCTTTATGTAAAATCTGCTTGGGTGACTTGACAAAATTTGAACTTGCATTGCGGATGCTTGCAGCCGTAATTAGATCAATATTCTTTCTATACCTGTTCAGGCCGAAAGATGATATTTGAAAACCTTGTGCATTTAATTTGATCAACAGTTGACGATAAGAAAGACCGCTATTTTCATTTAGTAGTTGCGTTATTGCTTTTAATAACCCATCCTCCCTTCTGGTCAAGTAGTTGGGGATATTAGCTTCTTGCCGTAATTCATTTGCTTTTTCTCGTCCCACACCTAATTGATGTGCAAGTTCTTCATCCGTCATCGGATTCTTTTTGTCCTCTGATTTAATTAATGAGAGTAGTTTTTTTATCAAGTTTGCCACCCCACAGTTATTTATATGCAAATATCATGCCAACATTATTATACTTTATTGTTTTTTTGCGAGCATTCGCAATAATCATTGCAATTACCAGCTTCGCATGTGTTCAATACTTTCGCAACTAATAACACAAAACATAATATTCTAGTGTGCGATCATTCATCTATGCCGCTATAATCTGTTATATTAATTGTTCATTTTTCTCTGAGCTTTTATTCCGCTTCCCATAAGAATGAGACAATTGACGTCCTAAGACATGGTTGGTAAGCATCAGTCAAGAGGAGGAGCATTTTGTGTCAAAAACAGGCCAGTATATTGCAGAAGAAATTTTAGCCATATTGCATGAACTAACAACGGGCCGGGCAACACTGTTGGAAGTTGCAGATAAATATGAGATTCATAAAACCACCTTACCGGATTGGCGTCATCGATATGAATTGTATGGATATCAGGGGGTGGAAATTCGAACCCATAATCAACGCTATTCCACGGATCTTAAACCTCAAGCGGTGCAGTACTATCTTTCATGAAAAGGTTCTCATCGTCAAATTATTGATAAGTACAAAATAGCTAGTGATAAACAGCTCAGAAACTGGATCAGTTTAATGGACATAGCAGCTCTAAATCCAACAAAGATGGAAAACTATAAGCTATGACGCCAAAGATAATTGCAGCATAGCTGCGAACGAATCAAAAAACGAGGGATTTAGCTTGTCCACCGAATCTTGGTAACGTCAGACTACAAATAAAATTAAGCAGCCTCAGTTCGATGGAAGTTCGAACCAAGGCCGCTTAATTTGTTTTATTTTATTATGTTGTCTACTTGACGGAGTACAGTTCACAAGGACAGTCGACGAGGCTTTTCTATGCGAATGAATGCAACGATCCAATTCTAGACTTCTATCATTTTTTCACTTTTTGTTCATGTTCATGCTCAGTCACGACATCGACATAGGCATTCAAAAGCTGATCTTCAGCCTTGCAGCTCTGTTTGTAATACCAATCGCGCACCGTTTTTTCAACTTCGGCATCACTGCCTTCGGCCTTGAAGGGATAGACAACAATCAATTCTTTCGAGGATTTATCTCTCAATCCGATTTTTTCAGCTCGTTCAAATTTGTTCATTATAGAATCCTCCCTGTTTGTTTTGGATACGCTTACTTGCATCGCTTTAATTATACCCCGATTTTCTTTTCATTCCTATTCAGACCTTATTTAAAAAAGCCTAAGCCTTCTTTTTTCACTTTTTCACCGACCCACACTTGCGCAGCCTTGAATATGTCCATCAACGCCGACTGCGGTTTTCCATCGACATAGTAAGCAATGGCGCTGACACCAATGGCATACGTACCGCCCGCTGCAATAGCTCCGGACATGACGCCGCCGAAAAATGGAGTCAGCACACGCGCCAACTCCCGCAACGCCACTGCGGCCGGGAGGTGGAATCCCAGCCCGGTTATGAATTCACGGATGCCTTTTTCATCCAGATCTCGGCCGCCCAGATAGGCTACTGTCGTAACCATGATGACCTGCAGGCTGGTGAGCACCGCGATATCGGCGACAGGAAGCGGATTTGCCCCGATGCTTGCAGCTAATGCGGCGCAGGCGTGGACTAACTTCTGGGCTACCAGCCGAACCGCAAACTCTATTTTCCCCTCGAACGCCAATTGTAGGGCGGCATCCAGCGATACGTTCTCACAGATCAATTGCTGCAGTGCTCCGATATTGTAGCGGGCGTCATACTTCATATCCTGTCTGTCATCCGACCAATCGATATACGAACAGACCGGCAGAATGGCCAGCGGCTTCATTCCTTCGGCTTGAATCATGCCGGTGATCCGCTCGCGAAAGGCCCGGATATTGACTTGCTTTCGTTCGTCATCGATGCTTTCCTGCGGTGGCGCCATCTGATCGGCCTTAGTGAGAAGCACGACCAAGGGAAGGGCGCCTTTAAAATATTTTTTGTGTATCTGGTTCACGGAATGAAGGTCTTCATCCACATGAGAACGATCCGTCATGGGAATGGCCAGCATCATGATGTCCGGCTGGAAGCCGTTCATTGAGTTCTCCAGTTCCGCCTCCGCGTCTGCCTTTGCATCGGCAATGCCGCGAGTATCCACGACCTCGAATAGGACGCGGTCTCCGTCATAGATATTATACTTCTCAGCTTTTTGCTGACCAGGCGCCGGATCGGAAACCTCGGCCAGATATTTTCCGGCCAGCGCATTGATCACGCTGCTTTTTCCTGCACCAGTCCGGCCCACGAAAACGACCCGAAGCGGTCGGGGATTTTGAATCGCGTCCATTACCTGCTTGACATGCGGATCATTGAAAATATAATCCAGCGCCGACTCGGCAATCTCATGACCCAAAGGTAGTTTAGCAATTCGTTTTGTTACTTCTTCCCGCAAGGAGGCCAAACGGCGCAGTCTTTCCCTGCCGCTTTCATCCTTACGGCTTTGCTGCTCCCGCTCCTCGGTTGTTGTACCCACACCTTGCGTCAGCAAAGGGATATTCACGGTCTCATCTCCGAGCGGAACGTTTTGGGCAGGATGTGAAACAAAGTTTCGCCAATTGGTTTTAGCGGCTTTTTTCGCATTGGTAAATTTTTCTCGGATGCTTGCCAGATCGCTGGGTTTTCCCGCTTTAATCCATGCCTGTGCAGCTTTTCCCACGGCGTATGTGACTGAGACTCCGACCGAAACCTGCATCGGTGCAAAAGGAATCAGCGTAGTCAGAGTCTGTCCGACAAACGCCGCTCCCAGCGAGGCAACAAAGCCAAATGCAGCCGACTGTGATATTTCTGTGCCATACACCCGTCCGATGCGGATAATCATGTAAATTTCATTGGCAATCAGCGCCATCGTTCCGATTCCCGGCGCCACCACAATCATTCCCGCACGCGCCGCCGCCCATCGGCAGAGCTTTTCCGCTTCACGTTCCTGTTGCATCGTTGTCTCGTCATAACTCATCGCTATTTCCCCTTTTTTAAAAGAACCAAGTTCCCCCGCCTTGATCCCCATTATGCTTTTCTCTGATCTGATCATCTTTGAATGTCTCTCTTCTTCATTGTGCCACAAAGCAAAAGCCCCGTCACCTGCCTTTTGGCAGAAACCGAGGCCTTCGCTGCACAAAGGCGGGCAGAAATACTTTTGTTAGTAAGGGAATAATCAATCGACCTTTGTCGACAGATAAACCCCCAGCGTCATGTGATTGATTTGGTCCTGGTTTTCTTCAATGGCGTCGATATGGCCATCTTCATCGCTTAGGATCTGCTCCAAAATTTCACGAGTCGCAAAATCCTGGACCTCGCCAGCTAGTTCGATGAGCTCATTGTAGGCCGCAATGGTGTTTTTTTCATGTGCATGGTCATTTTTAAACATCTTGTCCACGTCGCTGCCAATGTGAATCTTCTTCAGTTCGCTGACAATAGGCTGTCCCTCCAGAAACAGAATACGGGAAATCAGTATACCTACATGTTTCATTTCATCTATGGCCCTTTTTTCGAAATGATCGTGCAATTTTCCGTAACCCCAGTTGTTGCACATTTCTGCATGCACGATGTACTGATTGATGGCCGTTAATTCGTCAGATAGTTGCTCATTCAGGATTTCAATGAGTTTTGAATTACCTTTCATATTGACATTACCCCTTTCGCACAATACAGGTATCGACTCCCCCGCAATATCTATAGACTACGCTAAATTGCCGCTTAATTCATTAGCGCAACGCAACAACGTTTAAGATCAATCGCAAAGCTATCAATAACTATATGGGTTTGTAACGTAGAACCAGACACCGTTGGCGCCCTGACCATTAGTTTGTCCGGGTGCTGTATCACCTACCCAGTAATAGAGCGGCCAACCACGGAATGTACTCTGCTTCTTTCCGTCAGCTCGAGTAATGACACCAAACTCTTTAGCATCCATTCCAGCCGGAACCATTATATTATCTGTGTAGAAGACGGGCCAGCGCTCCACGCATTGTCCCGCACAAGTACTGGCGCCACTTGCGTCTTTGGAAAAATAGTACAATGTCCTTCCATTAGAATCCGCCAAATACAAGTCTGCTCCTTTGGGAATCACTTTTATCGGCGCAGCTGACGCCATGCTGAACGAACCCATCACGAGGATCATTAGGGGAACGAGGAGTAGGAAAGCCGTTGTCTTTTTAAATCTCACAATATCCACCCCCTACTTTTTTAGAGCTTAGGAATCTATTCAGAATTCCCGATTCCTATTTAAATGTGATCAACGAAAACTGGGTAAGCGTGGCTCGATTTCTTGTCCCCGGACCGTTCATCATGTGCCATGCCGTATATTGTTCGGCATAAGGATCGTTGGCCGACATTCCGTCCACTGGAAGCACGACCTGCAACCCGCGCATGGCCGCACCGACCGCTGTATGCAAAACGGCTCCATTAGCCGCCGTCCCCACGATAACAACCGTTTTGACTCCCCGGTCCTTCAGAATCTTCTCAAGCTCAGTGTTGTAGAACTTATCCACGCTGGAACTGACCACAGGGTCACTCGATAAAGGAGCTACGGCAGGAATGATCTGTTCCAATTTACCTTTGGGGATCGTGCTATACACCACGGCCATTCCCTTCTCACGAGCCAGCGCCAGAAATGATGCGATTTTTGGCACGGAAGCGGCGCAGCGGAGACGCTCTTTCGTACACAAAGGCTCTTGAATATCCAGAATGAGAAATGCAGTGGACACAGCCTCCAATGCAACCGGTTTTAGTTCCGGCGCTACTGGAATCGCCACAGATTTCCATTCATCAATGATGGTCGGTTCTAGCGTTTCTACGGCGGCTAATGCCGGAGTTGCCAGAACCATTACGCACAGTGTTGCGATTACCCAGGGGGACATGCTCTTTGTCTGGCTCTTCATACTATCTACCTCCCTTTTCTTTTTTCTGGACTACTTGAAAATCATGCCCGATGAACCGTCTTGAACATTTGCCCACAATGTTTGCAGCCAGAACTCTGCGCCTTGTTATGGCTCCCAAGCTCTTTTTGGCATTTGGGGCAGTGGGTTACCAGCTTTGATTTACATTCTGGGCAACTGTCCTGGTCTTTTTCTATTGCATACGCGTTGCAGCTTTCATTAATGCAGTACTTTTGCATGTATCTTCGCCTCTTTTCCAACTATATGCAGCTTTACCCTGTTATCGCTGCCTAATTACCCCAGTATCCCGGGCGATTGTAGTGTCTATGCAGTCCGCTCTCATACTCTCGAGTCGGCAGAGACTCCTCCGTGTATTCAGGCGCCTGTTGAATTGTAGCCTGGGAAAGATTGACGAATACTTTTGACAGATCCCAACTCACGCGTTCAATCCATTGTGGAGAAATCAGGATTTTTTTGCCTGGCCACCAGTTTCGTGTATCGATGACCAAATAGCGAATCGCCCACGTTGCATCATCAATGATGAAATCATCAACGTGACCAAGCTCGCCGTCTGTGGCCTGAATATTATAGCCGCTCACAACGGAAGTGCTGCGCAAATGGATATCCCATGGTTTGCCACCCGAGTTTAAGGCTCTTGGTTTTCCAATTTCTCGCTCAATATTGGGTGAAGGCCCCCACATTAATGGTCCATTCCAGTACATCGGCCACCCATAATAGCCATAGTATGACTCTTCGAATTGGCGTGATACAGGTTTATCCGTAGTCAACAACGGGCTATCTTCAATCTGTTTTTGGGTCAAATCAACGGCGATATACTTTTCTTCTTTATTCACAGTTTCCAGTGCATAGGGGGAGATCAACACCTGTCGGGTCGTGAGCCAAGTTCCTGTATCGGCGACCAGATAACGAACAGCCCAGTGATGGTCATCAAAATAGAATTCCTTGACCTTCCCGACATCCCCATCGAGTCCGTGCAGTTTATAGCCTGCCAAGGTCTTGGCTTTGTTAAGCATAATCTCACCCTTTCTTTTTCGAACGCGGCAACTCTGCTATTTTAGATTTTTTTTGAAAGCAGCGGCTGTTCTTCCCTGATTTCAGTTGGTTTTGGGCTGTGGGTTTTCGCAGACAGTTCTTTGGCTTTTTTCGGCAACTCCTGGATGTTTTTTACCAGATCTTCCCGGATTTCTTTACCGGCTTTTGGCGCCAACAATACCCCTGCAACAGCACCCACCGTCAACCCTACCGTTGCGCCAATCGCTACCTGTTTGCGCACCTTTTTTTCGCGTTCCCATCTGCTTGCCGGCAATAAATCTTTCAAAGACATAGCCTTTCCCTCCTCTAACCATAATAACGTCAATGTGTTCCTTACCCCACATTATCTATAGCTTACGCTATAACCCACGAGTAGTACATTAGACGACGAATAAACGTTTGCCTACAAAAGCCATATTCGTTTTATTACGTTGTAACAAGGGAAGCCGAACTATTTTTGATCAGCTTCCCTTTTCTATGTCAACCGCAACACTGCCGAATGTTTGGATCGGTCCGGCGAATGCGTCGGCGTTGCGGACTATTCGAGCTTGGCAATGAGGGGCCAATATCCATTAACAGCAGCTGCAATTTTTTGTTTCCCCGTGATGTCCAAATGAATTCCGTCAATTCCCAGTCGCGTTGGCAAGGTACCATCGGCTGACGCCATTTCTCCGACTGCATCAATATGTTCCTGCGTCCGGATGAAATCATTTACCAACTGCAGCTGCGTTTGCCAATCAGATACTGTCGATTCCGCAAACACTTTATATATGTTGTCCGGATTGATCGGCGGCAATGTCAAAAATATCGGTTGAATCTTGTTTGCCAGAGCCTTTTCCTTCAACGACTTTAAATCTTCGATAACGCTTTCTGCCCTTACTCCTGCCCGCAAACTATTTGTACCGCCCATGATCAGTAGATAATGCGGATGAAAAGGCAACACATCCCTATCAAATCTTTCAACCATTGTCTGGGAAGTATCACTACTTCTTCCCAGGTTGATCGTTGGGAAATTCAAGTAATTGAGGTAACTGTACTCCCAGTCGGCCGGCGAATGGGAAACACCGCCACCGCCGTGCGTTATACTGTCGCCAAAAGTCGCCACGACGAAATTAAAATCGGGGTTTACGCTAAATTCTCCGGCGTCGGAATACACGCCAACCGGGTTTCCGTTTGCATCCAGCCCTCTGACCCGCCACCAAAATGGACGCGCAGATTGTCTGGGCATTTCATCATACCAGTCAAACCCAACGGCAATAGCAGAATCAATCCTGTGAATTGAAGGAGTAATCCCATTTGGGTTTTCGGGAAGATCATCCATAATTTCTACTTCATACTTTGCCGCACCAGCAATCGGAATCCAGGCATACACCGGATACAGCAACGTACTGCCTGCACTTTGATTAAAAATCGAAGTCGGGATCGGTTTTTGCAGAGAATTTTTGCGCCTGTCCACATATACCTTCTTCGCCTCTGAAAAGGCAGCTAAAGGATTACCGTCAACATCCAAGCCGCGAACGCGCCAGAAAAAATATGTTCCCTCAAAATGAGTAGATAAATCAGCGTTAAATCCGTTGACATAAATTTTTCGGGTGGAAAAGAATGGGCTGGCGTTGGATTGTTGTGTCCCTGCGTTATGAGGTATTTCATTAAATAGTTCAATTTCATAAGATACAGCCCCCGTCACCTTAGCCCATCGCAGCATCGGTTTTAAGGAAACCGGATCTTGCTGGAAAAACTGCTCGCTCGTAACTGCCTGTTTCAAACTACTATTCGGCAACGTTTTCGCCCCAAGAACAGGGAAAAAAGATCCTCCCGCCAAAACCACCATCGTAAAACTCAACCCCAAGCTGAGTGGGAAAATCTTTCTACGCAACAAGCTTCTCACAATGTTCCTCCTATGTCATCAGGGAACTATCGGCCCCGATCTTCCTTTTCGCAAATTACGGCGTCGCTTTTCTTACCGCTAATGGCTGCATTGTTTTTGTCATCGGCTTTGAAGTTACTATCGGCGCTGTTGTTGTGAATGCCGGGAATGCCGTTTGCGCAGGGAGCGCTCGTTTGGCTTGCGGCGAGTCTATGGTTGCATAATAATTGCCATCATCAAGATGTGCATTCGTGGGGAGATTTCGCCGGTATTCATCCGCCATTCTTTGCGCTGCGACCTGAATATTGCCGGAGAAAGGTACTCCCTGCATCTCAGCCACCTTTCGACTGAGCTTCATCACATCGGGGACCCAATAGCTGATATCGTTAATATAGTAAGGCTGCCCTTCCACCATATGGACCTTCAGTCCTGTGCTCATTCCGTCCTTCAGTTGGCGGGCCAAGCCCAACATTACGGGCATCGGCATGTTCGTATCCAGAGCCGCCGATGCTTCCCGGATAATACCGGGTAACTTCACAATGATCGATAGCGTACTCATCTCCGCTATCACGGCTTTAATAAATTTTTGTTGTCGGCGCACGCGTCCAATATCGCCTTCTTCATCGCGATACCTTACATACTGAAGAGCGCTCTTGCCGTCCAGTCGCTGCAGCCCCGGCTGCAAGTCAATGACAAAATGTTCCCATGTATCTTCATATTGCATCCGTTGTTCTACATCGATCATTACTCCACCGATGGCATCGACAACACGGCCAAAACTTTCCAAATCTACTTTGGCATAATAATCCATGGGGATACCCAGAAAACTTTCGGTCGTTTGTTGCGAGAGAGCAACACCCCCGTCTGCAAAAGCGTGGTTGATCTTATCCCACCCCAAGCCCTTGATTCGCACCCGGGTGTCACGCGGTACAGAGATGAGGGAAACTTCCCGCGTCATCGTATCAATCATCATTACAAGCAAGGTGTCCGATCGGCCCGGATCCCCATCCTTTGGGCGTTCATCCACTCCAAGCAGCATGATGTTCAGCTTACCTGGAAGAGTCCCATAATACTCAGTTTCTTCAGTCCCTTCGAGTTTGGAGCTGACATTGGGATTGCTATTTGAACGCGCCCACGCAAAATGCGCTCCAATCAACCAGTAGGCCAGCGTACCTGCTACGGCGATAAAAGCAAAAAGGAGTAACCCGATTAACGGCTTACGACAATTCCATCGTTTTCTTTCAGTAAATTTTTCTTCCATTTTCATAGCTGCTGGTACCTTCATTTCGTCCTTGCTACACACTCTACAGGACAAGTCTCAAGTCTATCTATAGACTACGCTAAATTATTCTAGAGTACATTAGACCGACGAAATGGAGTTTTGATAAAAAAAGCAGGAAAGTTTTGTTACGTTGTAATAAAACTTTCCTGCCCGTTTATTGTCAGGGATTACAACCCTTGCTTTCCCGAAACAATCGCCATGTTCATTTTATAGACTAAAGCACGGTTACCGTCACAACTCTTCTGCCCCACTTCAACGCATCTTCGTCCCGCTCGAAGTATAGGTCGATATGATTGTCGCTGACTGCGCCGCCCCGGTCTCTGACAATAGCCAGGCCATAGCCCGGAATAATCACCGTTGTCCCAAACGGATATTTTCTTCCCATTGCCACAACCTTATCGCCCGGTTTCAACCTGTACCCGGAAGCGGTTTGGCAATAATCAGGCGCCGACGGGTATTTTCCGGTTGAGTCCGGCCCACATGTATATCCTGTTGATTCCAGCGTTACCTGTCGTCCCCGATTCCATCCTCGACTTGTCCCCGAATCTCTTAAGTACTCCAAAGCCTCCAATTGGGGTTCGTTTCCTTTCACTTCCAACAGCCTCGGGGCCTGTTCAGCCGTCCGTCCATAATTCAGAAAGAGCATCACCATGCCGAATAAAACGGTCACTGTACCGACATTGCGGATTACTTGCATTTTTCCTGAATTCATCGCGCACCTCCGGAAAGATTGTTCACTACCTTGGCTACGCGTATTTCAAACTCTATTGATGTATGTATATCTTAATGGAAAAATCAAGTGCATTGCATTATAACGACGTATCAATTTTCGCATGAAATACCAGGGAAGTTTTATACCATTAGTATATAAAGCTTCCCTGGTATTTCATGCTTGTTCTCCTTGCATTGGGATCAAAACTATAAACCGGCTTCCTTTGCCGAATTCACTCTCCACATGAATCTCGCCGCCGTGCAACTCAACCAGATGCTTTGCTAATGCCAAGCCAAGGCCGGTGCCTTCCGTGAGTTCCGTATGCGTCCGAAATAATTGACCGAAAGGTTTAAAGAGTTGCGCCAAGTTGTCATTGCTTATCCCAATACCGGTATCTTCTACCACAATCTGCAGTACCGGTTGTTTGGGCCCGTCATTTATTTTTTTCACAGTTACTGACAGGGACCCGTTGGGTTTATTGTACTTAATCCCATTATCGATAAGATTATACAAAATTTGTTTTATTCTTCGCCCATCTGCAATCACAGTAACATCATCCATAGCAGCCTCTGGAATAAAACTCAAGTAAACCCTTCGTTTCGTAGCTTTATCGCGAAAAAAAGCTATGCTGTCCCGACAAATCTCATTAATATCGATCCGGCTTTTCTCCAGTTCCATTTTACCGGCCTCGGCCTTGCTCATGTCCAGTACGTCGGTAACGAGACTGAGTAGATATTGTGCGCTAACCAGAACATTTTCAACATATTTGTCCTGTCTTGTATTCAGTGGACCGAACAGTTTATCTTTTAATACCTCGGAAAAACCAATGATTGCGTTTAGGGGAGTACGCAATTCATGCGACATGTTGGCCAGAAACCTTGATTTGGCGCGCGAGGCCTCTTCCAATTTTCTACACAACTCTGCAAGATCTTTCTCAGCCTGCTTGCGATCGGTGATATCACGCACGACGGATACAGCCCCGATGATTTTCCCATCGACATCTCTGACCGGACCAGCATTCACCTCACGGTGTCGAACTGCCCCGCTTGCCGGAGTTCGGACAATTTCCTGCTGGTTCTTTACAATTTCTCCTTGGAGGGCGCGTAGTGGAGGTGATTCTTCGATCGGACGCGATGTTCCGTCCGGGCGTAGCACTTCGAGACTCGTAGCAAGGTCCTCTATATCCGGCGTCTCTGCATCAAGGAGAAATTCTCGGACAGCCGCTGGATTTGCCAGCGTAATTTTTTTATTTATATCAGCAAACCAAACTTCGTCGCTAATGCTGTTGATTAACGAGGACAGTCGGTCCCGCTCCTGTTGGGCATCCATCGCCAGTTTTTTGTTTTTTTCATTCGTACTAACTAGCAATCCGCCAAAAATCAAAATGATTACGCTAACCAGTGAAGCCCCGCCAATATACCCCTGCTTACGCTGCTCATAATGGGTTAGCGCCACTTGAGTCGATTTCCCCACTGCGACGATAAGCGGGTAATCAGGCATGATGCGATAACTCGTTATGCGACTAACCCCGTCCAGAACATTTGTTGCAACGAAGGATGCATAGGGTCGGCCAGTTTGAACGTTTTCCCAAAATACGCTGCCTCTATTATCCTGTCCAGTTGCCACATTATCGCCTACCCGGCGAGCCCGATTGAATCCATCCGTACCACTCAGCGATATCAACTGATTCTGTCCAAGATCTATTTTTTTATAAAACTCCAGGAAATAGTCCGCTCGTAACCCGACATAGACAATGCCGCCGAACGTTCCGTCCAGCTTGTTGATGCGGCGAGTCAGAGGGATGACGGCAATCCCTTCAATCCTGTCGATGATTGGTTTGCCAATATAAAGTTTCTGGCTGGTAAATTCGCGATGTACCTGAAAGTATTCTCGATCCGAACGGTCCTGTCCAAGGGCGTTTGGAGTGAACGAATCCACTACAACACCCTGCTCGTTGTAGACCGCCACCGTACTTCGACTGGGATCTTCCGGCGTAATCATAGCGTAGGCGGCAAGGGCCGAACGGGACGGAGGCTGCCATTCATAGATCAGTTTTAGAGTGCAAAGATCGTGGTCAGCGTCAGCTAGAACTCGTCGCACGTGTTCTTCAAACGCTTTGGTTAAATTAAGCGTTTCCTGTGAAGCTTCTACAATCGTCCTGTCATAGTCATGCTCTATTTGATAGTTCACATACAACCACAAGCCGACGATCAACAAGGCGCCCAGAAAGAGAACAAGCCTCGAAGGGCTGACTAACTGGCGTTTCTGATTTTTTCGCGTCAGGCCCGAAAGGCTGAATTCATCCAAGGTTCTCCTCCTATGGCGGCGATGCTTTCCCCGCCCTCATTTTAACGCAGTGTCTGTTTTTGACGCAAGATTCCTTCCACCTGCTGACTGTTGTCAACAAGTTCAAGAACTTCAAAACTGTCCTTCAGTCTGGAAAGAATGAGTTGCAACGGATGTCGGTCTTCACAGGTAACGGGGCGACTTATTGCTTCCAATATTTCAGGCGCTTGTCTGCCAACAATTATTACCTCATCCGCATTTTTTCCTATGGCTTCCACAAGTTTTTGAATTGTTTTTACCACAAACATCATAGTTTCTACCTTCTTTCTATCAATTTTGTATCAAGCAACAATTGATTGCTAGGAACGAATTCACTTTTTACATCGTAGCTTAAATTCTCGAATATCACATTAGGCCGCCGAAATGAAGTTATACAAAGAAACCGAGGAAATTTTATACCAATGGTATAAAATTTCCTCGGTTTACAAAGGCGGCAAGCAATACCTTCAAGTCAAGAAAGCTGTCAATCGACTTGCGTTGACAGATATACTCCTAGCGTCATATGTCCGATTTGATCCTGGTTCTCTTCAATCGCATCGATATGGCCATCCTCATCATTCAGGATATGTTCCAAAATCCCACGAGTGGCAAAATCATTGACTTCGCCAGCCAGTTTAATCGCCTCATTGTACGACACAATAGTGTTTTTTTCATGTGCATGGTCATTTATGAACATCTTGGTCACATCACTGCCAATATGAATCTTCTTCAGTACACTGACAATCGGCTGCCCTTCTAGGAACAAAATGCGGGAAATCAATATCCCGACATGTTTCATTTCATCAATGGCCCGTTTTTCAAAATGCTCGTGCAATTTTCCATAACCCCAGTTATTGCACATTTCCGCGTGCACGATATATTGATTGATGGCTGTCAATTCGTCAGATAGCTGCTCATTCAGGATTTCAACGAGTTTCGGATTACCTTTCATATTGACATTACCCCTTCCTATTACGCTTCCACTTTGATTTCCTGGAAACTTTCCCATAAACCGTGGATATTACAGTAAGACACTGCCAACAACGTTCCCGACCCGACAATTTTCATGACAGCTTGCGCTACGGGTTCTGTAACGACTGAGCCTTTGTTCAGACCATCGGACAACTCCGCATGCGCACTGAATTCAAAGCTGCCAATCTCGCAAGCGAACTTGCCGTTTTCCGGCTTAAAACACAGCAGAATCGAACGAATGTGATGTTCTATTGTATTGGGATGAGCGATTTCTTTACCCACAGATACTTCCACCACAAACTTTTCTCCGGCTTTCACTGATCTTGGAGCAACAATCACCGGCACATGCTTTTCGGTCTTCCAGTCGGCGGTTTGAACTATTTCAGCAAATTTCACAACGTCATCCTCCCTGCATTTTTTTATTCCTTCTTGTCCATAGGTTGCCCGCAACACACGATCTCTGGATTGCCGCCGGTTTTAGTTACCGTAACTTCGTTGCCACACAGTTTGCATGTAAACACTTCGCCGAATTTAGCCATTTCTACCCCTCCTTTCTTTGAAATTTCGCCTTTGCTTAATACCACAGGCATCGATTGTCAATCGTCATGCGGCGCAGGACAAGCTCTTGCATATTCCGTCAACTCTTTTATGGAAGCGGTGGCCAAGGCAATGCAACTATCCGCGCCCCCGTAATATATTTTCAGCAAACCAGTCTGTTCATCCGGCACCCAACCGCAAGGAAAAACGACATCATCCACATCTCCTTGACGTTCATACGCTTCTGTCGGTCCAAAAATCCAATCATTGCTGCGAGTCAGAACCTGGCAAGGATTTTCCAGGTCAAGCAGCGCCAAGCCGAGCCGATAAATTGCTCCGCTGGCAGTCTTTCGTACACTGTGGTATAGAATGATCCACCCCTCCTTGGTTTCTAAGGGAGGTGTGCAAAGACCAATTTTGTTGGCGTCCCACAGTCCACCTTGACGGGATTTCAAGAGCGGCCGATCATCAACCCAGTGCGTCATATCGTCAGAATAGGCCAGCCAGATATGTCCCGTCGCCGAATCATTGGGACCCGTTGTCCGGTGGAGCAATGCCCACTTACCTTGAAAGCGGCGCGGAAAAATAGCCGCATCTTTGTCTTGCGGCTGCATTATCGTTCCGAGCCGTTCAAAATTTACAAAATCCTCCGTCAATGCCATAGCGACAAGCGGCCCGCCGCGGGAATAAGCAGTGTAAATGACAGCCCACTTTCCTACTTCAGGAATCCAGGTAATCCGCGGATCTTCGATCCCCCAGCGTTCTTCTGGGTGATGTTCAAGATCCGAAGCCATTGTAGGCGTTACATCAATCTGCCAATCGCCGACCCCATCTACGCTGACTGCTTTAGTTAAGTGCGACAACCCGCTGCGTTCCTCGCATCTGGCAAGCAAAAGCGTCTTTCCCTTGAAAAGAGTTGCCCCTGGATTGAACACGGTGTTAACAGTATATGGCCAGTCGGCAGCCGTCAAAATAGGGTTCTTGGGATAACGTTCAAAAAGCTCCTTGATATTACTCTCATTCAAAAAACATCACTCCTCAAAATGGCTATTCGCCGTGCTTTCGTACTATTTGGCAAAGCACAGTCGCACCTCAGAAGAAAGCACGGTGATCTGATCTGAGTCGTTCTCCTATAAGCCTACGCCAAAGTCAGGTGCATTACATTAGTATGATGACTCATAGTTTCCATGAAAAAACCAGGGCTGGGTTATACCAATGGTATAACCCAGCCCTGGCGCCAATTATAATTTTCTTCTTTTATCATTGACCGCTCCAGAGGGCGCTCTCGCTAGTTAGCCGAATGGCTGCCGATGCCAACGCAACCACTGGGGTAAAATATTTTGATCCATTCTGATAGGTGCGACCATCAAGCAAGGCTCCATCTGATACTCGGAATACAGTCTGTTCAATCATAATCAGATCGTACGCTTCAGCCGGCTTCGTCATAAGACCGCCATCGAAGGTGGCGGGATCATCCTGTTTGCTCCCCCAGATATTCACCGTCACCATCCGATCGCAATCGGCTTCGGCGGCTTTGGCCCGCAGCGCTTCAAAATTCAGCGCAGCTTTGGGGTCGTTTTCTCCGATAACATAGGCAGGAATCGTATCACGATATTGGTCCAGCAACACTTCGCGCATATAGATGAATTCCCCGGTCATGTCTTTGGGCAAAACATTTTTTATTTCCGCAATGTATAGGCGTTTCCCATCCATGGGCGGTTTTTCGTTAAGCATAACAGCGCTCGCTACTCCGACCGCAGCCGCCGCCGCCCGCTTGTCGTAATAATTTTTTACAGCGCAATCCATGTATACATTGGGATAGTGTTTTTCATCAAATGTATATCCCGAGGTATTCCAAAGAATCTCGCGGCCAAATTGTCGATAGCCGCGGACAAATATTTTTAGCAGATCGGGGATCGGATCACCAGCTACCACAACGCGGAGAACATTTAAGTCCGTCGAAAATTTTTCTGCGAACGTAGCGTTACCGACGGCAGGCGCGCCAAAAGTCACTATCTTTAGTTGCTCAGGCTTTACTCCCATACTGATAAGTCTGGCGCCGAGCAGAGTGGCGGCAGCGCCGCCGGCGCTATGTCCCGCCAGATATACAACCCGTTCAGGCTGTGCAAGTAACATCTGGACAATTTTTCGTCCCGGTCTTTCGTTTGCCGGCGTCGCAGTGTCTTCGCCAAAGGCTTTTTGAACGTATTGATTAAATCCTTTGTGTACCATAGGCGACTTATCAGGAAACTCAGGCTTTTTTTCCGCATTCACCGCAAACTCAGCAAAAGTTTCCCCCGCAAAAAAAACCTTGCCCACATTAAAATCCAGTTCCACATCTTTATATGTAGATGTCCCGGCAATTGCCAGCAGATATTCTACTGGCGATGACGACGTTTCCTTTCGTGCAAAGAAAAACTTTGATGCCCCCGGCTCATCTTTTTGGATATCAGGCACACTCTGCCACCCATTTCGTTTAATGGCCGCCATGGCAATATCACCGTCCCCGCCTGGATAAGCGGCAAAACTCGCCGCAGCCGTCAGATAAAGCAGTTGGGCTTCCTGAAACTCTTCCGCAGAACCTGCAATCGCCGTGAGCGGCAACAGCAAGGAAACCGCAACCATAGAGCAGGCAAGGATATGGCGAATTTTCTTCATTTTGTTACTCCTCCATTTCGTGTTTGCGAGCTTACTTACTTTTCTTCCCGCACATAAACCGAAACTGAGCCTGCATTCGTTTTGAAAAGGCCCTGTCCCTTTTCATCAATAATCACTGCATCCGGCACGAAGTTCATTTTATCGACCCAGACTTCCCCTCCATGCATCTCGCCCACGAACATGTTTTTTTCACCGGCATCTCCACTGGACATAAGAACAGCACAACCATTGGGGTGTTCTGCATTCCCCGCCCGGACCCAACCAACAATATTATTGTGATCAAAAAAATCGAACTGTTCTCCAAAGGCATTTTCGCGCCGAATTCGGATCAGTTTATCCAGATTTTCCTTTTGCCCTGCGATAGGATTTTGTCCAGATATACCATAGTAGTCTCCGTAAAAAAGCAGTGGGTATCCGTCGCTTCGGAGTAGAATGAGCGCATAGGCCAAGGGTTTGAACCACGCTTCCACGAATGATTGCAATGCCTCCTGCGGCTGCGAATCGTGATTATCGACAAAAGTCACCGCAATCTCCTTGTGTTTTTTTACAAGCGTCTCATCAAAAATTGTTCGCATATCAAACGTTTTTCCCTCTTTGCCCGCTTGATAAAACTTATAATGCAAGGGAACATCAAAGAGATCAATTTGATAATCAGTATTTCGCATGTAGTTTTCGAGCTTGCTCTTATCAGGCGACCAGTATTCTCCGACACAATAAAACTCCGGTCCGAAGGTTTCCCGCATATGGTTCACAAAATCCCGCATGAACCAATCGTTGATATGTTTGATCGCATCGAGCCGGACTCCATCCACTTTTGTTTCCGTAATAAACCAGTCGATCCATTTCATCGTCTCGACGCGGACCTGCGGGTGATTGTAATCGATATCTGCAAACATGAGATAATCATAATTACCTCTTTCAGTATCGACACCCGGCATCCAGTTCTTATTTTCACCTCGAATCAAATAAATGGCTTTTTTCCCATTGGCTTTGTTAAAATCAGTGCCGGAAAAATGCCTCCAGGACCATTTGAAATCAGAATACTTGTTTTTACGCCCTGGAAAGGAAAATTTCGTCCAGCCTTCGATTTCATATTCAGCAGAAATTAAGGTTGTCCTATCCGCTGGATCAACTTCAACAACCCTGAATTTTTCCGTTTCGTCAGCACCCGCCTTGTGGTTAATCACAATATCCGCGTAGACTTGGATTCCCTGTGTATGCAAGGCATCAATAGCTTCATGCAGCTCCTGTTTGGTTCCATATTTGGTTCGGATAGTTTGCTTTTGCTCGAACTCGCCGAGATCGTAGCCGTCGTACACGCCATAGCCTACGTCGTTGACGCCTGTTGCTTTGCAACAAGGTGGAATCCATACTGCACTGATGCCCAACGCCTTCAGGTGTGGCGCATCTTCCTTTAAGGATTTCCATAGAAGGCCATCATCCTTCACGAACCATTCAAAATACTGCATCATCAATCCGTTTTCGCGCATGATATCAACTCTCCCTCAACGCCCTACAGCGAAGGCGGGCGGCACCGTGCTTCCCTTACATAAGATTACGCTAAATTCACGGGGATTACATTAGTCTTTTGACTCATAGTTGCGATAAAAAAGCCAGGCAGGTTTTATACCAATAGTATAAAGCCTGCCTGGCTGCCATGTTAATAGAAATAATGATGTCAGCTTCAGGATAACAGGGACAAAAGCTTCATCGCAATCGCTAGGTTCATCCGCGTTGCCTGCGCATCCAAATCCACGTCCAAGAGATCTTCAAGCTTTTTCTTGCGGAACACAATTGTTTGTTTGTGTACGTGAAGCCGGTCCGCAATCACTTGAAACGAATCCCCGGAAATAAGAGCTTCCAGCGTATCCAAGCCGTCCGCAGCGTTCCCCGATTGTTTTTTGTCTAGTATGGGGCCCAAATGTTCCTGAATAAATTGTCGTACCTGTGCAGACTGCAGATCTTTGACGATAAACTGAAAACATCCCAGATCTTGCCAATGATACACTTTCTTAGCCGCCGTAAGCACTGGCCCATACTGCAATGCGGCGCAAGCCTGTTCGAACAGATCCGCCATATCACGCACTTCGTCCGTGGAGTGGGTCACCCCAACATTGATTTCCGTTTCCTGCCAATAGCGGGATACGGTTTTTATCAACTCATGTGCGGCTAATGTTGCTTTCTCAGCCGAAACAAGCCGATTTTTGGCGTTTGGCAGCGACTGAACCACTGCGATCCCTGCCGGGGTTTGCCAGACAACGCCGACCTCCGAGTCATGCAGAAAATCAATCAGCTGGTCAACATGATGCTGCCGTTCCATTCGTTCCTTGCCGGGCTCAGCCGTAGGTAGATATTGAGTAGGAATCGCCAGTACGTGCAAAATGAAAGGAGCTTCCAAGACCAATCCCATTTGCCTGAGTTCTCCGAGCAGTTCCGCCTGGGAGAGACGCCTATTGACGCCATCATTGAGAGTATCCCGTCTCTTGTGTCTGGCATGTTGCCGTACCTTTTCCTGCTCCGCCCATCTTGCGGCAGTAATGTCGACCCCGACGCACATCAGTCCCATTTCACCAGTTTCCCGATCGGCAACACACCGATTTGTCCAGTCCACCCATACCCTGCGGCGGCCCTTGGTAAGATTTTCATGCGTATACCGCTGATACAGCGCAATATTGGCTTTAACCTCTTCGGCGTTTTTTTTCAGATTACGCCCGGTGGATTCATATTCAGGCAGGATCGTTTCAATTTCCGTTTTCCCAATCAAGTCCTCGGCGGTGTAACCAAAAAACGACAAGCCGTATTCATTCATGAAGGTTATCTTGCCGTGACCATTCATAAGAAAGATGATTACATTGGCATCCTGGACCAGTTCACGGTAGCGTTTTTCACTTTCAATGAGTTGATCATTGTACGATTTCACTTTTACAAGCGACCGTACCCTGGCCAACAGTTCAATTTTTGTTACCGGTTTGGACAGGAAGTCGTCCGCCCCCGCCTCTATCGCCGTGATTCTATCTTTCATGTCCGACAGGGAAGTAACCATGACAATGGGAATCATACGGGTCGCATCATCAGCTTTCAATTGTCGGATCACTTGAAATCCATCCAGATTGGGCATCATGGCATCAAGCAAAATAACGTCCGGTGCATTTTCCCGGATAGCCTCCATACAATGCTTCCCCGAATCGTATAAAGCCACGTTGTATCCTTCTGGCGCGAGCATAGCCTCCATAAGGCTTAGGTTTAAAGGATTATCATCCACTACCATGACTGTAGCCTTTTGTTTCATTTTTTCTCCCGCCTCAATGGTTACTTTGTTTTCCGCTTAAGAAGCCGTTCTACAATTTTCGGAAATTCACGAGTATCAATCGGTTTTGAGACAAAAGCCTCAATCCCCGTCGCGAGAATGTTCGCCTTTTCTTCCTCCATGGCAAAGGACGTGACCGCAACAATTTTAATTTCGGCGGTCTTTTCATTTTCGCGCAACATTTGGATACATTCAAACCCATTCATAATCGGCATTTGCATGTCCATCAAAATCAGATCAACATGGTGCTGGCGCGCCAACATCACGGCCTGCAACCCATTACTGGCTTCTAAGACCTCGTAGCCGTAATGAACCAACAAGTCCGACATTAATCGCATATTCATTTCATTGTCTTCCACAACAAGAATAGTACCCGCCATTGCTGTTCTCCTTTTAGGGGGATTTTCCCTGGTCGAGCGGCAATAGCACCGTGAAACAGCAGCCTTGCCCCGGCTTGCTTTGAAGCGCAATCGTGCCGCCATGCAGCTCAATCAGATGCTTGCTCAAGGCCAGCCCCAGTCCAGTGCCTTCCGTTTGTTTATCATAATATGATTGCGTCAACTGGCTGAACGGCAAAAACAACTTCGGCTGATCTTCATCGGCGATCCCAATACCCGTATCCTCCACCGTGATTTGCATTACAGCAGGTTTGATACTGTCACTTACTTTTCGAACCTGTATGGCTACAGATCCGTGCGGGCGATTGAACTTGATACCGTTATCGATAAGATTATACAAGATCTGCTTGATCTTCCGACTGTCAGCGACTACAGGCACACCGTCCATGCTTGAATCAATCGTAAAGCTCACTTCAATCTGTTGTTTCCTGGCCTTTTCGCTAAATGCGGCTATAGTGCCCTGGCAGAGTTCCTCCAGGTTTATCTGATTCAACGTCAAATCCATTTTGCTGGCTTCCACTT
>Ga0316604_10001012_pt1 | contig 27439 bp, 26 predicted proteins | sample OWC_soil_day20_C_FD_207650 | JGI IMG/M metagenome (GOLD analysis project Ga0316604, IMG submission 207650) | Wetland soil microbial communities from Old Woman Creek delta, Ohio, United States - OWC_soil_day20_CT | ecosystem: Environmental > Terrestrial > Soil > Wetlands | place: USA: Ohio... | reverse complement strand
GCGGGCCAAATCGTATTGAAAACCATAGTCGTAAAACGTATTAAGGCCAATTATGTGGGTTTTATCCGCTGATAACTTTCTCCAACCAAACCCCAGATTCGCCGTGTTTTTCTCTTCACCAGAGTGATCATAGCGTCCCTGCCAGAACCACATTTGCCTCTTCTTATTCACATTACCTAACGGCTGCATCATTTCCGTGGAATATACCGGCTTATAATCCTTGTCAAACGAAAAATGTACATCGGTATTTCGAAGCCATTTCGGCCCGTTTTTCTTTACCGTGACGAGAGTATCCCCCAAAAGGGTATTCGTTAGTGTCAGCACCTTTTCATGATCGGTTAGGTTTTTGTAGGCATCGGTATTCGCCGTAGCTGCTCCCGCTCCTACCAATGGCTTATCCACTACAAGAGATATGGCAGCAACATCTTGCTTTCTGTCAACTACGGTATCGATTGGTACTGCATTCTTGCTATCTATCTGCACTATTGCAGCATCCTTCTCTGTTGATTTTTCCATATTTGTTGCTATCACAGAGTCATTCTTCTTTGCCTCCGGCTCCCTAGCGTCAACTGCCGTATCATTTGCCACTGCAGTGGACTCTTCCTCCTTCGTTTCATGGACATTGGTCCTGCAAACAGCGGTAAATAATAGTAGGACAATTAAAAGTACCTCTTTTGATAAAAGTTTTAAAACTCGCTTAGCTAGAAACATTTTCGCCACACTCTCCTTAAGACTTCCCACTGTCTGCACCCCATTCATTCGTAACGCCGTTCAAAATCCACAAAAGCTTACGTATAACGCCAACGATTAACCCTCTTTTCCTATAACCGACCTATTAAATTCTCCACCATTACGCTTCTTTCCTTGCCACAATTTACTTTTTTTGCACACCTCAAAAAGCACTATAAAAAAAGATTAACCAAGTCTTCGATTAAGCCGTGGTTAATCTTTTCCACTATCAGCCGTTAAGTATTAATTAGACATAGACAGGGTTTCGCTTCGTCGATGGCGATCCGTGATCTTACTATCTTTCCTCTATCAAAGTAGCAAATGTCCTATTATAAAGCGTTATGAAACCTGTAAAGAAAAATGGATCTCTCCTTCAGCAACCTTTCTATCGTCCACAAAAGCATCTACCCATATTTTCCCTATATTACTGCGCATATGAAGCACTTCAGCTACTATACGTATTTGATCTCCAGGCTTTATTTGTTGTCTAATTTTCGCGCGTGAAATTGCAACCGTATACACAAGCCCACCTCGCTTTTCACTAGGATATAGCATAGCGACTATACCAACCTGTGACATAGCTTCAAAAATAAGAACTCCTGGCATTACAGGATAACCGGGGAAATGCCCCTGGAAAAAAGATTCATTAACAGTAACGTTTTTTATACCTACTGCACGCTTCATTGGTTCAATTTCAGTAATACGGTCCACTAGCAAAAAAGGATATCTATGGACAAGTATCTCTTGTATTTCAGTTATGGGTATCAATTAAGGTCAACTCCTTTGGATAAAATGAACCACCTATATTTTACCATAAGAATATAATTTCATTCATCAACATTTTGCCACGCTCCCCTTAGACTTCCCACTGTCTACACTAATTCATTCTTCGCGTCGTTCAACATCCGCCAAAGTTTCCATTTGCGATTAATTATTTTGCACAATAGATAATCTCGATATCCCCATCCACAAAACCAATTCCTACTGCAGATACACTTTTGAGGATGTCAGCATATCTTCCCTTGATGAGATATTGTTCAACTAGCTTTGTAATAAAGATTAAGCCCTAAAAACCGTTCGAACCATCCCCGCGACACAATTCCATTGCATAATATACCTGATTATGCAACATTATTTTGTTTGAAGTATTTGGATTATCTCGGCTTACTTCTTTAAATCCAACAGATTTATACATTTTTTGAGCAGGCATAAAGTAATCCATTATGCCTGTGGATACTTTTGCTTTAGTAAATCCTTTATCTTTTAAACGATTGATAGTCATCCTCATCTGATGTACTCCAAGTCCTTTGCCTCTAAATTTTGGCAGAATACAATTATGCCCTATTATGACAATTGGACTTTCCCTAGGATTCCAACAACACATTCCTGCTATAATACCTTGATATTCAGAAATAAAGCTACAATCTTCACCTATTTTAGGATTTTCATAAAAGAAACTATCACATTCATTAAACTTTTTAAGATTTTCTTCACTGTATTCTGGATAACATTCATGGAAAGGCGAGTATGCTTCGATAAGAATTGATTCAAGTGTTCCTTTTGGATATTTTAACAACGACTTGAGTATTAACATTATGCTCCCCCTAACATCTAACTCTCTTTTCCATAACCTTCCTATTATTTTCTCCACCCTCACGATTCTTTCCTTGCAATAATTTACTTTTTTGCACACCTCAAAAAACACTACAAAAAAAGTAACCACAGCAAAATCATAGTTGATTAAGCCGTGATTAATCTTTTCCTCTATCAGCCGTTATGTATTAATTAGCCATGGGTAAATCCCGGTATTTCTTAGGTTTTATACTATTTATCGAACGTTGTAGGACATCTTCCGTTTTCTTGTCCAAAAAAAAAACGGCTACCACAAAATATGTGGTAGCCGTTTTTGCCTGGTGTAGATATTTTGATTTATTTAATTAACACATTGTATTATTCTTTACTCACGTTATATCTATGCACCTTATTCAAGACACGGATGCTGGTCTGCCTCTAGCTGACCGTCAGTACAATCGCGCCCGTATATGTCGTACCGGGAATGATCGACGTGGCAGTGCCGCCGACCGTCATGGAGACGCTATGCCCCGTAGGAGCGGTGATCGTTGAATCCGAGCTAACCGTAAGGGAAGTGAGATAAGAGGTGCTAGTCACTATCCACTTGGAGGCGGAGCTCAAAACGGCGATGGCTCCATTGTTGATCGCTGCACGCGGAGTATTGGTAACTTCACCCAGTTCGGTGTATTCCGAAGCACTGATAGTAGCAACGCGGTGATGGGCTTCAGTTGACGAGATCACGCCGGTGAGGTTGGCGTTATTGAGTGTAACCACCATGTTTTGCTCAGTGGTGCTGGAACTGGTCCAGCCCGTCGAGTTGTAACAGTTTCCCGTCAAGGTGATGTTGCTGAGGTTTAGTGCCGCGGCGTCGGTCGTCGAGGTAAGATCAAATGACGTATCCGCAGTGGGCGTGTTGGTGGTTCCATAATAGGGATCTGTGTACGTGGCAGTGTTGGCCAAAGCGGTGCCCACCGGTCCGGGGTCGTCGTCGTCCATCACCTGCAAGATAATCCCGTTCTGAGGGTTGATATCGGCACCATCGGAACCGTCAATGGTGATGGTGATAGCTTCGGAAGTCTTGGCCAGGAAGGTGGTTTCATCGGTGTTGATTACCGTGCCTCCGGCCACATTCACCGTGCCGCTGGAACTGTGCCACATCACGCCGAAGCGGTCCGAGTTGATAATCGTCTGTTGTTGGGGAATGGCTGCGAGCTCTTTGGCGGTAAGACCGAGGGGCACGCTGGTGTTAAGCGCCGCAACGTTATCCGCTGAGCTGTCGTCGAAGTAGATATAACCGCCCGTGTTGATGACCGCGTAGCTGCCCACGTTGAATTCACAGCCATAGAGATACTCGTAGGGATTGCCGATGGCATAAGTGCCATATCCCTCATTGCCGGAAGTGGAGATTGTGCTGTTGATCGCAGTAAGCGTGCCGTTGGAACCAGAATCGGTGGAGAGAACTCCCCAGCTATCGGATGTGATGGTGGAATTGATGTAGGCGGCTTTGGTGTCGGTGCCGATCAGATTAGTGGCGCGAACGTTGTCAGAACCATTGAGGCCCAGCATCCAGGGCACTGACCTCATGTAGTTTTGATCGACGGTTTGCACGTAATCAGAAGGCAGCGTTCCTTCCTTAGTATTGATGCTGGAATTCTTGACAATCACATTGCTTCCGTCGGCGGCAATCACCCCAGTGCGGACCACGCCATGGGTGACGATATCGACGCCGTCCAGCACCAGCGTGGTGTCAGTTCCGGTGGCCATAACGGCAGTGCCATCGCCTGCCATATCACTGCGTCCATCGCCGTCCATGCTGATCTCGACGTTCTTGATCGTATAGCTTCCCCCGGCAGCGAAGATGCCGTTGAAATCCATACCTGTCGAGGTGATTGAGAAGTCTTCAAGGGAAGAGGCAGTCGGCGTTTCGCCGACGACGGCCGCAAGGACGGACAGATCTTCTTCAATGCCGTCCGCATCGAGATAGAGGGCCTCGCGAAGCGGATAAGTCAGATCACCGAACGTATGTGAGTTGGTCGTCGTCACCGTGAGCACGATGTTGCCGCTGTATTCGCCAGAGACGAACACCGTGTCAACCCCATCTGTTGTCTTAAGTTCCTGACCTGTTTCGACCCCGTTGACCGTCAGGGTCAGGCTATAGCCAGAGGGAGCCACGAGATTGCCGCCCGACTCGATAATCAGTTTAGAGAGCGTAGTCGTCTCGCTGATGGTAACTGTGGTATTGGCGGGAACTGTTAATGAACTCATTTTAAAATCCTCCTTTTATTTACCTACCCATAGCAAAACAAAAAGACTTAGTATTTAACTAAGCCTTAAAACAACAAAATCTATTTGGTTTTTGGAAATCTTTTATGCTCTTATTTTACTATGAAATTTAATGATAAAAGTGTCATTATTGTGACATTTAATTTATTAATACCATTTTATCGGACTCCCCTTAAGACTTCCCACTGTCTACACCCAATTCATTCGTAACGCCGTTCAAAATCCCCAAAGACTTAACCTTTTTCCATAACCTTCCACCTAAATTCTCCACCACCACGACTCTTTCCTTGCAATAAATTACTTTTTTTTCACACCAGCCAGCCAAACAGCTCAAAAAAATTAACCATAAACCACTTCCCCTCATCATCAAACAAATATACCTGCTTGCCCATTATCTTACATATGTAACGCATAATGGTGAATAACCCCACTAGATCGTTCATACATTCTAATAGCATTAGTGTTTAGGAAAGAATGTGGTAAATCATTCGAACGCTTATTTTTAAACGGTCGAAAGTAAATCTCATCATCGCCACACTACTTTTGTTTAGCTTAATTTCCGGACTATCTGACATAGAATATTGGAATGAAATGAATCTAGCGGCAATCCCTGGTCAGCCCGCTGTTGCCCCCCAAGGGCAACTATCCATAATTGTCAAAATTACTGAACACATTTTGGAATTGCATAGCAATGGACTCCTTTATAAAAAATATCCTATTGCAGTTGGGCGAAGTGAAACTCCTACACCGATCGGTGATTGGGTAGTAATATGGAAATCCTACAGGGCGGGTGACATTTTCGGCACACGCTTTTTCGGCCTCAACGTGCCCTGGGGCGGTTACGGAATCCACGGTACTAACCACCCCTGGAGCATCGGTCGTTCTATTAGTAAAGGCTGTATCCGTATGCGTAATAAGGATATTGAAGAGCTTTTTGAATGGGTGCCTGTGGGAACGCCGGTGCGAATCGAGGACCAACCACAACGCATCCAACGTACACTTCATTATGAGACATCAGGTGTAGACGTAGTTCAACTACAAAGAAGGTTAAGAAGTATAGGTTATTTTGAAGGTAGAGCAGACGGCTTTTTTGATAAAGACACCGAGTTAGCTGTGAAACGATTCCAATATGACAAGAAACTTAAACCCACTGGCATAGTTGACAGGAATACCCTTGAAATGTTGGGCCTATAAAATACCGATTTCTTATCAAATAAGAAAGTCAGGAACACGCACACTCCCGTGCCTCCTGGCTTATTTTTAGAAGCGACAGCGGGGTCGGTTCTACTGACAGCATCTTGCCACACTCATCCTTAAAACCTCCCACTGCCTACACTAATTCTTAGCGCCGTCCAAAATCCCCCAAACATTCCATATAACGCCACCGCTCATTTTCATACTTGATTAAGCCGTGGTTAATCTTTTCCACTATCAGCCGCTGTGTGCCAGTTCCACCTAGACAGGCACACGAGAAATATACAGATTAAGGACATAATTAATTCGCTCTACAGACCCCTCCAACAGCGGATACACCCGTTACATCTGTATATCATTTTAGCATTCTAATACTATTCCTTCGCATAATGGCCCGTATCACTTCCGATCATCAGCACAACTTCACTGTGTAATTTACATTTTTTTATATCAAGTCCTGAAATACTCCTAATTTTCCCGCAAGCTATCATTTGGCCAAAGGCTTTTTGTGACAAATATAACTTTTCGCGTAAAATCGTTGATACTTGTAAAGACGATTATAAACGCTTTATTTTTACAGCAGTGCCATAGCACAACACTTCCGTAATTGTTGCTTCAATTTCATTTGCATCATAACGCATAGCAATTATTGCGTCTGCCTGTAGTTCCTCAGCGTGCTGAATCATAATATCAAACGCGTCTTGCCTCGCCTGTTCGCACAGTTCACTATAAACGGAAATATTTCCGCCAAATACACTTTGCAATGATCCGACCAAATTGCCAATAACGCTTCTTGAGCGAACGGTAATTCCACGGACTATACCTAAATGCTCTGTAATTTGATAACCTTCAAGGTTGTTAGCTGTTGTAATAAGCCGCTGATTCATTAAAACCCCTCCATGTCATATACTTGTGCTTTGCCACGCTCCCCGTAAGGCCCCGGTTGCTTGTCCGATTGGCCGAATCGCATCTTCCTTTAACCTTCGAAGGGTGCATCCTCTCTATTTTTTTGGCAAACTGTTTTGAAGTTTGACGAGACATTTTAGGTGACGCTAATTATCTTTTAAACGATCATAAATACCCGTTATCTCTTCAACGTAATTGTTATACTCCACTTTGGTAACTACCCATTCATTATCTCGATAAACTCCTATAAACCTGTATTTAAAAATGTCGTAAATATCTGAAGCAGTCGATATTTCCGCCAATTCTTTTGTTGGCCAATTTTCACCACGCTTGAAGACTCTTGATATTACGGCACTACCAATATAAGGAGTCGTCAATGAATCATTTTTTCTAACGTCGATGGTATAATTAGGATCTAGATTCTCAGAAAATTTATACCACTTACCACCACTCTTACGAATTTCATAATTATCTATTTTATAAGTAGAAATAGCCTTTGATAGCTCTTCACCAACATATTGCTTAAAAGAAGCAACGACCTCCTCATCACTTGGTTGGGCACATACAACGTTGGATAGAGCAACTAACATCATTAATGTTAAGATTAATAGCTTTTTCATAATATTACCCCTTTTCAATTTAAGACTAGTCATAAAAAAATGGCTTATTAGACCCATATTTACATTTTCTAAGTAATTATTACTAAGTCCTTCCTTATTTTGAAATTCATGACTATGGTCCTATTTTCTTCTTCCCGATTCTTTCCTTGCAAAAAATTGCTTTTTTTTGCATTTCCACGCCCAAACAAAACAACATAAGAAAAGATTAACCACAGCAAAATCATTAGTTGATTAAGCCGTGGTTAATCTTTTTCCCGAGGGATTTGTGGAGATATTCGACTTTTTCAGTGGTTTCGCTCCGTCCCTGCCACTTCATGTTTTTTAAGCCATAATATATACATTTTGTAATAATTACTAACATTTAAAAAGAATTTTCCAAAGTAATTTCCCGATATACTTTTGTAAAATAATGACGAACCCTGAAAAAATAAATAAACTATTACAGAATAAGGAGAATTAAAATTGCGAAAACTATTGATTTTAACTACTTTATTTATTTTTATAATGTCGTCAGTTGGTTTGTGTGCCGTACCGGATACGAGTTTTAAATTGGCTGATATCCAAGTAGGCTACACCTATTATAATCTGAAGGCAACATCAGGAGGGCATGATCTAGGCAACACCAGATTTAATGAAATTTATGGCACCGTTAGCTTTTTAGGTTTAGGTGCCTTTGCAACGCACTTCCATTCCGGTAATACATTCTATACCGATTGTGGTCTTAAAGCTAATATCTTTATACCTAACATTGCTGTAATGCTTGGTAATCGGCACTCATCACCGGATAATAATTCTCTGTTCTACGGTTTATCCGTTAATCAAGATCTTATGGATGGTTTTGGAGTATACGGCACTTATCAGAATGGTAGGCATTTTAGTGATAAAAATATTGGTATAACCTATGCCCTTAGCGATAATGCCAAATTAAATATTAGTTGGAAGAATCTTGATGATAAGAATGGACAAGACTTTAAAGGATTTGGCACGGGTATAACTGTCAATTTCTAATAAGAAATAGAGACTTCCCCACAATCTACTTCTAATTAATTCAAACACTCCCAGTGCTATGGTAGTAAAATCATGGTCTGGGAGTGTTTTTCTTTAACTTGATTTTGGCATTGTCCTAATTGGTTTGTATTATATATACGCTAACAATTAGTAAAACTAATCCGAGAAGTCTAAGTGGCGTAATTAGATGGACTGAGCTACCTAAGAGACCAAAATGGTCAAAAATAATTGCCAAAATTATTTGTCCCGCAACTACTAGGCTAAACATATTCGCAAATCCGATTCTAGGTGAACAGAAAATGGTTGTGAAAATATAAAAGGCTCCCAATAAACCACCTAACCACATCCAAAAGCTGGTCTGAGTAATAGCAGGTAACGTAGGTACAGGCTCTAGCCCATAACAAGCAGCTACTATATAGGCGATTGCCAATACAATAGTACCCACCAAGAAACTAACAAATGAAGTTAGTATAGGACTTCCCAGGTTAGATAGCAACTTTACATTAAGCCCAACCTGGGTGGTAACGGCTGCTCCTGAAACGAGTGCTAGTAAATAATAAAACATAGTTTTCTCCTCTTAAGGACAGTGGGGCCGGTCCTATTCTGTCACTATTTTACCGCGCTCCCCTTAAACTTCCCACTGCCTACACCTAATTAATTCTTAGCGCCGTTCAAAATCCACCGAAGCTTTCATATAGCGCCAACGCTCATTTAATCTTCTTTCCCATAACCTTCTTAACTAAATTCTCCACCATTACAACTCTTTCCTTGCAAAAAATTACTTTTTGCATTCTACGCCCAAACAAAGCAACAAAAAGATTACCCACTGCAAAATCATACTTGATTAAGCCGTGGTTAACCTTTTCCACCATCATACGCTAAGTATAAATCAAACATGGACAGGGGTTCACTGCACCGAACCTCTCAGATTATTTCTCGCGGGTATCGAAAATTCGAACTTCAGGTTTGTCCTTAGATATTACATCAATTATTTGCCATTCGCAACAAAATCCGAAATGCTTTAATTGCCTCATCCAATTAGCTGACGCTGTCGTTTTGTTTTGTATATACTCTAAATAGTGTGATTTTGTATATTCCCTAGCCTTACTCCCGGTAAATTCGTCATAGTCATTAGGTATCGAGAATGATTCATTCATTATATCGAAAGCTACATAACTTGGAAACACTACTTCAAAACGCACTCGTTCGTCCTTGGTAATTATTCGAACATCTTTCATTGTTACACCATCAAGAATTAATTTTTCCGCCGCTTCACTAACACTGCCAATACAAAAATTTAAAACCAGATTATGTCCATCTTCTTCCTTGACGTCCTCAAGAAAAAGGGTTTTGAATTTATTAATTTCTTCAAACATAGTATCCCCCTCGTACCTGTAGACAGTGGAGACGATCCTATTCCGCCAAGATTCTGCTACGTCCCCTAGCTACTTCTCCATTGTCTACTTCTAATATTTCGCAACTCCTTTTGCTGGGCCAAAACAGCTAAATCACTCGCAGGGTCAATCTCCCTACACTTTCTATATGCTTCCATTGCTTCGCTTTTTCGTCCGACCACCATAAGCACTTCGGCGCGTTCCTGGTATGCGGAAAAGCATGATTCGTATCAAGTGATATCGCCAGTTCAAAATCTGCCAAAGCTTCCTTGTAACACCCCAATATTACATTTAGCCTTATTTCCATAACCTTCCTGCTAATTTCTCCATCATTACAACTCTTTCCTTGCAAAAATTACTTTTTTTTACACCCCGTCCCAGACAAGCAGAAAAATAACCATAGCAAAATCAAACTATGGTTATTTCCAGATGCATCCTAAAATCCGTTGTAGGACATCTTTGTTTCTTGTCTGATCGAAAAAAAACGGCTACCACAAAATATGTGGTAGCCGTTTTTTTGCCTGGTGTAGATATTTTGATTTATTTAATTAACGCATTGTATTAATCACTACTCACGTTATAGCAGTGGACCTTATTCGAGACACGGATGCTGATTTTACCCCTAGCTGACCGTCAGTACGATGGCTCCCGTATATGTCATACCGGAAACAATCGGCGTGGCAGTGCCGCCGACCGTCATGGAGACGCTGTGCCCCTTGGGAGCGGTGATCGTTGCGCCCGAGTTAACCGTAAGAGAAGTGAGATAAGAGGTGCTGGTCACTGTCCACTCGGAGCCGGAATTCAAAACGACGATGGCGCCGTTGTTGATTGCTGCGCGCGGAGTATTGGTAACCTCACCCAGTTCGGTGTATTCTGAAGAACTAATGGAGGCAACGCGGTGATGGGCTTCGGTTGACGAGATCACGCCGGTGAGATTAGCGTTATTGAGTGTAACCACCATATTCTGTTTTGTGGTGCTGGAGTTGGTCCAGCCTGTCGAGTTATAACAGTTTCCCGTCAAGGTGATGTTACTGAGCTTTAATGCCGCGGCGTCGGTCGTCGAGGTAAGATCAAATGACGTATCCGCCGTGGGCGTGTCGGTGGTCCCAAAATAAGGGTCTGTGTACGTGTTGGTGTTGGACATATCGGTCATCACCGGTCCGGGGTCGTCGTCGTCCATTACCTGCAAGATAATCCCGTTCTTAGGGTTGATCTTGGCACCATCGGAACCGTCGATGGTGATGGTAATGGCCTCGGAGGTCTTGACAAGGAATGTAGCTTCATTAGTGTTGAGCTCTGTGCCGCCGGCTACATTTACCGTGCCGCTAGAACTGCGCCACATCACGCCGAAGCGATCCGAGTTGATAATCGTCGATTGCTGGGGAATGGCCTCGAGCTCTTGGGCGGTGAGGCCGAGGGACACGCTGGTGTTGAGGGCCGCAACGTTTGCGGCTGAGCTGTCGTCGTAGTAGATGTAGCCACCGCTGTTGATTGTCGCATAGCTGCCCACATTGAATACACAGCCATAGAAATACTCGTGGGGATTACCGATGGCAAAAGTGCCGTATCCATCATTACCGGAGGTGGAAATCGTGCTGTTGATCGCGGTGAGCGTGCAGTTGGAACCGGAATCGGTGGAGAGAACTCCCCAGCCATCCGATGTGATAGTGGAATTGATATAGGTAGCTTTGCTGTCGGTGCCGAGCAGGTTGGTGGCGCGGACGTTGTCAGAACCGTTGATGCCCAGCATCCAGGGCACCGACCTCATATAGGCCGGATTGACGGTTTGCACGTAATCGGAAGGCAGCGTTCCTTTCTTAGTATTGATACTGGAATTCTTGACAATCACATTGCTTCCGTTGTCGGCAATCACCCCAGTGCGGACCACGCCATGGGTGTCGATATCGACATTGTCCAGAACCAGCGTAGTGTCGGTTCCGGTGGCCATAACGGCAGCGCCATAGCCTGCAAAATCACTGCGTCCATCGCCGTCCATGCTGATCTCGACGTTATTGATCGTGTAGCTTCCCCCGGCAGCGAAGATGCCGTTGAAGTCCATACCTGTCGAGGTGATTGAGAAGTCTTCAAGGGAAGAGGCAGTCGGCGTTTCGCCGACGACAGCCGCAAGGACGGACAACTCTTCTTCAATGCCGTCCGCATCAAGATAGAGGGCCTCGCGAAGCGGGTAGGTCAGACTGGACGTCTGCGAGTTGGTCTTCGTCACCGTGAGCACGATGGCGCCGCTGTATTCGCCAGAGACGAACACTGTATCAACCCCTAGTGTTGTCTCCAGTTCTTGCCCTGTTTCGACCCCGTCAACCGTCAGGGTCAGGCTATAGCCAGAGGGAGCCACGAGATTGCCGCCCGACTCGATAATCAGTTTAGAGAGCGTGGTCGTCTCGCTGATTGTAACCGTGGTGTCGGCGGGAACTGTTAATGAACTCATTTTAAAAGCCTCCTTTTTATTTATCTACCCAAGCAAAACAAAAAGACTTAGCATTTAACTAAGCCTTAAAAACAACAATTTATTTGGTTTTTTGAAATCTTTATGATCTCATTTTATTTTGTAGGTTAATGGTAAAAGTGTCATTATTGTGTCATTTAATTAGTTGATAGGATACTTTAGTGTATTGAAGCTAGTAATTAAAAGAAGGGACAGTGGGGATGTTCCTATTCCGTCAACATTTTGCTACGCTCCCTAGAGACTTCCCCACTATCAGCCGTTAAGTATAACTTAAATTATTTGTCATTTGAACCATATTGGCCTAGGCGGACAGGTTAAATGGCGAGTATCTCCTGATTTCATACATTAGTGGAGAAATACCACCTAATGCGCTATGCCTTCTTCGGGTGTTGTAGTATTCAAACCACTTTTGAAAGCTAGCAGCTGCCTGCTCGATAGTAGCAAAAAATCGTTTCTTAACATGCTCGACCTTAAATCGGCTAAAAAATGATTCCATTGGAGCATTGTCATAAGGATTGCCTTTTCGGCTCATACTGCCAATCATGTTGTTTTCTTTTAATAAATCCTTATAGAGTTTCGAGGTATATTGGCTGCCTCTATCTGAATGATGGATAAGACTTTTGGGTGGTCTTTCTCGTAGGAGAGCCATTTTCAGTGCTTTTGCAGCTAGTTCAGCGGTTGGCCGAGTACCTAAAGCCCAGCCAACAAGCTTCCTTCTAGCAAGGTCTAGTACTGCGGCAAGATAACACCATTTGCCGCCAACTCGGACATAGGTTATATCAGCCAACCATACCGTATTCGGTTCCTTTGTATCGAAATTCTGATCCAACCAATTTTCAAAAGCTTGTTCGCGTGGATCGGCTTTAGTTGTATGTGGCTTATATTTACTTTTTATTTGTGCTTTGATCCTATGCTGATGCATGATCCGTTGCACACGACTGCGACCGATACGAATGCCTTTATCATTGAGTTCTTCGTATACTTTCTGAACCCCGTAGTTCTGGTCATTTTCTCGCTCAATTTACTGGATGTGTGTGACGATAACCGCGTCTTTATCAGGGCATTTCGGACAACCTTCTTTTATCCATGCATAGTAACTGCTCTTTGAGACGTGAATTATGCGGCATAACTTTCGAACAGCATAGGTTGAGCAGTTTGTACGAATGAATTGATATTTTACTTGCTGTTCTTTGCGAAGTATACCGCGGCTTGCTTTAAAATCGCCAGTTCCTCTTCTAAATCTTTAATACGTCGCTGTGCTTTTCTGAGTTCATCAACTTCGCCTTTTACATGACCGGAACCGGGAAAGGCTTGCTCGGGATCACTTTTATATTGTTGAATCCATTTATAAATGGTGTTTTCATGTAAACCTAATTCAGCTGCCAGACTCGGGCAAGTTCGTTCACCATTTAAATAGAGTTTTACAATGTCTTTTTTAAATTGGGCATCAAATCGTTTTCCTTTCATTAGGACACCTCCTGGTTTTATTTTACCAGCCATTTATGGTGTCCGCAAAAAGCAATACGGTTCAATTTGACCGAATGGCTTCCTCTGAAAAAGGTATCTCTTGTTTTATATTTCACGTATATTATTCAGTGCTTCTCTCGTTTTACTTTCTAACTTTGCATTTTCTATATCTCCACACAACGTCATCATTGCACTACGATATTTGCTTATTTCATCAGACAGTTTATCAGATAATACCAAAATAGTTCATGATATAAAATTCTTTCTAATTCTTTTATTCCTTTTTGTATTAAAGCGTGCTTGGGAGGAAATTTTTAAGAATAATATCCAGATACTAATCTCATTTCGGATTTGAATCAGCAGCAATTGGATTGAATCCTTTAATTATCAGAAAAACAGCCAAAACCAACTCGAATAGCGCAGTTGGAGAATTCATTATAAAATAGATTGGTGTCACTATTTTTATCAAATCGAACATTAGCAATAAGGTTGCTATCAAAGTTAAAGTAGAACTAATAAGCCCCAGACCGACAGCCATATGGGAATAAGTTTCATTCTAAAAAAGCAATAATAAAGTATTAGTCCACCTATGCTCCAAGGTAAGATCATTGCAACATGATTCATCCAATCTCTTCCTGCTCTAAGCAATTGTCCTATTGTTTGAAAATGGGGTGAATCTGGTTGACTTGCTGATACAAAACTTTGGCTCATAAATACTAATAGAAGTAGAGAGACTATGCCAACAAAAAGAAACATAGCACCAATAATTCTGAATCCGAAATACCCAAGTGCAATTCCTTCATTATATTTTTTAATTATTGGATATAATAAAACCGCAATACACACATATACGGTGGCCATGGCAAATTGAAAAAATGCAGCCATTAAAACTTGCAGCTTGATTGATGATAATTTGATAAGATAATTCGGATACTCTAATGCAGGAACTGAGCTTAATATTCCAAAAAATATCCCTGTGATTAATAATATTCCAAATGTTATTGCTGTTTTTCTGTTCGAATTCATAATTCAATCCCCCCATTTTTTAGTCAACGTTTTTAAATTTTCCATCCGACCACCATAAGCGCTTCGGATTTCCTGATATGCATAAAAGCATGATTCGCTCAACTGATATTTCCAGTTCAACACCCGCAAAAGCTTCCTCGTAACAACCAATACTTGCATTTATTTTTCTTTCCATAATCTTCCTACTAATTTCTCCACCCTTACAACTCTTTCCTTGCGGAAATTGCTTTTTTTACACCTCATCCCAGACAAACAGCTCAACACAATAAACGGCAAGGCTTATAATCTCTGAAGCCTTGCCGTTACTATATTTAGAATGGCGTCCTGGTAACGCCCCCGGCCCACGTCTTAGAAGGCCACTGCATCCAAACAGCATTTTATTGTTTCTTTTCACGCTCAATTAAACCACCTCACGACTTTCTGGTTGCACTCATTTAACACCCAACTAAAAATGATCCTGGCACTAGGTTAAAAAATATCTCAATAATCTATCAATATTGGCGACATAAACATAAACTTTGAGTGAACATAATCAATCAACTTAACATAAAATACATCAGAAGGAGGTGATCCTTATTCGCGAGAATTATTGGCGTCAAGTACCTGTGGCTCCTTTTCCAGTAGCAGGCTTTCCAGTAGTAGGCTTTCCATCTGCTTTTCCAGTCCCTGTCCCATATCCAGTTCCCTTTCCCTTTCCTTCCTACCCTCATCATTCCTGCCATCACCACTGGTGGTGGAGGTAAGTGCAAAGAAAAAGGTTCTGGTGCGAAAAATTTACAAAGTCAAAACTCCCCTTGCCTTTCATCAGACTATTAAATAGCTATATCCACAATCTTATTTATAAACTCAACCTCAGATAAAGCAAATTGAGGAGGGACAGTGGGAACGATCCTTCTCCGTCAATATTTCGCCACGCTTCCCTTGAGACTTCCCCACTGTCTCCTTCTATTTAATTAGTAATTCCCACCTTTTTAAGGTTTTTCCGGGCCAAAACAGCTAAATCACTCGTAGGGTCAACCTCAATACACTTTTTATACGCTTCCATTGCTTCGTTTTTTCGCCCGACCACCATAAGCCTTTCGACTTTCCTGATAAGTGTAAGAACATGATTCGCTCAAATGATATCGCCAGTTCAAAATCCCCAAAAGATTAACCACAGCAAAATCATAGGATTAAGCCGCGGTTAATCTTTTCCACTATCAGCACTAAATATAAACCAGCCATGGGCAAAGGTTCGCCGCCCCGATCAGCGGCCATGCAAATGCATTTTTTCGAACGCTTCATCGTTCTTCTCTCAAGCCAGATTATTCTTCCTTCCTCATTATCAAAACCGCGTAAAAATTTAATCGCATACACCAACGTCCAATAGTGTTTAGGTTTATATACACTGTTGAGAGGATAAAAAAGTCTGCTTTAGGTGGCAGACTCTTTGGACATATCAAACTGCTCAGGGGCGTATACAATTGCTTGAACTAAGCCGCGGTGTTTTCAAGACGAAGTTACTATGGGGATTTCATCTTTTTCCTTTCCCCGTTTTTATAGCAAAAGAAACTCTCCTACCGACTACCCTTTTGATTCGACTGTTAGCTATAGCTACCCGATATGTATATCGGCCAAGATATTCTTTGACGGCCTCTGAACCTTTAAAAGACTCTTTGCTAAAAACTACCCATTCCAGAGAAAAGCGCTCATTTAGCAAAGAACTGAAATTATTGCGTATCCTGAGATGTCAATGATGCTCCCAAATTCCAGGCTGCCTGTTTTATAAGCAGTATCCTATCAACAAATTCATTGTCACAATAATGACACTTTTATCATTAAATTTCATAGTAAAATAAGAGCATAAAAGATTTTCAAAAACCAAATAAATTGTTGTTTTTAAGGCTTAGTTAAATGCTAAGTCTTTTTGTTTTGCTTGGGTAGATAAATAAAAAGGAGGCTTTTAAAATGAGTTCATTAACAGTTCCCGCCGGCACCACAGTTACCATCAGCGAGACGACCACACTCTCTAAACTGATTATCGAGTCGGGCGGCAATCTCGTGGCTCCCTCTGGCTATAGCCTGACTCTGACGGTTGACGGGGTCGAAACAGGGCAAGAACTTAAGACAACACTAGGGGTTGACACCGTGTTCGTCTCTGGCGAATACAGCGGCAACATCGTGCTCACGGTGACGAAGACCAACTCGCAGACGTCCAGTCTGACCTACCCGCTTCGCGAGGCCCTCTATCTTGATGCGGACGGCATTGAAGAAGAGTTGTCCGTCCTTGCGGCTGTCGTCGGCGAAACGCCGACTGCCTCTTCCCTTGAAGACTTCTCAATCACCTCGACAGGTATGGACTTCAACGGCATCTTCGCTGCCGGGGGAAGCTACACGATCAATAACGTCGAGATCAGCATGGACGGCGATGGACGCAGTGATTTTGCAGGCTATGGCGCTGCCGTTCTAGCCACCGGAACCGACACTACGCTAGTTCTGGACAACGTCGATATCGCCACCCATGGCGTGGTCCGCACCGGGGTAATTGCCACCAACGGAAGCAATGTAATTGTCAAGAATTCCAGCATCTATACTAAGAAGGGCACGCTGCCTTCCGATTACGTGCAAACCGTCGATCCGTCCTCGATGAGGTCGGTGCCCTGGATGCTGGGCATCAACGGTTCTGACAACGTCCGCGCCACCAATCTGCTCGGCACCGACAGCAAAGCCTCCTATATCAATTCCTCCATCACCTCCGATAGCTGGGGAGTTCTCTCCACCGATTCCGGCTCCAACTGCACACTGACCGCGATCAACAGCACGATTTCCATCACCACCGGCAATGAGGGATACGGCACTTATGCCATCGGCAATCCCCATGAGTATCTCTATGGCTGTACATTCAACGTGGGCAGCTACGCGGTCATCAACACGGGCGGTTATATCTACTTCGACGACAGCTCAGCGGATAACGTTGCGTCGCTTAACACCAGCGTACCCCTCGGTCTCACCGCCAAAGAGCTCGCAGCCCTTCCCCAGCAACCGACAGTTATCAACTCGGACCGCTTCGGCGTGATGTGGCATAATTCTAGCGGCACGGTAAATGTAGCCGGCGGCACAGAGATCAACACCACTGAAACCACCTTCCTGGCCAAGACCGCCGAGGCCATCACCATCACCATCGACGGTTCCGATGGCGCCAAGATAACCCCTAAGAACGGGGTTATCTTGCAGGTAATGGACGACGACGACCCTGGACCGGTGGGCTCCTCTATGTCCAACACCGGCACATACACAGATCCCTATTATGGAACCACCAACACGCCCACGGCGGATACGTCGTTTGATCTCACCTCAACAACCGACGCTGCGGCACTAAACCTCAGCAACATCACCTTGACGGGAAACTGTTACAACTCGACGGGCTGGACCAAGATGTCCGGCGCCTCTGGCCCCTTTGGCGGATCGAGCGTCGCCGAGCAGAACATGGTGATTACACTCAATAACGCCAAGCTCACCGGCGTGATCTCTTCAACCGAAGCCCATCACCGCGTTGCCTCCATTAGTGCTTCGGAATACAAGGAACTGGGTGAGGTTACCAATACTCCGCGCGCAGCGATCAACAACGGCGCCATCGTGGTTTTGAACTCCGCCTCCAAGTGGATAGTGACCGCCACCTCTTATCTTACCTCACTTACGGTTAGCTCGGATTCAACGATCACCGCTCCTACAGGGCACAGCATCTCCATGACGGTCAACGGCACTGTCACTTCGATCGTTCCCGGTACGACATATACGGGAACCATCGTACTGACGGTCAGCTAGGGGTAAAATCAGCATCCGTGTCTCGAATAAGGTACACTGCTATAACGTGAGTAATGATTAATACAATGGTTAATTAAATAAATCGAAATATCTACACCAGGCAAAAATGGCTACCACATATTTTGTGGTAGCCATTTTTTTTTCGATCAGACAAAAAGCGAAAGCTGACGTCCGATAAAAAACCACTATGTAATTTATAAAACCTAAGAATAACGTGCTTTTACCCCTTCCTAGGTTCTATTTTTAGCCTTTACAGGACGGTGGAGCAAAGGGAGTATCCATTACTATTATAATGCATGGTTTTCATGGCATTATCATTTTAGTTTTATCAATAAAGAAAATTCTGCAGACCGAACGCTGATTACCGCATTTTCCTCTATTCCCGAGATTCTTTTGACTACATAGACCACTTTGACATTCTCATTCTGGTCTGTAACCATCATCTCATCATTTTGTAGAGAAGTATTGGTTTTGTTATTACTGTATATTCTCATGGCAACATCATTTATATTCCCCTCATAAATGAGCTGCCCCATTTTCATGATCTTAACTTCTCCATCTTTCTCTGTATAAGAAATAGATATCGGTATATTAGAATTCTGTATCATTTCATTCGTTACGGACACCTCAACGAAATAATCAAAACCACTTATATCTACTAAATTAGTTTGTTTCTTTCTAGAAAGATTGAAATACTTTTCACTTCGACCTGTTTCTGAAAATCCGAATACTGTTTTCATTTGACCTATACTAAAATTTTCAGGAAGAGCTTTTAAAGTGCTAAGTTTGTTATATCGGTTAAAATAAGAAATAATACTACCAATTTCTTTCTTATCATCTACAGAAATCTCTTTTGAGATTTTGACGATCTTGCCATTTTCCAATATATCATATTTGCTAAGAATCCTTTCAAACCTCATACTTTGACTAGCAGTCGATACTGAAAAACAACTCCATGGCCCTATAACAGATAGCAATGATAAGATAGCTACAGAAATTGTCAGGGCAAGGGTTCTAGGCCTTTTTCTAACAATTAAGTATACCATGCATCCTACAAGCCAAATACCAGTGAGAAAAATAAAATAACGATTCTCCGTAATTCCATAAGCATTGATTCGTATGCCCAAACTAGCGAACATCATTGCTAATAGAGGAAGTATTGCTATTGGAAACCAATGAATAAATTGCCTTGCCCAATGATTACCATCCCGCAGTGGGTAAATCGCAAAAATAACCGTCACGCTAAGTAAAGAATACCACATAACAAGATTTGATACGATACCTTCCGGCCATTGCATCGTGATTAGTATTTTTGCAAAATAAATATATAGCGTAATAGTGTAAACCGTAAGTAGTGGCATTATGATGTAAAGCAATAATATTTTAAGAACATTAGGATAACAGGAAAGCATAAGTTCTTCATGATTTTTCGGTATATTACCCAAAAAGAATGTAGGGGCAAAAATCCCGAAAACAATACACCCAATATCAAAATAAGTCTTGCCAGAAAATACGATTAAACCGAGAACATGTATCGTACCTAGTATCGCAGCAAGACCTGCATATAATATCACTGAATATAAATAGGTAACAAAAAATCTTGATACTAAAGTAATAATATAAAGTTCATAATTTTCCTTATTGTAAAAATGAGGTATGAAGATAAACATACAATAAAATGAAATATTTACAGCCATATATCTTATCATAGATATGCTATTCATATCTTCTAACAGGAAAATATAGTAAAGCCACAACCCGATGATTGATATTCCATAGATCATAGCTTTTATACTTGCTCTTTCTAACGGTCTTCTTTCGAAAAAAACCTTAATACTCAAGGATAACGGGATGCCTAACCCCAAAATCATAGAAATACGAGAAAGCGCATTTAAACTCTCACTTGATAAAACACTAGACATATGGTTTTCAAAACATAAAATAATCACTATACTAGTTGTTAAAAAAATTGTTTCTGGAAATCGTTTGCTGCTTGAGATAAATTTTGCTACTAAAACCTTGCAAAATGAAACTATCTTCTCTACCAAATTTATTAACCTCCTAAGTTAAAGCCAATAAAAGAAACAAGGGGACAGGAACTCTATTTCATTGGACAGCAGTCGAGTAAAAGCACACATCACAAGCGCAACCCGCACAGAACAGGACGTTCCCTATTAAAAAATGGAGATGGTAGGCCTTTCCTTTCGTAAAGAACAAGTGCCATAAAAAGTCCCGTATCGTATATAGATTATAGTTGTGGTCCTTTACCTATAATCATCTTACCTTTAAAATATCTTTCTTGAATTTCTGAAGCTTTTTCAAGCCATTTCGTAACCCCATGCTGCTTAATATAACAAAGGTTATATATTTTTATATTATGAGGCAGAGCAGTTGCTTTATCTACAGACGGGTTCAGTCTACTGCAAGGGAATTCTGTGCACTCAAAGCAAAAATCAATATCGCGATTTTCAACGCATTTATAAGTTTCGCACTCACAATTTATGGCTGGACATTCACCCTTCCCCTGCCTACAACCTAAACAAGGGAGTTTTTCACGCTCGATTCCCTTTTCGACTAAAGCATTTAATAAAACAGGGTTATCCTTTGCTTTATAAGCTGAGCATTCACCACAATAAAGCCCACATGGTGCAGCCAAAACATTTCCTTTGGTTATTTTCATTTAACGCCCCTCCATATACCCTTTTCGCATAAAAATATGAGATTACCATTACTTCAACGCCTGATAAATAGTTTCCTATTCCGCTAGCAGATGTTAATACACGCACCGCCTCTACAATATGTAATAAAACCACGTTAAGCAGCAACCAATAGCTGAATAAGGTGGTTTTTCTATCACAAAATCACTTATTTAAATAAGACCGCCTCAATTAGTTGACCAGCAATAGTGTGATTCGCAGGCCGCGGAGGAAGATTATCCCGTCCATACCAACCGGCAACATCGATTTCCTGACCATCGACAATAATTTCCCCGCTATGATACTCGGCAATAAAGCCGACCATCAATGAGTCTGGAAAAGGCCAAGGCTCACTGCCAAAATATCTGATATTCTTTACTTCGATACCAACCTCTTCCATTACTTCTCTTTTGACACAATCTTCAAAGGTCTCTCCAGGCTCGACAAACCCGGCAATTACACTAAACCAATTTGGTCTAAAGTTCTTATTATGGGCCAGAAGGATTTTATCGTCACGCACAACTGCAACAATCACCGCAGGGGAAATTCGCGTGTAGTACACAGATTGGCAGCTAGGACAAAACTTTGCCAATTCACCTTGTTTTGGTTCTGTCAATGTTCCACATTTTCCACAGAACTTATTCATTCGATTCCAGTTAACTATTTGAAAAGCTCTGCCTGCAAGCAAGAATATATCTTGCTGTAGTTGACCTAACAAACTCCTTAGATCTTTAAATATCATATCAGCTGGGGCGATAAACTTGTCATCAAGATCCAAACAATAGCATGGATATCCATCAAGCTCTCCAAGGTATTGCCGACTTGTACAGAGTAATTCTCTCCCATTAAAATCTGAGCTGGCCGGAATACTCGGGTGCCCCAAATCGTCCTTGATTAAAATTTTAGAGGAGCTAAATATAAACATGCATGCGGGTCCAGTACCACTATCTTGTGGAATAACTGCTGGTACGTATCGATTATAAATACTGTTGTCAGCCATAACTGCAATCACCTCCTTGCTTATAGTTCGCCAACACCTTCAACATTCCCTTGGAAACTCAGGGGGACTGCAGAGTATCTTGCTTGTTTTAATACTTCCCATGCAGAGCACCATGAAATAGGATACTTTTCCATGCTAAGCTCTTTTTCTGACTCCTACAAGTACTACAAACAGCTTAACAATGCAAAGCATACCAAGACCTACGACCCCAAAATGATAGAAGAATAACGAGGAGTTATCCTTCTATCAACTAAAGTAAAAAACCAAGAACGGCTCCCTGAGTAAATAATGCAATAGGTCTCACAATCCAAATTCTGCTTAACTAAACAACTGTTACAAAGTTAGAATTGACTTTGTATATTCTCCCGGTGTTATACCAACCATTTTTTTAAATATTTTTGAAAAATGGCTTTGATCTATAAAACCAGTTTTATTTGCCACTTCAACTATTGGTATGCCCTGATGCAGCATCTCCTTGGCGTGCCGAATACGGACTTGTTGTTGATATATATGGGGAGGAACTCCGATTATTTGGCTAAAAGCATGTATTAAATAGTATGGGCTAAGATAGGAAAACTTCGCAATATCATTAAGTGAAAAACATTCATCATAATGAATTTCAAGTAAATTTTGAACCCGCTTAACGATATCAATCTGTTTATGACTAATCCTTAATCCTTTACCAGCGTCAACGCAGCATTCAACTAAATCGCTTATCGTAGAGATTGCCGCAGACTGTTTGAAGAAATTTGTCTCATCACTCGTTAATACAGTATGTAAGTTCATCAACTGGTCAAACTGCTTGGAATTGTCAAAAACCACCGTTTTTAATTTATAATTATTCTTTGCATTTTGAGGTAGTATCATTTTTATTATATCTGGCGAAATCAGAAATAAGCGATATGTATGCGCTACTCCTTCCGATTCACATGAATGCGCTTCATTGGGCGGTATAATAAATACTTGATGTGGCGTTACTTTAAATCTTTCACCACGACTGGAAATAATTCGTGTTCCCTCCTCTACTACCCCAATGCCCAATGTTCTGTGAGTATGACGAGGAAAATTATGTTTCACATAGCTTCCACTTATAATTTCAATTCCAAGTGTTTTCTTAAAATCATAAAACCGAATTTTCCCAGCTAACTTATTCATAACTATATTTCCACCTCAAATGCGGTAACAAACCGCACAACTATATCGATCGACCTTTTCTATTCCAGTATCATTATTCCAATGCAGGAATAAACTTTGCTAATATATAAAGATCATCTTCTCCAGCTTTTACAATATGGGCAATATCCGATGGAATAACAGTTGTTATGCCTTCATAATAATCAATCTCTTTATTTCCAATTATACATTTTCCATGACCTTCAATTACTTCGTGCAATTCCCATTTCCCGTTATGAACATGTTTACCAATCTCACATCCACTTTTCACTCGTACCAAATGACTACTAAATTTTCCTTCAGTATTTTTTCCCGTAATAAGATGTTTTAATGCAACTCCTTTAAACAAAGGATGCTCGTGCCACATCAGATCTTTAACGTTCGTATTATCAGAAATACCGAAAATCGTTCCTTCTTGAATCGCCTTTACAATACCACTATCCACTAAGTTTATCCCCTTTCCCTAATACAGATTTAATTGTTTGACTGTATTATCTATAATTTTTAGGGACAATGTATTGTAGATTATTGCTTTTTTATCTTTGAATCATCTTCTTCCTTCTTATGCTTGCCCAATCTTTCACTTGTCCCTTTTTTTGACAGTCTCTATTGCAACAAACTCAAAATCTATATCCTGAATATCTACATAGACAACGGGATAGTGGTAGTATATTGTCCTTTAAAGCTTCCCATGCAAAACATACCTTTTCAATACTCTTTATCAAAACATTCCCACCATCCCCTTATCTTCGTTTCTTATTTACCGGTAATATGCACCATTTTTACTCTTTCAAGCGTTCCAGCCCTAATTTCCCAATACAAAAAAGAGCATATCCCGCGAGTAGAATTAATGCTATATCAAGAGATACTTGCAATTTAAAAACTCCGACTAAACCGTAACACGCGCCAACCAACGCAGTTATCGTATATTGGGGTATGTTTACTTTCGGATAGGCCAATGTAAGCAACCCAAGGGTAATCAACAATGTAGGGCAGGGAACAATACCTGCAGGAGAAAGCAATAATAAAGCAACAGGAGTTGTTTTTACAAACTCCGGATACCAGAATCCTATTCCTATAAAAATAATTGCTACTATGAATCTAACATTATGACTTAAAGCATCAAACTTATTTTTTTTCTTAAATAATTCTATAAAAGCAGTCACAGTCAAAATTGTAAAGGTTACTAAATGAAACACATTTCCATAAATAAGGGCATTTATAGTTACCGACGTAAACAATAAAAATATGACTCCATCAACAATCCTTTGTTGACAATTTCTTTTTCCGCCAAAAAAGATTACGAAGATAGCTATAATTACCAATAAATGCATTAAAGAATTTAGCCATAAATTTTGATTGGATATAGTTTCTAAATAATTGAGTATGCTTCCATCAGACACATTCACTCGCTCTTCCTCTAATAAACGCTATAACCATATTATTACGCTAAAATAAAAATATTCTAAGAGGGACAGTCCCATGTTCCTTTTTTGTCAACGTTGCCACGCTCCTCGTAACCCCCGCTTGCTCGTCCGATTTACTGGTATAGTTTGAGCATACTTTTAGGATTATATGGCAGTCTTCCTATAGCTGGACTGATGGCTCGGCTAAATCCCATTTTTTTATATCAAGCTGCTCCACATACTCTTCTATTCTACAAACGGAATTATTGTCACTTATATAATCATCTAATCTTTCTGGGAATAGGATTGTCTGATCTCTTTCTTTCCCTTATATATAGCTCATAATTTCACCTTCCGGCAATTTTCTCTATCTATATTTTACCATATATGTGGCTGTCTCTGTTGGAGTGTTTTCACACACTCTGACGTTCCTATGTCTTAAGTGGTTGGTCTTGAACTGGGCGCAGATGACTATCTCACTAAACCGTTCAGCCCGCGCGATCTTGTGCCAGGGGGTTAAGACTATACTCAGGCGCAGCCGGCAAACCGCTCTTCCCGAAGAGGAACTGATTATAGGCCGGTTACGATTAATTTCTAACCGCTATGATGTTTTCCTGGGGGAAGAAAAGCTTGAGTTAACACCTAAGGAATATGAACTGCTAAAACTATTGGTAACCAATACAAGCAAGGTATTTACCAGAAAGCAACTACTGAAAAAGTATGGGATTATGAATATTTCGGCGATACACGCACTGTTGATGTTCATATTCGACTTTTACGGGGAAAACTCGGGCCAGAGGCGGCGGTAGCCGATTCCATTGAAACAGTACGCAGTATTGGATAGCGTTTTCGCGACAGCTAAGATAGTTGCATAAATTCCACCGAATAATATTTCCTAAAAGGGGGAACGTCGTTCAAGCGGGATTCTTTTTGTTCAAAAAGAAAATTACAAGGCGTTAACATCAATAACTCTGCATAATAACACCACGAAGGGGCGCGGAATACAATTCCGAACCCTACCCTTATGTTTTTTTTAAGGCTTAAATTGACTAAAATAGAATCACAGCTAGAACAAAATCAATTGAACATTCTTAAAAAAATCTATATAATAATGAATAGTAGAAATAATGAATTAATTGTGTATTCATATTAACAATTGACAAAGGAGTGACCCCTAAATGCCACATGGAAGAATGGCCTACGATCGTCTCGAAGGCGTAAATTTTGAACGCATGCGGAAATATCGTCTGCAGAGGACCAAGGAAGCAATGGCTGCACACGGTATCGGAACACTTATTACCTGGGATCCATATGCTATCCGCTATATCAGCGGCGGATACGTAACTATCCCCAACCGTTACAATGCAAGGCAGTGTGTAATTGTTCCCCGTAACGGCGAACCTCACTGCTACTTTATGAGCAGCTTCTCGATGGAAGCTCTACAAAAGGAAGCACCATGGCTCAACGGTAAAATCTTCAACAACTTTGGACCTGCAAGGGATGCGGATCATGCCGAAGTCGAAAGATGCGCAAAAATCATTATGGACGTAATTTCCCAGTATGGCCTCACCAACGAGCCCGTTGCACTCGATGGTTGTATGAGAGAGCATATGACCATGGAAGCACTGAAAAAGCTTGGCATTAAAGAATTTAAAGATGGTGTTATGGTTTCCTTTGATGCACGGTCAATCAAGAACGAAGATGAAATCGCATGCTTCAGGCTCGCCTGCAACGCGGCCGATGCTGCTTTCGAAGATATCCGCCAGGCAATTCGCCCAGGTATCCGCGAATGCGACTTAATGGGTATCGGAATGAAGCGCCTTTATGAAATGGGCTGCGACGAAACCCAGGAATTCGTTGTTGCTTCCGGTCCTCGTACAAACCCAATGCACATTGACTTTACCGACCGGGCAGTTGGGCCGAACGAACCCGTTATTGTTGACATTAACGGCGCATCCTACATGGGCTACAAGACCTGCTACTATCGTACCTTCTTCTGTGGCCGTGCTAACGAAGAACAGAAGGCAATTTACGAAGAAGCACGTAAGATGATGTATGACGGTATGGCAAAAATTAAAGATGGCGCATGTGTTGACGATGTACGTGCCAACTGGCCGAAGAGCCCGCAATACTGGGGCTACGACAACTGGGGCGATGTAATGGGATATGCACTTGGCCACGGTCTTGGTATCTCCCTCCACGAAGCACCGATTATGTTCTTCGCAGGCCCTGGAATTGGACCAAATACCACCTTCAAAGAAGGTATGGTTCTCGCAGTTGAAACTTGGGCAGGCAAACGTGGCGGCAACTTCGGTGTCCGTCTCGAAGAAGATATCGTTGTTACCAAGGACGGCTTTGAGCTCCTCACAAAATGGCCGGTTGACAAAATTACAGAGTGCTGGATCTAATACTTACCTGGAGCCTTATACCAGGAAGAGTATAGTACGTATAAGCGAAAAGCCACCCTCAAGGGGTGGCTTTTCGTCTTAGTAAAAAGCAAACGATCTTTACAAGACCGACCTCACCTTCCGCCAGTCTTGTAGCCTTTTTCATCTTTTTCTTTGTGGGAAAGCTTATCCACTACCCTGTCCTGCTCACGGAAACTTTGTCTCCCCATAGGACGCCCAGCATCCCCGTCTTCTCATCCGAAGAACCAGAAATAACAACAATTTCCTCCAAAAATAATTCACTTGCCCA